>Ga0209367_1000183_pt1 | contig 50583 bp, 27 predicted proteins | sample WorMetLIZISLAND2_FD_187412 | JGI IMG/M metagenome (GOLD analysis project Ga0209367, IMG submission 187412) | Marine gutless worms symbiont microbial communities from Max Planck institute for Marine Microbiology, Germany - Olavius geniculatus... ... | reverse complement strand
GAACTTCACGTTTACGCGCCATAAATTTCTGCTTGTAACAGTGAAAGAATGGTTAAAATCGGTGCTGAATTACCGAAGTTATCCCAAAAATAAAACTGGGGGTCCGTTTTTTTTGGACCACCCTGTACAAGTAATTTATAGAAAACCTGTGGCAATCCGCACTGCAAAAAAGCTTCGGTGCCCAACCTAGATGCATTGATTATGGAAAAAAGCAGGCCTGCTAAGCAAAAGTCGGAGATGTTATTGGTAGTGATGGATAACATGAAGTGGGTAGATTTGCTTTTATATGCTGTTACATTTGATACTTTTCCACCCATACTGGCCTTTTACACTGTGAGCATTTGTTACAGCTGGCCAGCCATTGTCAGCCGCTTGAAGACATTTGTAACAAGAAAAGCCCAACTAATGCAAAGGGGAACACACAACAGCGGTGCATGTTTGAAAGCCCAGTAAAACCCAATCTATGTTCACTCATCATCCTAGCAACCATGTTTCTATTACAGTCGCTAGAGGGCGCTAGACGACCGGCGGCTAATTATCTATAGTGTTTTACTTGTACTCACCAGAGGTCGTGACCTGTCTCGCTCAGCCAACACAGTATCGGCTGGAAATCGCAAATTTTCCATACTGCCCTCTCATTTAGCACCCTCGTTTGAGATGACTTTCTTTGAATTTATGGAAAAGCTTTATGGTTTATAAAACTAGAGTTTTCCTGGCAGCCGACGGTGAAGATTTGGTGATCTTAGCTTGCACCGTTTTTGACTGATCCACCCGTGTGACAGACAGATGGACAGACTGACAAAATTGTGATGGCTGAGACGCGCTACAGCAGTAGATGCTGTTGTACATGATAAAATGCTTCAAAGTGTCTGTGTGTCTTTTGTTTGTGTTGTTGTTCTTGGAGTATCTCCAGAAAACATTTGGGTTACACAAAAATCAAATTCGTGTAATTTTTGATGAACAAAACCAATCCAAATAATTCCAAATGTGATAAAAATACCTGAATTGTTTCTCAACTTAATTCTGGTAATTTGCATATTACTATAAAACCAAGATGCCATGTTTGTACACGTGTGGCCAACAACTAACAACAGAATATAGGGAGAGTGATTATTGTCAGGGAATTCTGTGATGAACGATTTTTGTCTGATGCTGTATGTGTTTTGCATCTCATAGTACAAGTTCAAGCTGTATAATTCGACCACAAAGATGTGTCGTCAGACATTGCTTAGTCCCACGTACGGCAGTCCACTTCAGAAGTAAGTCTTGTGACGTGTATTTCATCAGAACTAAATTTTGTTCGCTGAGAAACTCACAGATTGTCTACTTTTGTATTTACCACTACTGCGGTGTCTGGCTGAGGACTAAGGAAACGGAGATCACTGCCACTATGGTTTGTTGCTCGGGAAGGAGTTTTCACGTACAGATGATTGCTGGTTCATTGCAGGATTTTGATTCTGCCGTCGACTGGTGCTGAGGACGGTCCGAGGTACATGGCGTTCATGCTGGAAGATAAGATTGGCGTCATCAAGCTGCCAGTCACCGGAAACCCGCATCTTGCTTCAGCACTAATTGTTCATCCACAGGGCGTATGTCTAAGCTTCTCCACTGCTTATTGTTTTCACGTAAATTATAGTGTTTGTTACCAACCAAATGTTAAAATAATGGAAAAGTCCCTATCTGCCAAAAACAAAATGTGAGAGAAGAGAGTGGAGGCATGGTGTGGTGATGTAATGGTTGAGTGGTATGTCTCTTTCACAGGAAATTTATGTCAGAGCTGTGGAGCATCACCTGCCATATTGGATCACACATTCGAAACAGGTGTATGTGCCTTGCTTTAAAACATGGTTAGTGCATTGTTCTTGAATCTTGATGATGTGAAGTGGCTCTATGCAGATCCAGTTAGTACTTCCGTATCTCTGAACCGGACAGCTAAACCATCTTGGTATATACCGGTAACCAGCTGCCCAAATCAACTTGGTCTTGGGGTAGTTAGCGTAAGCCAAATTAAAAATATCAATTTGTCTATAGCTGACGTTAAGGCAGGGCACGTTCAACTGTGCGATGATCTCATATGGCAGGTGACGCTCCACATCTCTAAGATGGGTTTCTGTGAGAAGCTATAGGTGAACACACCTTTAATCTTAATTTTTTTTCTAAGTGTACGTCACGAAAGAAGTGGAAGCACATATTTTTGTCTTCAGACTGTCTTTGTGTCTGGTGTGTTTGTACGAGTTCCTCGTAAGGTCCGCTGTGCGTTCAGGTGGTGGACATTGCATGCAGTCACGATGGCAAATACTTGTTCTCTGTGGGTGGTCAGGACCTTACTGTCAACATGTGGAGAATCAACACAGCGTATGTTTGTCCTGTTTCGTCTGCACGCAAACGTTTAATTGCAGCAGCACGCAACAGATTATAACAGTATTTCTACTTCTATGCTGGTTGATGAATTGAATTCAATTATTTATTCATTCATCGTTTATATAGAAGAACGATGATATTATTATGCTGCCTACTATAAAGCCAGTTTCATTTCTTGATGCAGTGAATACTGATAATTACCATGATACTTCTGAAAAACTCACGTATTGTCAAGTTTCAACTATGTTCTCTTATGGTAGGATACATAGTGCTGAAACAGCAAGAGGTCCAATAAGTTAAGCCACCAAGTGTTGTGATTTTTAAAAATAGTTTTAGCAGATTTTTGGATCGTAGATGCACTTTGCAGTAGCCTACATATGCGGTAAAATGATCATGATCATTATCTGTCCCATTGCTATAGCATAGCATGGGACAGATTATAAAATCACTTCTGTCATTCTGTCTGTCCATCTGTAAACACTCCTACGGCCGCAATTTTGATTCGATTTTCATGAAATTTTGCACAGTGATTGGGGGCCTGAAAAGTAAGATCGAGTTTGTTTGGGATAAAAATCTGACAATTCCTTCCTCTATTTGACCCCAATTTTTTTAAAATTTGCATTACCTCCTATGGGGACTTCAAAGTGGTATAACTCAGTCCCCGTAAAAGATAATTACGCGCTGTATTTACCTACCCGCTATTTTTGGGGTCGGGCAATCTAACGGTGTCATAAATTTACCTTCTAACGATCTTTGTTGCCACAGCAACCATTCAAAAGTTGCAAAATTTTGCATTACACCCAATGGAGATTTCAAAGCGGTATAACTTGGTCCCCGTAAAAGATAATTGCATGCTGTTTGCACCTACCCCCAATTTTTGGGTTCGTGCTATCCAGTGGTGTTGTTAAAATTTCTCCCCTGCCGACCCCTGTTGGCATGGCAACGAATTTTGAGACAAAAATTGAATATTACTCAGCTCCCGTGAAAAATAATTGCGCGCTATTTTCACCTGCCCCCCTATTTTTGGGCCCGGGCTATCCGATGGTGTCATTTAAATTTCTTGCCTGCCGACCCCTGTTGCCATGGCAACGAATTTTTGGACAAAATAATGTCTACAACTCGGCCCCTGTGTAAGATAATTGCGCCTGTTTGCACATATTCCCCGTATACGCAGCTGCTAAGCTATATAGCGTGGCAATGGGACAGATACCTCGTTCCACAGAACGTATTTCTAGTTAAAAATGCAAACATGTCTCAGGCACATTGCTCGTGAAATGTTGTTATTCAGAATCTGTTGTTAATATTTCACAGTGCGTTGTGTTGGGCTGTGGTGCTGTTTTTCAATCACTTCCTCATTGTGATTATCTGCTGCAAAATACGTTTTTGAAAGGATTTTTGAAAGTTGATTACTATTTGGTGTATTAAATAATGACAAAAGTGGCTTATTTTCGGCTCCATTCTGCAATGATGTGCATGACTCCTACTAGTAGTTTATTTATCGTGTTATTTCTGTCATTTTCTGCTGCTACTCTGACAGCCATTTGTACATTTGTGGGACAGAGTTCTAGACGCACAGGAGAAACTCGGTGGTGATGATCTCGATCCATTCTTTGACTTGATGCCCGGCGGACGCGATGGCGAATTTTTTCGAGAGATGGAAGATTATTTCTACTACGCACAAATCAGAAGGTTTACAGCTTAACACTGTTGACTGTTGTTTTTCCCACGCTTTGCATTGTGAGTTAAGTGCAATTAAGCAAACAGGTCACAGTGCATCGCAGCCTAGACATGCAAAAATGCTTCAAGTACGTGATTGCTTATAACGTTTGAATCACATCTTAATCTGCAGGTTGTTCCACAGCCATGATCCAGCTGCTGTGAAGCTTTTGTCATCGATCTGTGACTGTGTCCGTGACTCAGCGACACGACACACGTGCGGACGTCCGATGACCTGAGATGCCGAAGTCCCAACTTAGTGACGAGTTAGCAGTTGTCCGACCGATATGGTTAAGTGAGGCGGTTAGGCCACGTAGTGACTTATAAACCAGAACCTTTAGTTTGAAGTCAGTTCTCTGCCTCAAATTGTGGTTTGTACTCCACTGTCGTGTTTGCTGCAGTAATTCGTTACTTGGTCGTCACTGTCTGATCACACAATTTAAATAGCCCCCCCCCTAATTTCACAGACAACTGTTTACTGTCCGTCGTTCACAATTAATAGAATACTGTATCAAAGAGTACCTAAATGAAGGAACAAAATAAAATTAATGTATCTGGACTTCCTGTTAATCTGCAGAGTTGCATGGGTTTTATGCAACAGCTAAGCTTTTACTATTTTTTATGGGTGTATCATCAAAAAAACGGCATTATATTGCATGTGTAATTTTGAAATATCTATGTCTTCTTCTGATGTGAGAAATCAAATGGAATAAATTTTGAGAGATTTATGAAACTCGTGTTAATCTGGGCTAACGATAGGTAACTGTGAATTTGGATGCATTTTTTTGTTTCTTCATGTACGTACATTTGCCATGCTGTATGAATGTTGTGACGCTGTTTTGCGATTTGTGCAGTGAGGGAATTGAAGTGATGAAGACGCGGACCGTTTGTGAAAAAATTCCACTGTCGGAAGTTCCATTCATCATGCGTGCTCTCGGCTTTTATCCAACAGAACAAGAGGTACAGAAACTGTGATAAAGTGTTTCGAGCAATGTACAGGCTGGTGCATAAAATGTCAAACATACCATACGTGCCTTATAATACGTAGCTTGAACAGTCAGACAGTTTTGGAAATGATTACTTTCAATCATTGCACTGAAGTGTGGTCGCGTTGAACGCTTGAACACAGTGTGTTCAACGTGATTATTCTTCAGCGCAGTGATCGAAACTAATCGTTTTCAAAACTGTCCAGTCGACTAAATCCATAACAGTAATGATGACTGTAATTTATTTATTTCAACACGCATCAGAATTGCATAAAATAGAAGCACGATACGAACTCGAGAGCAAGCAAGCATGGAGCTGAACCTAGACTATACAATAAAGGTAAAGGTAAAGGTGCCATACCCCAACTGGGGCGTCGGCGGGGTGCTCATCTCCCTTTCTGTGGCCATTGAGCCCATAGGTGGATAAACCACTGAGTCCATGACCCATGGCCAGTGCGACGCCAGCCCAGCCGCGGGGCATCATCGCCTTTTGACCACTGGTACCAAATTATACTGCTTGGTGAACAGAGGCACAAGTGTGTGAACAACTTGCCCAAGGTTGTTACCCAGGGGCGTCATTTAGGGGAGATGGGGGGTCTATGGACCCCCAAGGATTTATGATTTTAGTTTGTTCTCTGTAAGTTGTACCTCTGATTAAACGTGAATTAGCTAAAATGTCAACTAGGTCGGTGTACAGCACCCATTCTCAGGCAGAACATGCCGTCAGTCACTGTCATGAAATAAGTATGTTTCAACGTAGTCTACAGTGTATTATGCCTCTTTTCTCTCGCATAGTAAACTGTAGACTGTGTTGAAACCTATACGTAGTAGGCCCCTAGGCCTATGCAGAAGTCTGATGTTCACTGTTCAATATTACATTTTGAAGTAGATTTTAAACAACACTATGATCTGATTACTATGATGGTGTTCACATTATTGCATTTTGTTACATTAGTTTTCTGATGAGACATAGGACATGTGTGCTTGCAATAGACTTTGGTTGATTAATGGATTTTAAATGGCAACACGTAAACTAAGCATAATATACTTATGTATACGTAGGCTAGTAAAGAAACATTTATTATCCTAGCAGTTGGATTCATCAGTTGAGTATAATTTTGTCAGTTCAACAAGTTACCTGACAGTGCTCCAGGCTTGAGTCAAGCCCGGGACCTATCAGTCACCAGTCTGGCCCGTTACCATTTCCATACCGAGCCACACTATACAGTAGGCTCTAGTCCTGCAGAACAGCAGTTTGTGTGCGATTCAGGTTGAGGAGATACTGAACGAGGTGAAGTATAGTACGTACGTGGAGACTGGTGAATGCAAGACCGACATTGATTTGCCTGACTTCATCCGACGTATGTCTTTCACCGTTCTCAACTTCTCAGTCATAATTATATGTATCATTGCATAATCGTATTGTAATTCACATATTGTAAAACTTGCTATGATGCCCCTCCTCTTTAGCACAGGCACACCATAATATGCAGTCATCATTGCAAGAATGCAGCAAAAAAAATTATGAAAGTGAAAATAACATAGAAACTACGTTAGAACACATTCAGAAGCTCGAGATACTTTTGGCGTACAGCAAAAATGTCTAGGCCTAGTCTATGCAAGTAAAGTTAGATATTTTATCAGTCTATGCTGATTATGACTTAGATGTTGATACTGTTTGTATCCGGCCTGTAGGAAAACCTGTTCTGGAAGTCTGATTGCGCGGTAGGCCTATGTCTCTTTTTGTCCCAGCTTTCGCGGTTACTTACACGTGCTCACCCACAGAGGGATGGCTAGGCTGAGTTGACCTGGCTGGCTAGTTACATAACAAGATTGTTTACCAGTTTGCAAACGCATTTCCATCCAAGTACTAACTGGGCCCTGCATTAATTAACTTTGTTGATGCGACCAATGGCGTTACCTAGTACCAACTAAGCGAAACTACTAACGTGTAGGAACATTGTGTTTATAAGTTATAAATTTCGTATAAATTATAGTGTCCGATATTTGGGCCGACCGCTAAGCTGTAAGCTTAAAGGTCGGCTCTTTGTCATGGTTGTCGTCTGTCCGTCGTCCGTCTATCACGGATGTATTGTGGCTTAACGATGCGAGATAGGGTCTACGTTGCTATTGATCACTAATAGGTAGTCGCATAGGCTTACTGGCTTTCAAATGACATGGAAATCGATGACCTTGGATGACCTTGAAGGGTCATAACGCACTATAGAACGGATAACTGGCCATATCTCGGAAACGGTGGGAGATACGGCATAGGTTAGGCCTACTATTGATCACTAATAGGAAATGGCATATGCTCTTTCAGATGAAATGAAAATCGTCGAGCTTGGATGACCTTCAGTGTCAGTGACAACCAGTACAGTCGGCCCCACCCTTGCGACAGCTGGTATTCTTGTATGAAATGTAGGCGTGTTTTCATTTTGCATTTTTGTTAAACGAATATTATTTCATTGTATTGCGCTGTGCAGTGTTTGTGAATCACAAGCCGGCGTTCGGCCTGCAGCCGGACCTAATTCGCTGGGCGTTTGACGTTCTCGGAGGCTCCATTGATCGCGGAGAGTTCCTGGAGCTACTGCAGACACAAGGTCTGTAACTCTTTCTACACTCTTCTTGCCCATCATCACATTTGTGTCAATCCTTTTTTTGCATTAGGAATTATAACGTTCCCGCTTTTGTGAAAACGCAGGCAACTAGCCTACTAGCCAAAGTAGTATCGTGTAGGCCCCTACTATCGGTCGCGCTTATATAGTACAAATTATTGTCGTCCGTCCGTCCGTCCGTCCGTCGTCTGTAACGCTATGTATTGTTGCTAAATGGTAAGTCGTATGGGGTTGGCAATGGCACCCTTGGATTATAGGATAGGGCTAGGGCGTTGGTAAGATCCCATATGCTCTGTAGATAGTAGTCATATGTCGCTTATCTGCAGCAGTTTCGTCGCAGGTTGCAAAGCAAGTATTTGGGAGCGGTATACGGTAACGGAAGTTTATGTTATACTGGTAGTTATGCAACGGAACTACTTTCACGTTTGCTGGTCTGTTCTGTCTATGTCTCGTCGCACGATACACTATAGCCCGTGTATACTTACTTAATAGTGATTGGCACAATGCAGGCGAGAAGCTGACGGAGGAGGAGCTAGCGGAGCACCTGCTGACGTTGCTGGGCGACGACACCGAGCTCGGCAGTACGCTCTCACTGGCTCAGGACGACGATGAGGCCGGCGGCAACCTGCTTGAAGTGAAGCTACCTGAGACGATCGACGCAGACACGTTCATTGAAGACATCGTCGGCCTGACAACGTGTAGCGCCAGTGCTGCCCAACGACACTCCAGCATTAAACCACCACGTCTGAGCGAAATGCCATAGGCTGCCTCAGCGCCATCTAGCGTTGAAAAGAATATTGTGTTTTAAAAAACGCCCAATTCGTTGGGGCTTATTGGAGGGAGGGGGTTTCTTTTGTGTTTTTAAAAAGACCGACTACTTGGGTTCTGGTTTTTTGGGTTTCCGGGTTGTTAAAAAGGCCCCACTTTTGAACCCTAGCTGAATATGCTGTTGGTGTCGTTACCTGCTCTCCATATAGCAAAGATTTGCAGATAATTAGGCCTAACAGGTTTAGATGTTTTCAAAAAAACACGATAATTTATTTTATTGTTAGTTCAACGAGACACTAAAATTGGATGAACTTTGGGTGGTTTTTGGGCGGGTTTCAGCTGGTCTTTACGGTTGGGTCGATTTGCCCAGTAAAACCCACCGGTTTTTCTTTCCATATTTGCCTGCAGGGGTATCTCAACCGTGGCTTTATTCTGCACTGGTGTGATTACCACTTACCGTCTGTGATGTAGACGTAAGCGTCGTTTTGTAAAGCAGCTGTATTTTTTCTGTGCTAGTTAGGGATGTACCGGATTTTGTTTCCGACTCCAGTATAGGGCCGGCCATTTTTTGTGTGTCAAATATGCTCCAGTCTAGCTGCAGCAAAATTTTTGGTCAAATTTCCAGATTTGGCAGATTTCACCTATATTCGCAGGGCTCCTTTACAGCTGAAAGACATGCAGCTGCAAGGTGGGCCAATAAAAAACGTGGCACTTTAATTTTGTCTAGGCCTATATTTTCGCCAATTATTAATCGATTTTCTAAATTTTTTACTGGCACACTCTGCAGACAATTTGTAATAACGTGATTATAGACAAAAGTAAAGTGCCACGTTTTTATTGCCTACGGTGTAGTTAGGAAATGTCTCAGATAAAGTGGTGTTAACGTGGAGCTGCATGAAAGCTGGTCTGGCCCACTTATAACATGACTGATACCAAAAGTAGTAACAGTTTTATGTCTGCATTTTTTCATTATTTTTGAAAACATCAAATCTGATGCATCCCTTGTTATTTTATTTTATTTTTTTATCGTTATTTTCTATTTTCATGATTTATTATTTGTAGCATGTATGATGTTTTAAGGAAATCTATAGAGACTTAATGGAGGTCGATGGCGGTTCCAGGGTTTTTCCACTGTGGAAACGGGAATAATTGTTTTATTACTGCACTTTTTATTAACTTTTGCCTGCAAATTCGTTGTTGTCTGATTTTGAGTTCATATATACTAACTGACAGTAAGTGTTAAAAACAGATTGAATGTAGGACGTCACTGTAACAGTTGGTGGGACACAAAGCTGACGAACCTAGGTTATTTTGCAAAAATATTTTTCGGTTTATAGTTTTAAAGGTTATTTAGGTGTTTTAGTTTAAGAGTACCGTATAGAAAGAGCATTTTATGTGCAGCATACTCTCGATCCCTATGTCATTTTCTATACCCCATAGCAAAATCCAAACATCATGGCTAAAATATGGAGCAAAAGATGATCTGTAATTTAAATTGCACAAATAAAAATCTAAAACCCTAACATTTGGATAGTTTTTAACTTTTTAGATTTTCAACAAATATTACTTTTCAAACTAATTTTTCAACCCTGAGTATTCCTTTACCTATACGATAAGTATGTAAGAAAACTTAAGACATCTCAGAGCCCAGCTGTCGCTATAGGGAAAGCCAACGGCCAACGTACCATACCGCCTATCTCAAGCTTAGGCCGAGGTCCAAATTTCGGTCGTGGGAAGAACGATTTGACAGAGCCGACTACAATCCTATACACGCTATGGTGACGGTACCTACTACATCGAACGCTATGTCGGCGCACGTAAGTGATGGTTGCAGGCAAAACTTTTGCATTCAAAATTGCGGCCAAACTGCTGCAGATAGACATGGTTACCACTGACAGCCTATAGGGATTCGTCATTACCCTATCCATGCACGATACTATCGCCGACCCCTTTCGACGTACGGTTTAGCCACAATTCGTGTTACAAACAGACTAACGGACGACACATCGTATCCATACTCGATCTAATGGTAGGCCAAACTGTTTTAGAAGCTGTTTTCAAAACTATGTCTGATTTGTCAGCGACTCGGTGTGGGTCCGATCAGTACATGGAAATCGAAATGTTGAACACACACTATTTTCAGTGGGTATGATCGGGCAACACGTCATTGGGGTATGATTCATGAGTTGAATGTCTGGTGAATTTTTTATTAGTAATGTGTTAGTTATGACATAATAATTAATGGTAATAATATAAAACTAGGAACATTGTAGAACGTAGTTGTCTACTTTATGTGCTGATAGATGAACTGTTTTTTGGAAGTGTCTGCTCTCGGCTTCTTTGTAATTTAGGAGCAAGGTATGCCTGCCAGTGCTAGCTGTAAACTTTTGTTTTTCGTTATTTTCAGTCAAAAATGTATTTGATAAATATAACTTATTTGTTAACGTACATCCTAATGCGATACCGCCGTTATTAAAACTGATTATTTGTTATAATAATAATTTTATAATGGAAGTGTCTATGATCACGAATTCGTGATCATAGTCCGGCGATTGCCTATGATCACGGCAACCACTGTATTGGCTAGCTGTTTTTAGAACATCGCTGGGCATGGGCATAGATTAGACAGGTGGTGTTAGATAGGTGGCGCTAGTGGTTAGGGTTAGTTATTGCAGCTTATTCAGTTTTGTTAGTTATTAAACTTTTTAGTGGTTAGGGTTAGGATTAGGGTTAGTGTTGGGGTTAGTGTTAGCTGTTAAATTTTTAGGGTGCACATTTTAGGATATTTCGTACAATTATGTAGCCATAGATGTACACCGAAATTAAGGTTGCAGCATTGGTTATGAATTCGAACCTAGTGCTGCCAGGCTTGACTGGCCGACTGGTATGAAGGCGTGATACCTTGGCATTGTACCTTGCTAAGGTTGATCTCATCAGTTGCTAGCTGCCGTGATCACGGCTGCCGTAAGAGGCTGCCTATGCCTCACGGCAGCAAGTGAGGCATACCGCCTGCCGTCTTACGACAGTCGTGATCATAGGCAATCGGCGGATGCGATCACGAATTCGTGATCATAGCACCGGTCTTTTATAATAATGTGGGTACGAGTAACGAGCCACCATTTCTTTGTGACCTGTCAGATTTTTGGCAGCCGTCAAGCCTCTTAAGCCAGCTAAATGTGATGTCATCCGTTGGCGTGAGAGTCTACTAATGCACATCTTTATTAATTATAATATTGCTCAGTGCTACGGTCAGTTCGGCGAACTGAGAGATTGGTGATCAAAATTACTATTGTCAGTTCGCTGAACTGAGTTGAAAGAATCGGAATTTACTTAAAGCAGTTCGGCGACCTGAAGTGCAGCTAATTGGGTTACTAAAATCAGTTCGGCTGCGTTGCTGTTTATTTCACACGGCCACCAGTACTGCATTAAAGATGGTGAATAGATTCACTAATTCTAAAGTACAAAAAATATTAGGAGGACCTTTAATTCAGAGTTCTAGTGAACTCCTCGTTATCAGCGCTGGCTGCTGAAATGAAATCTGCACAGGTGTAGAGTTATGCGATTTACTATATGACTATTTGTTGAGGGCGACGTTCTTTCATTAGGGGCCTATACAAGATGAACTGAAAAGGATGTTAAAGTACCACAGTTCTTATTCATATTTTTCAAAATACTGAGAGGTTACAAATTTTTCAGTTTACTCTCAGCTGCACAATGGCATAATTGGACCATAATGGCCTGCTCGTGATCTTACTGCACAACTTAAATTTATTTATTTTAGCTTTTTTAGGTAGTTAATTAACTTTCTCCTACATTTTAGTCTCTCCAGTCCGTTGACTTCCGATGAAGTATCAGTGGCTGCTGTGACATCAGACCAGTTCAGCGCCTAACAGTGTCATCGGCAGGACCTCAGCGGCCCGGCAGCATCGGGTATTATCCATTTTCCCCCTAACTGAAGTAGCAGATTTTGCGTTGCTTCTATCAGTTCGCCAAACTGAAAATAGAATTAACATAGAATATTTTAGTGACATTTTTTGTCTGATGTACTTGCAGTGATACACACAGGCAGTAATGAAGAAAGCCAGCAATGATAGTGAAAATTTTGTTGTCAGTTTTGATGGATCTTGTATCACTTCAGCTCTATTCTCCACCAATGAGGTGAACATATCCAAACCAAATAGATCCTTGGACCACCAGCAGGCAAGCTTGCTTAAGGTGTTAGACACTATAAGATGTCGGCCTGCTCTAGCAAGTTTATCCAGTGGAGAGCATCTTGTAGGGGCAAAGATGCTGACAAAACAATCTGCTATACGAGCACCAGTGAAAAGATATTCAGATGTTATGCTTGGTTCAGAGATTAAACCAGTTCCCAAAGCAGGCAGCACCAGTGACGTTCCGACAAAATCAACGATGGCAGGAAAGTTGCTGGATATCTTCGTACCACCAAAACGCACGGGAAGTTTTCAGAACATTTCGCAGTTGTTATCTGGTTCAGATGAATCCAGACCTCAGTCTGCTGGTGCTTTGCATCGGGCAGCAAGCTTGCAGAATCTTGATATGTGTGCAAATGCCCCACGCACATCACCCATCAGCATATCAATGGCATGTAACGCAGAGCTTCTTGCCAGCTTTGAACGTGAGCGGAGGCATTTTGAAGATCGGATATCTGAACTGCTTCAGGTGGCAGAGACCCGCCGGACTGAAGCCGAGCGACTTAAGATCGAACTGCGTGAGCTGCGTTTAGCAGCTGCTGTTCAGTCAGCGGAGGTCGATGAAGTTAGCCTGCTGCACCGTGAGAACCAGGTGATGCGCAGTCGGCTTGCAGAGTTCAATGTGACCATTGATCACTTCACGGACGCTGAGAAACTGACACTGCTGCAGGCTCACGATGCCACTGAGCAGGATGCTGCAAGTGTCAGTGGTGGCAGAGAAGTTTCCAAGATGCAAACATTCAGTGATGTTGGTGATTCGACGAGAGATAATGACGGAGATCTGGCACTTTCAGGTGGTTCTCTGGATGCAAACTGGGATCGTGCCAGTGAAGGGGCTCTGACTGTTGGCAGTGGTAGTGAGGTGTCAATGGCCTGTTTGCAGGATCGCTTGCTAGCAATGGAGGAGACACAGTACAGTACAAACGAAGAACTCGCTGCCACTCTGCAAGAGCTTGGTGACCTCCAGAATGCCATCAATTCCTTGACAGCAGAAAACGAACGACTCGCAGACGAGCGCACAATTCTGTTGGAGTCCTTGTGCACACAGACACAGAAACTGGAGAATTCACGACGACAGATCCAGCACCTTAAGACACTTTTGTTTCGCGATGGTGGTTCAGAAGAACGGTCGGAAAATGAGCGTCAGTTGATGGCACTGGTGCGTAGTGCTGAGGAGGAGCGTCAGGAACTGCTGCTGAAACAAGCCGAGCTTTGCAACTCACTCGAGATGCTGGAGTCGGACAAACAAGAACTGTCCAACATGACCATTTCCCTTCGTGAACAGCTGTCGGGTGTTTTCTCTGACAAGTGCATGCTGGAGATGCAGGTCACCAGTCTGACTGACAAGGTCCTGCAGGATGCTGACGAGTTGCAACACTGTCAGCTAGCAGCGGACAGAATGCAGTCAGCTGCATCTGTGGACAACTTGGAACAAGATGTCTGTCTGCAGTGCCAGCATCTTGAAGTACTGCTGACAAACTCACAGCTTGAGTTGGCATCGGCCACATCGGACTGCATCCAGCTTCGCTCTCAGTTGACAGATGTGGAGAGTCAGCTGAAGGACATGCAGCACAGTGCTCTGTGCCAGTCGGCAGAAATGGAGCGACGTCTTCGTGAGGCCGAACGTGATTCAGAAGAGGCTCGGAGTGCCATAAACACCCTGCGTGTCAACAGCTCACGCACTGCCGAGGAACAGAGGGCAGTAATTGCTTGCCTCGAGTCAGACCTGCGGATTGCGCGTATGCGAGTGGCAGATGCTGAGAGAGCAGCTTCCGAGATGTCAGCCCAGTTTGATGCGGAACGGAAAGAGTGGGAGTCATTTCAGCGTGATCTGCAGACTGCCGTTGTTGTGGCTGTTGACATTCGTAGTGAGGCGCAGGAAGACATGGAACGACTTCGAACAGAGAACCAGACACTTCGTGATCACGAGTGCACCATTCGCCGAGAACTTGAGGCCACCCAGACAGAACTTGCACGACTGCGAACAGCGCAGCAGATACACGACCGTGAAAGTGCACCATCAGCCTCTGCAGTCACCATGAGAGATCACTTCATGAGTTCAGTCGATCGTGAGCTTTCTTTATTTCACCAGTCCGGACGTCGAGCCAGTGATTTGTGTCTTCCTTCATCCATATCGTCGTCAGCCAGTCAGCCAAGTCTGTCGGTCCAGAGGCTGATCTCTTCGATTGAAGAACAGATCAAGTCCGTAGATATTCCAGTTGCCGATTCTTCAACTTGTGACTTGCGAACGCGAAGAGGAAGTAACTTTGGTCGGTCGGTCCGAGATGCTGTATCTCCTGTTGTTGCCAAGCCTGTTCTAATGCGGTACTGGTCACAGTCACCGGGAAACAAAGCTGTCGGTGCATCTGCTAGTGGGAAGCGGAACACTATTGAGGGGTCAGCAGTTGGTGCTACAGATGAAGCAAAATGTGCAGTTGCTGAATCAAGTGTATTGCCAACAGCTGCTGTTGCTGGCCCTTCTACCAGCAGTACACGGAAACCTCTGACAGGAATTCTTTCCAACAAGTCAGCACGGCAGAAGACTATTCATGGGTAGATATTGCATTTTAATGTGTAAGAGCTAGCATAGCTATAGTGCGTATTAGCTATGATAATTCTGTCCATCCATCCACCTGTTTGTCCTATGTCACGACCCGGTACCGTTTAAGACAAGGGGAGATAGAGACTTTGGGTTTTTACTGTATGTTAGCCTAGAGTCTTTAGTATTTTGTGACAAAATTTCACGTCACTGGGTAAAGGGGTCCCCACGAACGAGTCAGTGAAATAGGGGCAAACGGCGTAAATCTGGCATAAGCATAAGTCTACAGCATTCGCAAGATGGCGCCATGCAACTAACTCGTTATGCGATGGAGATGGAGATCAGTATTTGCGTATTAACTTAGCGTGAACACCCCGATTTTTAGCTAAACTACTGAATGGATTTGGAAACGGTTTGGATCACTGGAATCCTTATGCAACAAGCTTTCCATCAGTATCGGATTCGCATATCCAGACTTGGTGGAAAATGTGAATTTTGACTAAGTAGGTCGAAAAAAGGTGTGTCACCTTTTGGAAAAATATCATATATTTAGTCAAAGTACGCGAATTAGAATGAACAGCGAGAAATACTAAATACCGCATTTATTAGTGTGATAAATAGGGAATTTGGTAATATATAGTTTTTATGGAAACTAAGTGAAGAAATATGAGATCGATTATTGAAGATCGATTTTGTTGGGGGCGGACGCAAAAATGGGGAGCAAAAAGGTTAGGATTTATTTTTGGTTATATCTTAATAACTACCGCACTGATTACTACGGTGTTGACAGCTACTGAAAGAGGAAAGGACTGCCGGTGGGTATTTTTATCAACAGGTGTTATAATATAAGAAATGAAAGTTGGATATTATAGGAAGGTTTAAAGTTGTGGGTACCTTACCCCTAAGATAGGGTACTCACAGCTTTTAACCTAGGTAAAATTTGGCTATATTATCATAACAAGCAATGGTGATGTGCTTGTTAATGGTATCAACATCGATGTTCTTGCATGACCTTGAAAATAGAGGATTTTAGTGATTTTGTGCGATTTGTGGCTGCAGAAGAGTGAAGTGCAACGAAATGGATGGAGATAAACCGATATTAGCTGCGAACAGGAACTGCCATAAGCTCTTGTGCATCTTATGAGCATTAGCTCAGATTTCATGTATCTTATTCTGTTATTTTTTGTGGCGACACAGTTTTTGAGGGACATGTGCATCATAAAACCTATTGTTTATGAAAAATTTTACAGGATTTTGCCATTTCTTCTCTCCCCACTACATCTTAATTGTGACTTCACAGTTATTTGGTGGGCGTTGTTGTCCAGGTGTTCAACATCATGTCTGTTGGTTATAGCATATGGCATATAGCATTGTTTTTGTGTGTATCGGGTGTGTTGCAGGCAACTAAATTTTTTTGCACAACATGTATGTAATTCTGAAGTGAGTGATATTTGTCTTGATCGTAATAAATTTGTCATTTTTGCTGCACTGCTCTGCTCTGCAGGGATGTTGCGGAGAAGACGGAGAAGCCGTCTGCATATCTCCTGACTGTCGGTGGCCACGTGGCCAAATCTGTCGATCCTTTGGCCGCTTTGGCCAAGCAACTTGGCGGTTCAAAACGTAATGCCCTGCTGAAGTGGTGTCAGAATCGTACGGCAACGTACACGGTTTGTGCTGCACTGTTTGTCACAATGACCACGGTGCATTTGTTGATTAGTTGTACACTGTACAGCATACATAATTCTGCCATTTGAGAGCTGACACTGTGGTAGGAGTAGGTGTATTAAAAAGGATAAGATCTGGTTAGTGATTTCTGTTGATTCGCATCAGAATGGCATCTAACAGCAAAAACATTTGTAGTCATTTTTTTCACAGCCACCTGGTCAAAATTAGAGGCATTTGATGGGTGTATGCCCTTCTGGTCACCCTTTTGTATTATTAACTGTTGTGCAGTTATTGTGTTAATTGTGATTATGGAAAAAACTTTCTTTCTTTCTCACAGTAATAATTAATACATTACATTATTGTTTACGAGTAATGTATTTTGCCTATTCACATATAACACTGTTGCTGTTGGTTAGGCATCAAGAAGGTAATTTGCGGGATCTTCTGAAGTTGAAAATGGTCGTTACTTAATCTTGTTGCATGTAGTAGAGTTGAGCAAAGTGATTGTTTTGTGTGTAATGCATGTTAGGGTATTGACATCACTAACTTCAGTAGCAGCTGGAATGACGGTCTTGCATTCTGTGCCTTGTTGCATTCGTATCTGCCACAGAGCATTCCTTACAACGACCTCAATTCACACGATAAGGTATGTGTTGCTATAAGAGTTAATGGTATAATAGTTTGTACAGGTATAGTTGTTTTTTATAATCTGTTATTTTCTTCTGCGGGTTTGCAGTTTTGCCTGTTGATCACTGCATTGAAAAGTACTGTTAAGTGCATTCAAAATAATATCGCTGGAATGGCAGTGTGTCGTTACTAGTGGAGTAAATATTTGCCATAGTCTGATCCAATACTATTACACATCAGAAGCTGAAGTTTAAGTGTTCTTCGACTAGCGTAGGACATTGATGGTATTTCTATTGATGGTACCATTTATCATGTTGAATTTTTTAATTCTGGGAAATCAGAAATTATTAAATTTGTTATGTGCATAGTTGCTTGCAGTGTAAACAAGGCTGCAGGTGTGCCTCATTTCCTTCAAACGTTTGAGCAGTGATTTTATGCTTAGGAAGTAAATTTATCAGCACTTAATAAAAATTTGCATTTTCAGCAGAGATGTACGGAAGCTGTCACCAGTTTAAGCCAGCCTGTTATTCTTCTGTGCAAGACATCATTACGCAAATATGGATGAATGTTTTTTTTTAGATCCGTAACTTCTCGTTGGCTTTTGGAGCCACTGAAAGTGTCAGCATAGCCTGTAGTCTGGTAAGTGCAGCTGTCGTTTGTCATCGAGTGCTCTAATATTTTTATGTCATTTTTTGTCTGCTTCATGTTTATCTATGCAAGGAGTAGGGAGTAACTGTGACTGTCTAAATGCAACTTACAGCCATGCTGCCTGTTCATGGTGTTTCATAAAAAGGACCCCTTTTTGTTTTTCTCACAATTTACTCAAATGATGATCAATTTACACAAAATTTTTACCAGTTGTAGCTAAAGAAATACTAATTCAAAATATTGCAACAAAATACGGCAGTTAATTAAATATTCTTTGTTAGTCGTGATGTAATGCTGACGTCATAATATGTCACAGGTACAAGCTTGATAGTCTCAACTGGTGCTGTTAGTTGCTACCCAGCTTCGATGGTGAACTTAATCTGGTCCGATAATGAAAATTGTTTATCGTGTCAGCACTAAGCAACATGGGGACATGAAACCAAGCGTCTTGCGATCCAAAAACGCAAGCATTTTGCAAGCTCGTTGTGCTAGGGCACTGTCTTGCTCAAACATCAACTATCCCCACAAACATGTAAATGCGATTGCTTTGCACGTTTTTGTGGCTACAACTGTAAAACTTTCAAATTTGTCATCAGCGAATTGTTTTCACCATCGGAGCAGGGTAGCGATGGACAGCACCAGTTGAGACTATCAGGCTTGTACCTGTGATACGTTATGATGTCAGCATTACGTCACGACTAGCAAAGAATATTTAATCAACTGCCATATATTTTGTTGCAATATTTTGAATAAGTATTTTTTCAGCTACAACTGGTAAAAATTTTGTGTAAATAGATCATTATTTGGGTGAATTATGAAAAAACACAAAGGGGTCCCTTTTTAATGAAACACTGTGTAGATTTAGCTATCACCGGTTTAAGCCGCCTTGACATTATTCTGTAGAGTACTTATGTGCATCTGAATAATTTTTGTGAGACAGCTAAATTGTTTTATTAATCATCTAACACTTGAAAAGTATTTTGCAAATTTTTTTGGTAATCCTTATTGATGATTAATGATCCAAGGTTTCTGGACACTTTGGCTAAATTGTCTGGATCCCGGGATTGCAATGACTAGTGTGAGTAGATTTATAAATCAGTGTTATCGCACTAGCATCCTGAGCGAGCTTTGTGATGGCATTGTGTCCAGAATATGAACGAGATGATATCAACCGAAAGACCAGACTGGCAGGGTGTCATGGCTTACGTTACAAACATCTACCGACACTTTGAAGTGGATTCCAGACACTAGTGTTAGTCGATCGTGGCTACTACTATTCGCATTGGGGTCTCGGTGTAATGAGTGCAGTATTTATACGTAATTGTTTTCATATAAGCGTCATTTAATTGGCATGTGAATTGTGTATTTTGACAATCTTTGTGTCCGCCTGCTATAATTTGTATACAGCTCCAGTCATTTGTAAGGTAGTTGATGTTTGTGTTGATTTTTGTGCATGCATTTTTACCGTATGATAACTGGCGGTATAGACAGCGAAGTAGATACCAAACACATGGGTCTCATATAGTTAGTTTTTTTTCATATATTCACTTAGATGCAGTGCATGCGTACGTTATTTTCATATTGAGTTAAGCATGTATAGTACGTACTCATATATATCGATCAGCATTTCTGACTAGGTCACTGAACTTGATGAATGCACGATTAATTCTTTGGTGAATAGTTTGTGTTCTATTGGCAGTCAAGTTCGAACTCTGTACGAACTAGTCGCAGATAAGTAGGGCCCACAGTTTTCTGCGGAAAATTTTTTCCAAATTCTGCGGGCCAGTCTGCAAAATTCCGCGGCTCACCGCGGCAAAATTGTCCAAATTCTGTGGCTTACCACGGCCTTCCATTTGTGCATAAACTAAGCTGTATTCTGTTTACAAAAACTTCAGTTTTTGGATGCTGGCATGGTGCTCAGTTATGCTAGCAACATACAAAGGAAATTATCGATCTTTTTTCTGCAATTTGTCAATTAGTTGCTTTGTGTTTATTTACAATTGTGCTATATACGATGGTAATTATTAGTGGGGATGCAGTTATAGGCAGTTTAGTTTGATTTTTCTCCGTGATATAGTTAGTCTAATTACGTTATCAAGCTGGCAATCCAGTGTTGGGTAGAATCTTTTTTAAAATGATTTCAAATCAAAGTCATGCTTTGAAAATTGATTTGACATCAAAATCATCATTTTGTAAATGATTTCAAATCAGATCATTTTCTAGATGAATTAAAATTATAAAAATCATTTTTATTTTTCAGCCAAATAACCAACAAACCTGATGCTTTATCGCAAATAACCGTCATATGCAGTTCTTTGCTTATCGCAAATCTGCAAGACTCGTTGATAGTGGTTTGCTTTAGCATCTCGAAGCACTGTTTTTGAGCCTGGTTCGATGAGAAGTAGCAGTAAACTCAGTTGTGCTGCAGACGATGGAAGTGATGAACCATTTGGCCGTTGAGACAGTTTCACATTCTCTGTGGTCAGACGGTTTCAGTTTTCCGACAGTGCCGAGCAAAGGTTTGACTGTTGAACAGCATCGTGCCAGCAGCGTGTACGCCCTGACAATAATATTTGAGCCGACGTCGAGCGATGGTGGCAAACTTGGTGGGCCGAGTGAGCGACTCGCGATAAGAGTGGAGACGAGACCATCGTGGTGTTTGAGTTCCGTCCTATACCTGCATGCGCTGATGCCTTGCTTGCGTACCCGCTTTCCTACTTTTCTTGCGTCATGAGAGCGTGTTAGACCCACCGATCCTCTGACCTTTGGCGGCGGCTGTATCTAAATGATGGTGAGTCGGTGACAGTCAAGCCGTCGCCGCATTACTTGCCCCGCCGGCCGACAACACCAGCTTCATTGATGCTAATTTTACTCGCCATGACCACCTCTCCTAGCACAATCTCGGCGGACAATAACCACGTGGCCACGAGTCGGACAAATCATTTGCGCCGCATAACGTTTAAGGCAACTAAAAATTGAGACGTGGTCGCCAATTGATTTTTATTTTTCACGACTATTTGAGATCATCAAAATCGCCAAATTGATTTAAAATCGGGTGATTTTAAATGATTTCAAATCAAAATCACAATTCAAAAATCGATTTCAAATCACGATTTCAAATCGTTTGATTTCAAATCTTACCCAACACTGTGACAATCATACTTATCATCAGTCATTTCTTAACTTGTGCAAAAATTTTGCAGCAATATCAAAATTCCACAGAAAAGGGCAAATTCCGCGGCTCGGCTCGAAATTCCACGGCCTGCGGAAAACTGTGGGGCTTACAGATATGTATGGCTTTGGAATGTGCCAGTTGGTTTTCTGTTGTTTCTTTTCTTAGCTTGTGATATACATTTTAAGTGCTGATGTTCATGTTTGCATGCTGGCATCCTTCCCTGGCATGTATTAGTCGGCCATTCTGTTTTGCATTCCTATTGTAGCTTCACGTTGTAATCGTTGATACACTTCATTAGTTCCGCTAATTAAATTGTTGTGAAATCAGTGTTATAAAACTATGATTTAAATCTGTAGCTTCATTTCTGTTGTTAGCGTAGGAGTGTGCTGCAGTATTCTGAATTGGCATTATCCGTCTCATTTTGTTCTGCAAATCAAGCTTTTAAGCATGTGATAAAAAAAGGAACACTGTCATACACTTAGCATGCTGGCATTAATTTTCGGTGTCGTTTGTCATGTCTCGCCTTTTTGCATAGATTTTTGCATATGTACTCTACTTGTCATTTTCTACATACCCACAGCCTTTCTTAGATGAGAATACGGCTGGATAAGGCCAAGAACTTATTCCATTTTCTGTCATTATGAGTTCATTTTCAGTAAGTCGATGCTTCGCATTTTTGTTTTGCTTGGTCTTTTTTAATTTGAATTTTATGCTGTGATTCAGCATGGCAGTAGAGACACTTACTTCTGTTATGTCTGAGACAGAGTTCGTTTGTCACTGTTTGGCAAAGATACCATAAAAAATGCAAAGGGTTGCAAAACTAGGTCGTGTCATCAACAGTGAGTGTTCCTGTAAATGTAGAGACGCAGTTCCGTATTGCAGTGGTTAAATTAGGCCAATAAAACAGCAATTTTTTTCTGTTTCACCAATATAATACTGTATGTATTTATGTTACAGTTTATTACAGAGTTTATTCATATTGGTTGTTCCAGTGACCTGCATTAGCTTGTGTGCATGATTGTAAGTAGTTTTCTTTTGATGGTTTCTTGTGTTTTTGATGTTTACTGCATAATAAATATCTGCAGGACACTGAACTGGCTTACTGCTAAGAAAAAGGTTTGTTAAATATGGTCAGTTTTGGATAAGATTTGAAATTGATTGAATTGTGACTTTGATTTGAAATCATTTTAAATCACCCGATTTTGATTTCAAATCATTTGGCGATTTTGATGATTTCAAATCATCGTGAACAATAACAAGAACTTTGAGCTAATGCTCACGAGACGCACAAAAGCCTATAGCAGTTCCGGTTCAGTAGGTTAGCTGAAAATTGGGGTGTTCGCACTAAGTTAATATACAAATACCAAATCCTCTATCTGCATCGCATAACGATAGTTCCGTTGGGCCACCTTGCGAATGATATAGACGTGTGAAATCATTTTTAAAATGATTTTACCCAACTCTGAATATGGTCTACCTGAAAAACCTGTCGGTGACATATTTAGCTTGCTGATTGATACTAGGTACTAGATTGAATTCTCAATCCCAGGATCCAGGATTGAGAAATTTGTAATCCTGGGATACCGTTTCAGGATTAGGCTTACAGTTTGGTCGTCACTTTGGTATCCCCAATTCACTTATTTTATGCACAGGGCCCCTGACAGTGATTGTCAAAGTACAAATTTACGGCACCAGCATGAAGTAGTACTCTAGCGCTCAATGCCGCTCATAAAATATTTTATTTATCAGATGGCTAAAATTCTTATTTCTGTCATTTAACACGCGAAAAAGTACAATTTCAACTCATTTCTGTGATCCCAAAATCCGGGGATTGAGACGCCACCAATCCCGGGATTCGGGATTGGCAAAAATGGGATTCAGGATCCCAAGATTGCAATCCCTATTAACATTAGAAAGTTTTTGCTATACGTCACGTAATCAGTGTGGACTAACAGGGTCAAAAGAGTGCTGTGCGTGCAAACTAACTCTATCATTTGTGAAATAAAGTTAACAGTTAACTGTGGAATGCACTGTTTACCAGTACAAGAGTCTGTTAATCCCATATGGTCATTAGTTAATAATTTCTCTGCAACTTCGCTACGAAAAAATAACTGAAAAATTACGATGATGAATCTCATTAAATTCACTCAAGTATGAAATGCGTGTTTGCTAAAATAAACCCAGCACTAAAATAAAATGGATACTAAAAACAGCACACTTGCAGGATATAGACTGCAATGGTGTTTACATTCAAGAATAGTATCACATGGCAGCATTTCTATAACCTTAACTAATGCTCTCAAGACTCTAAGTGCATCCTTGAAAACATGCATACATTGCTATGGCTATTAAACTTTTAATAATAACAAATACATAAATATCCAACATGAACAACTAATCATAAGGCTGACATTGGGCGACTTCACTTTTTGACTTAGACTTTTGCTGAGCCTTTTCGCTGAGCCAAAGCTAAAGCTGAACGCTGAAGTCTGTACTTAGACCAAGGTTCAACTAAACGATTAAAAATGGCAGAAAACTGATAAACCTAACAGGAAATAAATCAACCAGTTATGCTTGGACTTGCTTATTTAATTGTGCCGCGCACGCAAATGACGTAATTACGTAACGTTTTACGTCATTGAGCAGCATTACGGCGTTTATCTTTGGTACCAGACTGCTTTAATTTACTAAACTATCCATACGTATAGGACTGTAAATAGTCGCCACTCGCCATGTTTTCACTCGGCTAAAGTCAAAAGTCAAGTGGATTCCAGCTCAGCGAAATCACTTCACTTTTTGACTTAAGTAGGTACTTAGACTGAAGTTTAGACCCAGCGAAAGTCTCAGCGAAAGTTTAAGTCAAAAAGTGAAGTCGCCCATTATCTAGGGTCCTACGTCCACGTGCACACAAGTCGAAGTCAATTTCTAAAACATTGTGGCGAATCATAACTATTCGAAAATAAAAAGATACAGTTCGATAAAAAAAATCTAGAGCAGTACTATCTAGCAGCTAGGGGATCAGGTCAGCCAGAATGTGAAAACCAGTAGACAGAACAATCGGTCACAAACTACAAATATGCAACGCAAAAATGAGTAACTATGTAAAAACATGACAACTAATAAACAATGCTTTGCGATCGCTTTGCACGTGACCATGTAAAAGCACATAATCTGTAAGGACCGCTGGCCAGCATTTATACACGTTCTGCTGTCCATTAGCATCACGAAGCAGATACAGCGCATGAGCGATAAAAAAACGTTCAAGTAACAAAGTTTTTTCAGTTACCGTCAACTTGACGGCACTCTGAAATCAGTCTCACATAATATGGTGCTAGAGTTGCCACCTTTCCCTTTCCTCCATCTGAGATGGGAGAATGGACCCTTGAGGTTTTACCCTCCAAATTTTTTTTAGAATTATCATTGCGATTCGGTGCAATCTGGACAAATCGGGTAACAATTTGTAGGCCTCTAGATACTACGTTTGTAACGAATAATGCCAACGGATGCCAAAGAAACTGACAGCATTCTATGATTATTAATTCTCAAACCGGGACATATGGTATCCGGGTGCGGGTATTGCCAGCACGTGAAACAACATGACATAAATCCAGGATATCCTGGCAAATTCAGGATGGGTGGCAACCCAGTCACGCAGGTTACTATACTGTAAAAAATCCACATGTCACTTAGCTTTCATCCACCTGTAACGCACGTTCTTTCATCTGCTCCGATATTTTTAACCACTGCAGTAACTACAGGCAGGAGTAGAGTACATGCACAGTCTTCATAGTCGTTTGGGTTAGCCAACTGCCTCCATAATTCCGTTAGGGCATTTTTCATTAATTATGTTTGTTCCTAACCCAAGCGTCTTCTTGGAACTAACCAAAACTTAACAGATTACTGCACCAATTAGCCCAATCTCCATCTAACCTTAGTCATCAAGCTGACCAGTTAACAATGCTAACAGAAATGTTTTAGCTCAGCATTTTTCTTCGTTTCTTTCGACGCACACTTGCATACATATCTGACCATACTAATTCAGTACTATCATATCCCTGGACCTACTGCCATACATAAACTACTTGTCAAAGAGCTGTTATGATGAACGTCCCTTCCCAGTAAAAATAGGTAGTAATCATGAAACTTCCACGAATCCCCTTTCACCACTTTTCAAACAAAGAACACTCAATTTTCCGCTTTTTAACTCCGAAACCGCACTGCATGCAAAACGAAACTGTACATCGACTCTGTTCGCAACGTTCAAGCACATGATCAATAAGAAAGGACATCCGACATCTGCCTACGATGACTCTGAAGTCACTGGTAGTACTGAAGGTGAAGCACTGTCTACGACGTCTTGCAGCTGGCTGTTGGATTCAGCCTTCGTCAATGTTGGCGGCGACGAGGTAACGTCATTTGACGGTGGGGAAGATGAACTCGTTTTATCACCCACCGGACCGGCATCTTCCACGGCCTCCGTACACGCAGTGGGCTGAGAAGCAGTTTCATCCACGTCCGGTGGCTGTTCCGCGGGAGACAAGTGATCGGGTGAATGCAAAGAAGGTGGCGGCAACTGGCTCTCGGGTGGAGGACTTGACTTTGCTTCAGATGCCACCGGAGGACTTGGCTGTAGTACCACTTCCGACACGACCGTAGACTTGGCGACATTATCACTGGTGACAGTGGCAGTAGATAACGCTACTGCCGGACTCAAAGGTAGACCCACGGAGTCTCTGTCTCCAGATCCATCCAAAGTCACAACCTTCTCCACCGGGAAATCCAAGCATCCTGCCAACCAACACAAAACTAACTAGAGTTGCATTATCAGTCAAAAAGATATACCAGACTAGGAGATGAATTTAGCTCAGTGTTGTTAACAAGGACTTGACCTTCACGGCCAAGGCCAAGGACTTGGCCTTCAAGGCCAAGGCCAAGGACTTGACCCTCAAGGCCAAGTTCAAGGACTGCTTTCGACAGGGGTGTTTTTGAATGCTGAATTTAATAGTAATTTTAATTAAATAGATTTAATTTTCAATTTGCAGTCAACTAGAATGACCACTAAAACTGATGAATTTAACTACTGCTTGCTAATATATTCTGCAAAGTAGAGCAAAATCTAAAACGTAAAGGAAATAATGCAAACCACGCAGTCAAAGTTCAGAAACTGCAGACTGCTAAATGACCAGTACACACAAATTCAAATTATGGAAAAAAATTTGTCAGAGTTTGTGTGGTTCTCAGGTCCTTTGGAAAATAACAGTTAACAGTTAACTGGAATTAAGTCGAGGGGGGAACGTGCCCCAGTGCCGCACTGTTGCATTTGAGAAACACGAAAGTTTCAAGCAGAGTGTCAGACATCCGTGCTCTGTGAATATATATGCATAAGATGATAATTAAACTAAATGTTGATATGAACTGAGAAATTTACTGTCCACCAAAAGACCACCAAAATCCAGTCATTCATGCGATGAAAATGCTTTTAACATTGTAGCAGTATTAGTCTCCCGAAACAACGAGTCTTGCAAGGCCAAGGACCTGGTTGGTGAAGACCAAGGACTTCTGACCCTTGACCCTCAAGGCCAAGGCCAAGGCCTTGACCCTCAAGGCCAAGGACTCAAAATTTGTCCTCGAGGACACGCCAAGGACCAAGGCCAAGGACAACAACACTGATTTAGCTTAGCCGAAAATTTGGACTTAAACGATAACACACAAAGCAAATTTTGCAATTAAACTTCCTCGGTGACCAAAACCAAGTGTTAAGTCTACAGTAGTAACATTACAAGTTGTACAAGAGTTAATTTTTGGTGAGCAAATCGGTAATGCACATGTGGCACAACAACCAGAAATAGAAGAACTAACTCGGCTTTGACAGCAATGACGTCATCGTCTGGTGAGTCGCTGCAATGGCCGACATCGTTTTCTCCGGCTGACCTGATCCAGTTCTCGGAGATCGAGGGCTTCCCGATATGCTTGAGGTCGAGCCAGCATCACTCGAACCATCACGAGAAACTGCAACATTCAAAATAAAAACATAAGTCACTACTTTGAATGCAGTAAAAGCTTTTGCGGGAAACCAAGAGGAAGTTTTGAGAGCTTAAGATAAAGAGTTTCGGTCTAAAGTATGAGCTCTTTGTTTTTGACAAGTAAGTCCACAGATCCGACGAATTTTATGAGCACATTATATGTGACATGAGTGTGCGACTAGGATAAATAAAGAAAAGCATATGCATTAACATACAACAAAACCACAAATATATAAAAGCTAGCGGAGACAGCAAATACCACATTCTATATACTTTGGTTTTGCACCAGTGGCAAATTTTTCTGTTCAAAGTTGCATCAAGTTCGAGCAGACCCAAAAAGTAAACCCTCAGAAGTAGTTGCAGCGTTACGTTTTGCAGGACCCCCCATCACAAAATCAACAGCAAGATTCTTGCATCTAACAAGGGGCTTTGAGGGTGGAGCAAATAAATAATTTTAGTAAGTCTACCATGGTTGACTCTCGTTGCCATGGCAACGTAATTTGTAGAATCTTTGCCAAAAATTGCCTAGAAGTCGGTTAACTACGAGATGGGCTCAGACATTAGTGTGACTTGACTTTATAGACGTTTGCGGTCGGCCATTTTACGCAACGGTTCAATAACTACAATAATACGATTAGTTAAATTAGCATTATTGAAGTGTTTTTCGGGCTTATATTAAACGGGTGATGCGTGCAATATTAGTTTGTTTATTTATATGACCATTTTGTGGACATAAAAGGAATTTTGTTCCATATTGTCAGCAATGCAGGCCAGCGGTGACGTCATGCCTGACGCTTGTAATCTGCTTTGTCTAGTCATGCCGTTAGGTAGTAAGTAACAGCTATTAGCGGCTTGGCTACTGTAAAAAAATATCTTAGATGCAATAATTATCTTTGTCACTGATCACCAGTATAGGAAAACAGTAATTTAGTACCTTACCTTACCTTTGGGGTGGACAGGTTGTATTTGTCCAGCGGTGAGGCCGTATCAGCTCAGCCCAATGCTCAAAGTATTTTAGTCATAAAATAGCAAATATAAATGTACAAAACATCAGTTTATACACTTGTTAAAGGCAGCATTGAAGAACTCGCACATCGAAAACAGCAAAAATCACAAAAGGTGATAATATTCAGCAGCACATTGACACACAGTCAGTGTGACGCGAACAATATCACCTTTTGTGATTTTTGCAGTTTTCGATGTGCGAGTTCTTCAATGCTGCCGCTAACAAGTGTATAAACTGATGTTTTGTACATTTATTATAGTAAGAAGATATGCATCTCAGCATGCGTCACTTACTGCTGCCAGACAGCCAGCCCTGTGCAAATGGAATCGGAGGTCGTGTGGGCAGTGTGTCCAAGCTTGTCGTCATGGTAGTCGTAGAACTCACGGAGGTGCTCGGTTGAACGACATCACTAGCTGGTCGGACCACTGCATCGGCTGATGATGTCACCTCAACATTCACTGCAGGACAGCTGACACTTGGCTTGTCCACCATGATGCTGCGCTCCTGCTCCTGCCGTTGCTGCAACATCCACACACACTACTGATGACTCGATATATCCAAAATATCAATATATCTTTGTCAATATTAATATATCGTAGCGTATTGTATTATCGAAAAAATATAGACTTTTTCCATATATTGATCATAATAATTCTGATATATCGAGACATTCTAAGCCAAACTTTTATATTTTTTCAGCATTCAAAATGTTGGTAAATTCAGCGCACTAGAGATTCCTTCGAAATGATAGTGCGCTATATAAATGTTCAATTATTATTATTATTATTATTATTATTATTTTTTTTTTACCCTCAGTACTCCGTTCCCGAGGCAGCCTAAAAATTAACTACGAAATACAAAGGTGAGTACGATCGTCAGTCCATGCAGTCAGCGGCCGGCAAACTGTCGTGTAACAAAACAGCATTGAATTTGAAGCACTGCACTAGTACCAGAAAGTAAGAAATGGCTGTTCAAAAGAGACAAAGCTTTTAATATATATCTGGATAAAATAAAATAAATATAATGAGGATAAAAATTAAAATATTAGACAAGTTTCCATCGAAGAAGAAAGCTGCGCAAAAAAGTCAAATTTAGAGCCAGAACTAGCCAATGAAAGTGGATTACAAATTAAGGTCCATGTGGTACAGAAATGAGATGAGTATACTACAATCATCAGAAACTCTAAATGTAGCGAAAATTCACTGGTACTAACATGATCTCTGGCCATTTTCAGTTTCCAGTTGACTGGCGACAACACGTCGTGATGAACTGACTGGTGGTCAACTGGCGGTGCTGAACTGGTCAGACTGTCAGCAGCAGCAGTGACCCAGCAGCTAACAGGACTGCGCTCCAAGGCAACCTCACTGAGTGGTGCTGCAGTTGTTGTAACCACACTAACTGCAGCTGGCGGCACTGGGGCAACAGGAAGCCTCAAAGCTGAGCCGGGCGCCATGAAACCCGCTGGCAGAACGAAGGAACCGAGTGAAGTCGATGGCTGGGGAACGCTCGTCACTGCCAGAGTGCCGAACAGCTGTCTCGCACGAACACCGGGCTCGACAGCTTGTGGTCGAGCAACCAGGAATGGAACAGCCAGCGGAGGAGGATGCCCCGTCGAATTGATGCTGAATCGAGCAATGTCGGTAATGGTGGGAAATATGGCAGCGGCTGGGAGACAAGGTGCAGACTGCCGGGGAGATTTCTGAATGGCAGAGGTAGTTTCCACGCGGCTTGTTGGAAGAGACTGGACCGCAGGGCCTTCAGTGCTAGCTGCTGGCCGAACTCCGTGGTCTGCGGAATAGTGCGCTGTCGGTCGAACTGATGCAATGGAAGCTGGGAGCGGAGGTGGACGTGTGCTAACGGCCAGTCTAACCTCAGACACCGACAGAGAACTAGTGCAGGCCACAGGAACAGCACCTTCCCGCTGCCTGGCAGATGCATCCGAAGAAAAATCACTGGAACTCGTCAGAAACGTCCGCAGCGCATTCTTCGTATCAACCGTAGCACCTATATACAACAAAGAAATACACAGAACATTTACAGCGAGTGGACAACTTACTGTATGTACAACACAACCACTGTATGTACAAACAGTACCGGAACACAAACATTTATTACTGTTACAGAAACTGGTTAGGATTAACGACAGGTAACAAGACCCACAGTGATAACAATGTATGGCCAATTTCTAGTGAAAACAGACTAGCAACTTGCTTGAGCTTGCCTGGAATAATAAACAGCTAGCTGGTCAATATTTGTTATTACTCACAGTGAAAGCTAATATTAACATACAGACAACAGCGTACCATTTCTCAGCACATCCAAAGCCGTCTGCGCAGAACTTTCATAGGCTGGGAGATTGAAATCCTTCTGTATCATCTTGTCGATGTGCTCACCCAAGGTTACGGCACGAGTCACTAGCTGCGCCATTGACACCGATGATGCTGTAGTTTTTGGTGGCATTTCTTGACTCCTGACTGCAACTGCAGGCTGACAGTTTGCCGCAGTGCTGCGTTCCTTCTCAAGCCGGTCGGCAATACTGTGCCGAGGTGCATATGCTGCCTTGCAAGTGTCTGCAGCTGAGATACTGCTGTCGGGCTGCACCAAGCCATTCACATTCACAGCCCTCTGAGAGTTTGGTGATGTAACTTGAGGCTCTGGAAGCCGACTCAGGACCGTGCCACTCGATGGCGTTCCCGAGGACCCCGGAACCTCCTTGTTGATCTGGTGAGTGATGATAGCATCAATGACGTTTGCAGCAGTCAACGGCCGACGGATAAATGGCGACGAGGGTGTAGAGGCGTGCTGTGGTCTTTCAGGAAGCTGAGGTCGATTCTGAGCTATGGGCATATGCTTCATGTCCGGCATTCTTGTACCATCCAGCACGTCTGGAACGCGAGGTGATGGCACATGGTCATGCAGCCCACTCCGGTGATCCATCGGTGGGCGGTGCGGGTAACGATGTGATGGCTGTATGTTTGGAGGATGGGTCGACTGCTGATACTGTGAAGTCTGCATCTGCTGAGCTGTCACATAGTCCCCCATTAGGATCGTGTGAGATGAATTGGATGGCATAAATGGTCCTCCTGCAACTGCTTGAGCCATAACACGCTCCATCACAGCTCGCTGCGAAGAGTCCGGCTGGCCAAGATAGCGCAGTGCTTCCTGTGCCAGTTCAACGCTATCTTTAACTTTTGCAGCCTGTTGTGGCAGATTCCGTTGGCTGACGTCGGCTAATGGTACGTGAGGTCTTGACAGTATGTCAGCTGCCATCAAATGTCGAGGTGTTCCGAGGGTTATCGATCCACCAGGCGGTTGTGCTGACACGCCGTGATCCAACTCAGTCGCGTGAACTGAAGGACGGAGAACCGGCTGTCCAGTGTACCCAGCTACAACTGCCGGCGTCGGACTAGGCTGGTGCCGGTCGCCAGCCACTTCTACCCGACCTCTCTGGACTGCAACCTCAGCGAGGTGGTAGAGAGGATCCTGACATCGGTCGATCACAGGTGCTGGAGGTAGCGGAGGCATCACAGTGACTGGTGGACGACCATAATGACTGTGAGCCGGCGGCGGCGACTTCTCCGAACTAAGCAAACCAACTGGGCCGCCACCGACATACTTCTGTGGCAGGCCCACCGGTGGTGCTCTGGGGATGGTCGAATGTGTCTCACGGCTACGACACGACAGATCTTGCGCAGACTCCGTATCAGCAGTGACTGCACTGCACACTGCAGGCAGCAGGCCACAACCCTGGCTGTACAGCTGCCAGAGGCTGTCCAGACTGGTTGATGGTGAACTTCTACTCTGTAGGTTCTCCTCGATGGCTGAGTGAATCACATCACGAACACGAAGCGTGTGTGCACCGCGACTGAGTACTGATGCCATCAGTGAGCCAGGGGGTACGACCGGCTGATTCTCGCCATTTGACCGCTTCTGCCGTAGATCAGGTGGTTTCAAAGGATCAGAATGCCTGTTAAAAGATGAAAGTAGTGGCTCTTTAGTTTGTGGCATCGGAAATGTGTGTCCACCTGCTCCTAAAAATGAAGAGATAATGCCCATGTCTGGACCAGTGGCTGAAGTCGTGGGCAGTGCTACGGGGATAGAGCCATTGTGGGCGTGATCAACCAGTGAGGGCAGAACCACTCCAGCGACACTGCTTGCTGAGGTCTCTTCCACCCGCGGTCTACGAGGACGTATCTCATCATCATCTCTCTGACCTTCATCGGCACTCAGCGTGTCACTTGTGTTGTCACTGCAAACGCTCGTCCGAGACCCGACCTTCTTCCAGCCAGCTGCTGCAACGTCGCCACCAACTCCTACCTGCCTCGCAATGATCTCATCGATCGTATCGGCAGCGGTCGGTCGCTTGGAAGCGCAGTTCACTTCAGCCAGGCTAATGGGCCACGGCTCGACCTTCTTCAGCTCGGCACTAGCTGCTGCTGAGTCGCTGCTGGATCCAATCACCCGCGCAATGATTGCTTCCACCGTGTCAGCAGCGGTAGGTCTTGATGTGCCGCCACTTGCTGTTAGCAGAACAAATCCATTTCATGCTATCAAAACAGCTTCAAACTTGTATCCCCATAAACTGCTAACTTCATCTTTAGCCCAAGCTGCACTACTGGTTAAAATATGGTAAACACTGATCAGTACATATCACAGACATCGCAGAAATAACATCATGGATACATGCATTGACAGGCAAAGAAATGAGAAAAGAACAAAGTGCCTTCTACATCTATTAACAAATGGCAGATGCAAAATATTCGCCACACTGGAGCAGCAATCAACATGCATCAAGAAAACTTTCAATTGGTTGTACTAAAAAAATCCGCACGGCAACAAGTCTACAAAGTTACTGCCACCAATTCAACTAGTACAAAAATTTGATTATTACTATAAAAAAGCATAAGAAATACGTAGGCACAAAACTGCAGGGTTCGGACGAATAACAAGCAATAGTTGTGGTTCACTTACGAGACTTGGGAGGAGATTTGACAAATCGATCTTTCGCTGCAGCAGTAGCAGTATTCGACTGCAGGTTCTTTGGGTCTAGAGGGCATGTTGCTGCCATACTCTCACCACCGCTACAGCCAATATGTGAAGGTTCGTCTCCTCTAGCAACTGTCTCCGTACACAGACGATCACTGCATGCTTCTGTCTGATCACCATACGTTCTCGACAAACCTATCAGTCATCAGATCAGAAGGACATGTCACACTAATGCCAAAATGCTTCGTTTACCCAATTCTGGGACAACCCAGCAACCGCTTTTGTTAGCAGTGACTGTCTGACAAGTTTTTCGGTTAGACTTTTGATCTTTTTTACCCTCCAAAGTGCTTCAATAATGTAGAAGAGAAATGAGTGAAAGGTTCTGCTCTAACACTTCCCAGAACTTCTGTTATGGCAATTCAGCATCACCAGAAGTAACCAAGAAAAGAGTTGACAATTAAACAAACTGTGTATTCATTATTAACGATAAGCAAATTGCACCATGGGTGTTATTCAGAAACTCTGTACTGGGTAACTTCATACACAATATTCTGACTGCACTGATGCTGCCAGTGTGCCATACATTGTAAAAATTTGATATATATTATGTGCGGTTCTGATCATCGACACCACAGCTACTTCATCACCAATGCAAACTTGCACACACTAATAAACCATCACCATCAATGTGAACTGAGTTCTCTATTAACTTGAGACTGAAGAGATGTTCAATTTCCTCAGCATGAAATTACATAAACATGGAAAGCAGAATACTAATAAGCAGCAAGTAATGAGAAACTAATTAATTGTCTCTGACACGGGGCAGAGTCCGATTCCTGCAGCTGTCTATGTGAAGTCTTCTTCTTCTTACCGTACAACTTCAAACAGAAGCTGTGCACCAACTAAATGCCAGATACAGGCTGGGGGTCAAGGCAACTTGCACCGATAGAAGCTGGATCCCAGTACAAACTGGGTCCCAAACATAGATAAGATATACCATAGATAATGGACTCAGCAATAACTCTGAAGCACAAAAAATGCCACGCCCACTCCGCATATGCACAATAAATATTTAATATATTTCAACTTACAAGCATCCTTAATTCGGTTTGCGTAACAAAAACTCCTAAGGTTAAAGCTACATGATCCAAAAGTTCATGATATGCAATTTAGAAAAAATAACGTAGCAAAAACAATCTGTTTTGCTAGCAGAGTCTGATCAGATCATATAAGCTGCGTTTTTGATGACCTATCTAACACTAACGCGTTAGGCATACCTGCTGATGGCACAGCAGACGAAAAATGCGAAAGTTTTGTTTTGTTGTATCAAGGCAATATACTAGAAAAATTGTTTTTCGCGCTTTGGCTTGAACATGAAATTAGCGTATTTATAATACTTATCTATGAACTAACACTAACGCATTAGGCATCAAAAATGCAGCTATAGGTGTTGGATCATACCACCTGAAATATGCACGATGAATATTTAATGAAATGGGCTTAAACTGGCTTCAACTCGTTGCATTAGGCCAATGGTATACTTATTTGGTCTGTGGTCCCAGATACAGACTGGTATGGCTGGGAAAGCAGTATCACATCCATCCTTCAAATGCGACCTCAAAACCTACCTACTCAGTTTGTCATACTGCTTACAGGGTGCGGCAAAAAGTAGCCCCTAAAGTTTTTCGCTGTTTTCTCAGCAACCACTTAGGATTTTAATGTGAAATTCTACAGCTTCATTTAATAAAACCTTCTACATCTAACTGCCAAGTAAAACGAGATTCTGTTGAAAAACGACAAAGTTATAGACTTTTTAACATTGACCGCCTTCCGATTTCTCAGCATTAAAAAATGTCCAAGCTAAAAATGCTATTTAATTTTAAAAAACCGGTTACTACATTACTGCCGATAACGTCACAGTGACGTTTTGATAAACAGTAATTCATTTTGTTTAGAAATTATTACTTAACTATCATTCTTATAAAGCAATCACCAGCTGCCCACCAGGTTTATCTTCCAGCAGGACGGCACCCCAGCACACATAGCATGCAGCACACGGAAGAAGCTGTGGGCCAAATGGCTTCCAAATTCGCTGAATATAAACTCAATGGACTAATTGGAGGCTTACTGCAAGCTTATAACAAAACCGAAAACAATCGCCAAAATCAAGAAAGCACTTCAGGTTATCTGGGACAACCTGACACAAGGACCGATCGACAAGGCTGTGAAAGACTTCTCAAATTAAGCGACTGAAGGCTTGTTTTGCAGCTGGTAGCTGGTGGTAGACACTTCGAACACTCACAGTGTCAATGAAGGTCTGACATCCGATCATTAGTTAAATGTGTTGTTTCAACGATGTTACTGAATTGGTGTTGTAGCGTGAACATTTTTAATGCTGAAAAATTCGGTAGGCAGCTGCGTTAAAAAATCTATAACTTCATCGTTTTTCAACAGAATCACATTTTACTTGGCAGTTGGCTGTAAACGGTTATAGTAAATAAAGCAGTAAAATTTCAAATTAAAATTCCAAAGGTTGCTAAGAAAACAGTAAAAAACTTTAAGGGGCTACTTTTTTGCCGCACCCTGTACAGCCCATTTCTACCCATCTAGCGACTGCCAGCATCTCAGATTCAGCTTGCTGACATTCTGCATCTTACAAATGACTGCATTATTAAAATTATTATTATTATCATGTGATATGTGGGAGACGACAGTCTTCTGAATCTTTTGAAAATATGGCAACGATAGGCCCAGAAGTCAAGATAACTTGTACTAACAGAAGCAAGCCTGTGGCTTCTATTCGAAGCAATGCCAGGGTGCGGCAGTACCTGACTGATTAGCATCAATGTCAGCAGGCGCCTGTGTGAGTGGATCGGACGCCGAGAGATCTGATGACGGCTGAAGTTCTACAGCAGCCTCCGCAACTTGCTCCTCAACCTCATCATTATCATTATCAGCATCTTCATCACCAGGCTTCTCATACATCTCCGATGACAGCTTCTTGTCACTAGCATCAACAAGCCAACATCACCGCCATAATGTCAACAGAATAAGAGAATGCGTACAGTTATACACCCCGCTCGACACATCACAGCAGGGATGGGTTCGATGCCAGCATTTTCAAAGCCAAGACCACAGCCAGTGGTCTTCGTGGCCAAGGCCTTTTCAAGGTGAAGCCAAGGTCAAGATCACAATTTTTTTGTTCTTGAGCTGTCCTCGAGGTCGAGGTTGACGATCACTACACTACCTGGTGAAACTCGTCGCCAATAACTAGTAACTCGTAATATTATGGTATAATTCAGATGAATTAAAATGTCTCAATGCAAATACTCACTCAGTAAACTCCATCACCATTTCTTCATCTTCAATCTTCTCATCCTTCACCTCACGTGCCTGTGATAATCAACACATCAAGTTCACAACAGGAACCCAAATACAGTTTAAAACTACAAAGATGAACCTCCACCAACCCTGTCATTTTTTCCATTGTGTTCACCAGATGGCAGTACAATCAAAACCTTATCACCATTTAAGTTGGGTAAGTCTAACCTTCCCACTAAATTTCAGATCTGTATCTGCTGATAAATTCTTCATAATCCCGCTAACATGCTTTCCTGCCCTATCTAGCAATGCTAAACAATCCGAAAACCCTACGACTGATCGAGACGATGAACCAGATCACCACCAGAATCTTATCACCACTAAGATGGGCAAAGTCTCCAACCTTCCTGAAAATTCCAGACAAATAAATCTGTAAATTTTCGCGTTATCCTGCCAATAGACGAAGCAAGAGATGCAAAAATGCATGGTTATCACATAGCCTCCATGGTCGCGGTAAAAGCATCAAACACAATCTACCCATTGACCTGATAACAGCCAGAAACACTCAGCCGCAGAACACACCCGCAAGAACTACACAGTTTCACCGCTACAGTGTCCACCTTCAAATTCAGCCACCATCAAAAATAAAAAAACCAATCTCTTCTTCTTTCCTGAAATGGCTGCTAATTACTCACTAGTAATACAGAAAAAACCGAAATATGTCATCAGAACTCCAATTAACCACAGAATGTGAGAGTCGACATTCAATATTTCAATACTTACTATTCCCTCTCACCGTTCGCCCATCATCACAAACAACAAAAATTCGTAGAGTAACGAACGAAGAGTACATGTGAAGACTTTTACCAGCACTGGCGGCCGATACGCCTTTGGCTTCCTGGTACGCGGGGGCGCGGCGTGCTGACGGCGAACCAGCTGCTTGTAATTGGCGGATTTCTTGGACAAGTAGTAGAACAGCACGCAGTCTTCGGACGTCTATGACAGAAGACAAACACACTCATGCTCATTCATACAAGCCTTTATATTAGCGGTAACATCATTAGTCATATTAACATTAAGCCAGATTAGTAACGAGATGGGTGACTGCAGGTATACCATCTTCCTATTCAACTAAGTCAAGCACTGCACCCAGGCCAACTCATCCTGGCCAACCCTCACCTCCATGGGTAGGCCAAATAAGTATCATGATGCTTACAGCCATCACTAGAAAAGAAATGGCAAGTCTTCCATAACAGTAAGCCCTGTTACCATGACTGCTAGTATACAGACTCAGTCGCATAAGGGCACTGTGACTTGTTTACAGAGCCAACTTTGGCTGTATTCTAGCTTAATCCAGAATTCCTACAGGTTTTCTGTAGCAAAATTCCCCGACTTTTCCAGTCATGAAATGACAATTTCCCGACATTATCGAAACAATAACCCTATTGTACAAATGTCATAAATGGTATTAAGTAATGAAACGGTATTAATAGAGCAATATGCAAACGACAAAGGCCCCGGTGGCAGGGTCAGGGGGGGCAAAGCCCACCTGAAGCTGAAACACGTGTAGCTTTTGGACGTTCAGTGGAAGCCACAAATTTGCCTGCTTTTTAATATTTGGAGATGTAAAAAATCACAGTTATCTGCAGTCTGCATGATCCAAGATCATTTTCCCTGACTTTTCAAAAATAATATTTTTCCCTGACATATCCCAGTTCCCTGACGACACAAATTCCGACATTTTCCAGTTTTCCCTGACCTGTAGGAACCCTGTTAATCAGGTTTAACCCTCAATTGCTCAAAATGCCACAAACATGCAACAAGACTTAGCTGTCTAAATAAAAATCTTTTTCATGCAGCAGACAACTGAGCACCAATACACTCCGCTTTTTAACTGACCAATTTTTCATTCTCGTCAAAAACCAACCACTTTTCCAGAGGTTTACGAAGAAAACCTACAAGTACCGCAGAACACCCAATTATCAGTGTCAACTGCTAACTTCAGCAACATGCAATTCGCAACATCTGTACATGATTCAAGAGAATTACGACAAACAGACAGCACTAAACCTTGTTGTGAAGTGCCGATGCAATATATCCGAAGTTCTTCGGACGCTGCAGATACTTCTCACGAAAGATGTCCTTCTCGGCATCGGTCCAGTAGTTGATCTTGGACAGCGTTTCCTCGTTGATGGCCTTAGGGTCATCAAGAAATCCATTGTCGTTGTAGAACCGAAGTTTCTTCTGACTGTCGTCAAGCAGCATCGGCGGGATCACGGCAAGACTTCGCATTTTCCTCTCCTCCTCCTGTCGACAGAAACTAACGAATTACATGTAATTTACTGCTACAAATTCAGCATTCAACAAACCGAATCAGTTTGGTCCAATACTGAGCACATTTGTTATAACTGAGATACAGCTAAAACAATAGCAAGCAAATAAATGAATATAATTGAAGCTAGTAAAAAACATTTGTAAGTATTAACTGAATTCAGCCATTAAGACAATGAAATGATAAGTGATGGACTACCATGCAGTGGAATGAGGTCCCATTATCATTATCAACCATACCGATCAGAGGATTTTCAGCATCAGATAGGGCACCCAGCCAAAACTGCACCACTTGCACATGAACATTTCCAAATCTCTGAAGAGCATGACGTTAAATATGTGATATAAAACACCTCAGAATGCATTTAAAACATCAAAAAGCACAAACCGATTGCTCGTGAAGACCGTCAACAATCTGTTCCACGTTAGCTTCACTGCGAGCATAGGCAGTCGGCCGTGTACTTGTTACCCTGGCAAACAAACAACAGACTTCACTCAACACTGCTGTAAAACAACGTGGCAACTAGATGACAGTTGAAGGGATGTCAGACAACCGACAAAGTCAGTCAACAAAAATCTGTCAAGTGTCATGCACAAATCGTTCGATTTTGTCGGCCGATATAACCGGCCAATTTTGTTGGCCGATATAGAATGTGTTCTATCTTTCTTCGACGATTTTGTCGGCCGACTTTTTGTAGATCGGTCAACTAACTGTGTTTGTGTTGCCATGGTAATTGTTTACAATGGAAAATAAATATTTACGTTAGTTATTTATTGTGTTTGTTATTTATTTTTGTTCGCTAGATGCAGAAAAGTGATGCAAGTATCATTTTGCGATCTGCATTCAGCTGTTATGCTAGCTGATATCGCACAAAAAAGCAGACGAAAATGTCGGCCATGTGTCATGCTTCACCGATTATGTTGGCCGATTTCATCGGGCAACTAAACCATGCCCACAAAAGTCGGCTGATTTCATCGTTCGTCTGACATTCCCTTCAGTGCATTGCTTCAACAAAAAAGATGACTAAGATCTGCATCATTCACCATTCTACATTCATGAGATTAAATCCAGCATTTGTCTGATTTATCATCACAACTCTTACCATCTATAATACAAACATGATCCTATTCTCAATGACCAACGACAACCGATAAATTACCGTAGTGACATTACACAGATCACAAGTTCATCCATAATAGTATTCACTGACAATCTTATAATGCTTCTTTTTCAAAGAAAAAATACAATATTTATTGAAATATAACCACCATCAACAGTCAAGTTATACCATACGCTATGTAATTTACAGAACACATTAACATAATGTCATGAAGCTGAAAATGTATAAAAAAAACCTGTCAATTACATAGAAAAAGAAACACAAACGTATAAATTAAATCATACATCTGTGTATGTGGCACAGTGGCACTATAGATTGAGAATTTCTGCCGTGACATTTTAAAATTATTCTAAAAATTCACAATTTAACCAAATTTGTAAGACTCAGTAAAATTTCCTTTTGCACATCAATTGGTAAAAATTCGTGATCATGAATTTTAAAAAATCTTAAATTTGACTCCTCAATTTATTTTAAGCACCAGAAAAAGAGATATCTTGTCCCAAAATGGAGTCCATTCCTGGGCTACCTACCTGCAGTAAACTACAGGCCTAGGATTCAAGTGCTAAAACTTATCTACATGCAGTTAACTAGAAGACATACATGGACACAAAAGCCAAAACAGACCTCAGTAATCTGTCCTTGTCCTCGCGCTGTTTCTTCAGTTCTGGAAACACTTTGTCAAACACTTCTCGCATCTTGGCATCCCTTGCACTAAACAGCAGTCATCAGTCATCCATTCACGACTTTGTCAGACCAACATCAATCAGCAATGCTACAGAACAGCATTCAATCGACATTTTTCTACCACTGATACTTTAACGAGGTATATTTAATGCCACCAGTTGATTCTATCAAAAAAATATGGAAATATGCAACAGTTATGTGCACCAGCACAGGAAACAATACAAATCATATGTTGTCATGATTGTAAAAAAAGCAATAATTACTGAACATGAAAAAACTCACATAAACTTTTGCTGAGCATCAGACAGAAAAGTACTGTAGTGACAGATTAAATTAATAATAATATTATTACTTCAGTACATTACAAGAAATTTGAGCTAATGCTCATGAAACGCACGAAAGCCTATAGCAGTTCCGATTTGGTAGTTTAGCTGAAAATTGAGGTGTTCATGCTAAGTTAATATACAAATACCAAATTCTCTATCTGGATTGCATAACGATAGTTCCGTGGCGCCACCTTGTGAATGATATAGACTTGTGTCGCAGCCCGAAATTGCCAAAAAATCATAAACCCCCTATTTAGGTGTTCAAGGTCATTCAAGGTCATTGATTTTGGCACCAATCGAGAGCCAGTGTACAACTGCCTATTAGTGATTAATAGTAACCTTGGCCTTATCTCGCACCGTTACCGAGATACAGCGACTTATTGGCCAAAAATTGCAAATTTTGCCCATCCCCCTCTCATTTAGGGCCCTCGTTCAGGGTAATCCCCTTCAAATTTATGGAAAAGCTTTACGGTTCCTGAAACTAGAGTCTTCCGGGCAGCCTACGGTCAAAATTTGGTAATCCTAGCTTGCACCACTTTTGACTGATCCACCTGTGTGACAGACGAACAAAATTGTGATGGCTAAGACGTGCTGAAAGCAGTAGCTGCTTTCGCGCGTAAAAATTATGTTTATAGCATTGTAATGGCACAATCATCATGACAGCTCACCTAACTCAAATGTAGTGCCAACAATACATGTATCGCATTGCTATGTAATGTAACCCCCCCAAAAAATCAATAATTACATAGTACATACCGACGCTTAGCACTGTTTTCGATTTTATCAAGCTTCTTTGCCCATGATTGAAGTAACTTCTCGTATTTCTCCGCCCAATAATTCTCCTGCAAAGACCAACACAGCTTCATTTCACATATGCTATACAATATAATGAGTAATAGTTATAACGTCTATAAATGTACACTGTGTCTCAAAAAAAATGTCCAACTTTATAACTGTCCATATCTTTGACAGATATTAACCGATTTTCAAAATTCTTTCACTGGCACAGTCTTTGGACAATTGGCAATAAAGTGGTTGTCGAATATCCCACCACACCATAACTGCATCGCTACACTACCTTGTGAAATACAAATGTAAAAAAAAACTAGCAATACTAGGCAACAGGCATGTTGGAAGATGAAGACACTTCAGACCAAAATCGCGACGAATGATTTGTACAATGCTACGCTGTATTAGACCTGTCTTTGTGGATATCTGGCGTGTTAAACGATGTGTTTGTTTCTGGCCTTCGTGGTTTAGTAAGGCTATCAGTTCATCCACAGTGGTCACGTTCTCTTCAGTACGTGCATGCTTCATTCTGCCGCTCTCATGCCTTTGTTCGACGCTTCCTGTTGTCCATATCTTTTTAGTAATGTGTCCTAGTCCTTCCCTGTTTCTGCTTTCCTTCAGAAATTTTGCCAGTATTCTGTGCAAACTACATTTTTTAAACTCATAAAAGTTCTTAGTTAAAAGCCTTGTCCCCATTGCTAAATGCATGTTACATTACCAATGTACCGTCATCGCATGAAAAATTGTTTTTTTACAATAATATCATCTGCCTTTGTCTACAAACACAAGAAATGTATCAAAAACTAAACATTATTAGCAATTAATATGAAAATTGTTGGAAAATTGTTTCTAGAAAATAATTTTTTACACATGTATTACTAGGATTTTAGTGATTTTTGACAATTCACGTTTCACATGGTAGTGTAGAGACGCAGTTAAAGTGTGGTGGTATGTTTAATAATAACACTACTGCTACTTGTCCACAAAGTGTGCCAGTGAAAAAATTTTGAAAATTGGTCAATATTTGACAAAGATATGGACAATCACAAAGTGGGACGTTTTTTTTGAGACACTGTGTACTTTTATCATTCCACAAGATTTGTCTAGCAAGACATGCTCAAAAGCCGATGTTTAAAAAACTTTTTCGACTCGACTCACTCGATTTTTTGTTGCCTGCTTCCGCTTCTTCAAGTACGCAATTAAGCGCTTCTTAAAATCGATGAAGCTGGGAAAAACACAATCACAGTCAGATAAGAAATCAAACTGCAGTGTTCACAAGCTCAATGTGATTGTGAAAAATACAAAAAAAACAATAACATAGCTGACAGCATAAACAAGTAATTCATTACAAGATGCACACACCGAAAGATTATGCTGTCTCTTCAGTCTCACAAAGAATAAAAATACTACTGGCTTTACTTAGTAATAAGCTCAAAAACTACCACAAGACAGATTTCCTTCCTATCATTCAACCATTAATTAGTAAAATGCTAGTAAAAACACTAAACCACTGATGAGCATGAAAATGATCTTGCCTTCAAAAAGAAGTGACACTTGAGCTTATAAGTCAAAACCAATATGAAAAACAATTGGATACAGTATGCACTCAGATTATAGAAATATGCATGTAATCAATGGTAAGTAAATTAATAAAAAGACAATCAATGAAACTCACTGTTCCTTGTTTGTCCTGTGGACGTTGGTATCAGACGGCTGTACGTAAATTGGCTAAAAACAACGCACAAATGTAAATAAACTTCACTATTATCAAAACGAAAATCATCTGCAAATGGACTTGCCCAAATAACCGGTCAAGTAACGTGATACTAGTCCAACTGTGAAGATATGTAGCTCCTACCAGCCCTAATCACAGTCCATTTGACAATGTCTGCAGTGTTATGCAGCAGCGAGTTTACGGGATGCTGTTTAGAAATATCAATAAACTCAAGAAGCGAGTGATTAAAGTCTGAAGAGAACAACATCAACACTGATACCAACGTATGAAGAATGCATCTCCATGCATGTGCTTACACAAATGGCCGATATTTCAAATATTTACTGTCAGCAGTTGCACAACTTGGATAAATTGTCAGCCAAAGTGCTAGAAATTTGGAAAAAAAATGTGCTAAATGTGTGTTATGTAAATTGAATAATGATAATGCATTGAATAAAACTGTAATATTTTCAATTGTTTTGTTTTCCCCAGGAAGTACAGAATCAGAAGTTTGGTGAGGCGAAAACATAAGCGATCATTCAACGGCTACTTGTGTCTAAAATATTCGTACCAAAAATTATCAAAATCTGATAATCCGTCTTCAAGTTACAATCGATAAATTTTGGTGTATTTTTTATGCCTCACAGTGTAGTTAACAGTATAGATGTGTATAATAAGCAACTTGAAAGTAAAACAAGCAACGAACCAGTGGTGTTGCCTGGCCATGCTTTGACAACTCTGAATGCGAACTATCAGCTTTCCTCTGCAACAGCAATCATTGCAATTCAGTTTAAAAGGTTAAAGGTAGTGATATAGCTCTTAACAGGAAGCCCATCTCAGAGCTACGAAGTGTCACCTGCCATATGGGATCCCACAGTGTTACCTGCCACCCGACACAGGTGAACGCGCCCCGCCTTAACATCAGCCAGATAGGTTGGTACTCGATTTACCTATCCCGGAGGGATGGAAGGCTGAGTTGACCTAGGCGGCTGGTTACATACCGAGATGGTTTACCTGCCCGCAGTCAGTCACCCATCGCAGTACTAACGCGGCCCGGCGTAGAGTAAATTTGTTATCGAATGAAACGCGTTACTGCTACGCCACGCCACCAACCCAACGCAACTCACTCTTATATAGCTGTTACTGCTGCTACATATGGTACAGGGTGCCCCCCCCAAAATTTCACAACTTGTTTTTGTCAGAACTTCATCAAATCTCCACCAAATGTGATAATTTATGGCAGGCAGATGGCCAAGATGATAAAATTATGTGAGGTACACCCAATGTCCACCCAAAACTGAACAGTTTTTACATACATTTTGATAATTTTGAAGCAAGTTGTTATACAAACTTATAATTCTGCTAAATAAATCATACTTTAGATTACTGCGTGCTTAATTAAGTCGTTAAAACTTTTACGAGTACAACACAGCATTATGTAACAATATGGAGCATCTGCATTTTACACGGTAGTGCATTAACATAAATTAGATGAGGTGGACATTGGGTGTACCTCCCATAATTCTATCGTCTAGTCAATCTGTCTGCCAAAAACTATCAAATTTGATAGAGATTTGACAAAGTTCTGACAAAACCCATTGGGAAATGTTTTTTGGCCACTCTGTGGTGTACATGCACCATTCTGTTTGGTTGGTAAACTCTTTCAAAGAGTTACTCAAGGTCCGGCTGGATCCACGAAAAGTAAACATTTGGAAACCATCCTTGGACTTTTTACAATCCAGATGCCCAACCAGAAGCATGTTTCCTGGAAAATAAAATGTGTTTTCAAAGTCTCAGTGTATGCTAATTTCTTATTTTACATTGGCACTGATTTATCAAATACTGCACAGATTCATTGTTATTTTCATACATTGGAAGTAAAACAGCAGGTTTCATGAGCAACTCCTACACAGAACTGAACCAAACTGAAAACACAGCATATCAGAACCGAACCAGAACTGAACTGTTTATTTTTGTAACTGCAAAGAACACGAACCAAACTGAACCCTTGTGTTTGATAGAACCTGAACTCTAGCCATAAGGGTTCTTTCCCATCTCTAATATTGCTACAGCGATGGAAATGCAGCAAGCAGAAGTTACTCGGTTGTCGGTGTGGATCGTCTGCACAAGGCTCTGATTTTCAACTACAACATCCGGCTCTGATGTACGCTCTTCTGCCGGCTTCTTCGCTTCATCTTCCAAATGTTGCTGCAACGCAATATGATATGTGATGTATTGAGTGTTCTGTGTCGGAAAACTAAAGTAACATGTAAAACAGAAAAAAATGAAACTGTTGTAAAGTTTGGATGTGAAATGTTGTGAAATAAACAGAAGCCTCAGATTAAAAAAAAAATAAAATAAGAAAAAAATAACAAGAACTGAAATGAGTAAAAGCTAAAAACTTGAAAGAAAAACTGCAGCAAGACTAAACTGTCTCGGCAAGGTAATGGCATGTACAGCTGTCACACTAAGACAACATAGTACCAACATCTTCCTAGTGACATATGGCTCACATCAGCTGAAAACTACAGTCATCGACAGAAAAAAAGAAACAAGCAACTAACTAGGACTGTTCACACTTTGGGCCTGAAATGACACTGCAAACTAAACCTGTAACAGGAAAACTTACTTATGAAGTTTGAATTTTCCACCACATGCCATTCAAGTTACAAGAGAAGGCAAATATGAACAAATACAGTGATCGAATGTAATGAAAACTGCAGCCTCCTAGTAGAGCGATGAAAGCACCAAGACTACATAATAAAACAAAAATGGGGGAGAAGAATTACTCTATTCATTTGCTCAAAAATTTATCAGCTCTAACTCTTTGAGCAGCCATATTAAATTTTACAATGTTCTTGCGTTAAACAGATTGCTAATCGAAATAAAGAATAATTCCTAAGCATTTTGGCATACCAGCAGCTGAGTAGCAACAAAAATGGTAGCAGAGGTGATGACAGCAATTTCTCAGAATAACACTGATTGTGGGACTTCCAGTGGCATTACTAATACCTCCGACCTCTGACCTCCTAGGTAGGCTACAAACCTGCTTCCGCTTCAGCTTCTCGATGGAGTGATCCATGTTGGTGATTTCACGATCGACGCGATGTATGTTTTGAACCAGTTCGTCCCGCGAGTGCCGGATCTGGTTTTCAAGTGCGTTGTCAACAGGCAACGTCGGCGAAATTGCTTCCACCTGCGGCTTGTAGGCTGAAGACGGCACCAACTGTCCCTGTGCGACCATCAATTCATAACAGAACTGCACCAAAGCAGAAAAGAAGCACCGCACGTGACTTAAAGACAATTGTCACACAAAGATATAAAAATGCTCATTAACGGTGTAACAAATGTCCATAGCAAAAAAAACCCTGAGCAATATGACTGAAAAAAATGCAAACTTAATTATCATAGACTTGTATCATTCACCAGCAGATGCTTAATGATACCCAAACTCACTTCATATTCCAAATGCAATATTTCAGCACAGATAAAACAACAATGGCATTATATTTAACATAACAGGAGCCCAGCTGTCACGAAGGGAAGCCGACCATACTGCTTGCGCCCACCTGAAGGATAGCAAATGAGAAGACAGTTTCTTACTTATTTAGATAATTCCGACATAACATAAACTTCCGGCTGCTCCAACAAATATATGCATTGCAAACTGTGGCCAAACTGCTGCAGATAGCAATATAATTCATTATTACTGACAGCCTAGGCTAAAGGAACTTGCCAACTCCAAATCTGGCGATACCATTGCCGACCCGTATGACATACCCACGATACATAACGTTATGGAAAGACAGAGAGTCAAACAACAGAGGGATGACACGCCATACCATAAGCATGACCGTTAATACGGCCAGCTAAAATGCCCACAGTACACATTTTAAAAGACCAACAACATTAGCTCGATAAACGCACCCTTCGAACGTCGTTGACGTCAATTCGGAGAGGTTGTGCGAAGTCAGACATGAGTCTCGGTCTCTTAGCAGCACTTGCTGATTCTGTCGTCGCAGAGCCTGGTGGCCGATGAAGCTGGTACGGAGACAAGTGATGGCGAAACAATGAGGATGACGACGACGATGATGACGTTGCATCATGGTCCGACACGCTGATACACAACAACAACATAAATTAACGTACTAGCCACAGCCGAAAAGTTAGTGATTTTCTGTCTTGATTTAACCAAAAAAATAAAATACATTACCACAACTAGAGAAAGAAAAATGGTCTCAGCAGAAACTGCCAGGTAAAGCTGAAACATCACCGAAACACATGAGAACATAACTCATCAAAACTTTTCATTGAAGGAAATAGACTAATTCCAGCACACAGCAGCGAATAGAAAATATGATGAATATCCATTATCAGGACTTATGCATGAAAATGAGCTGCATCAATGATACATAATCAAAATTAAGAGCTGTTTTCAATAATAAAGACAGTCAACGACGAACTCCTATGACACTTCAAGTTCAGTACTGCACACTGACCCTTGTGGAACAATGATGGGCCTCTGTGGTTGCTGTTGAAGCCCATAGTCTTTCAGTTCTCTGGCAGGGGTATCCACCGCGGGGTATCTCTGATCACGCTGGTAATCACCCCCTGCTGCTGCTGCTGCTGCCAACTGCTGCAAACACAACACATCTCACTGACGTCAAACATTCACAGTAAATTGATCTTCATCACTAACTCGCCACAACTTAAGGGGGGTGGGGGGTTTCCATCCAACCAAAAAGTGCATTTTCTGTGAACCCACTGCCGTCTGAGGCCTCCTTGCCACTTGCAAGAAAGTACCGTACAAGCGCAACTGATGCAACGCAACGGTCAAAAGGCAAAGACAGAAGCAGTCATTGCGTCAGCTACGTCACTTGTGTTACGTCCGTTCATCGCACATTGCATATGGAGACGGAAACCCCGCTTTACACCGTCACTCCTCAACATAAACCTATGCAAGTAATATCAATACCACCAGAAAATTTTTCACAGCAGAGCGCAGTCTTCTATCGACCTCAACAATGAGCTAGAATTGCAAAAAAAATAGCAAAAAGAATAGCAAAAAAAACCTGTGTCTGATGATGTGGGTCAGCAGTAGGTAGATTTGACCTAAGAATTCTTTAGACTTTCCGGCCTACAGAGGGAGATCTGAACAGGCAGGGGCGACTGATAAAATGACAAACACTGAGCTGTGAACTGCAGACTAAAGACTTCAAGACTATATCAAGCTTGGCCCGTCTGCAGTGTCCTGCACCCAGACACCTGTGAAGGAGACCAGAGCATGCCATGGAGATCAGACGTGACGGCGCCGCAATTCTGTACGTTTACAACAGCATCCTGAAAAAAATCACTGAGTAAGAACTATTTAACGGATACTGTGTAACTAGCCATTCTGATACATGATATCCCACTTGACCTATTTCTACATTAAGGGCAGTGAAGGTCAACGAGCTCCAGTTACCAACTAGAGCCGCAAAGTGTATGCAAGCATGCAAACACAGAAAAAGGACAACAATATGGCTGAACTCTGTCAGCAGCACGTATATAGTGATCAATCACATTTGTTAGTACTGTACCTAGTAGGCAAGCAATAGCAGAGAGAAGGCAGTCATTACAGTGACTGGCCAGAAACGCAAATGCACCTAGGCCATTCAGAAACCTATGTTCAGTGGACCCTATGCCACAATAGCCTATCTGCGCGTCATTCTGAGCTGGCAAACTGGTGCAATGTACATACTGAAATAAGGCTATCACGTCACAGTCCTGAGTCCTGACACAGAACAACTGATACAAAAGTTGCATAAAGACGCGTACAGAGTGGCGTAACTGAACTATGCTGAAATGACACGGTTCAGTTTTTGACGAACCGACCAATGGGGAAGCACTAACACATTACAGTGGGCACTGTCTAACGGTGTCGGTGACTACGCGCACGTACGCGTCAACCAACGATTTCCAGTTTTTCAAAACAGTTCAGTTCGTGACAGTTCAGTTCAGTTCAGTTACGTCGCTCTGTACGCACCTTCATGCGACATACTACAAAACAAACAGGCAACAGAACTAGAACAGAATTCCTCAACCCCTCAACCCAGCAAAAACAGGATCACTTCTGAATCTAACGTCAATGACAGTACTAAGTTGACTGCATTTACGTAGCACAACTTCATGCAGTATCTCCAAGCACTGCGCACATTACTCTGGTAAATCCATTCAACAGTGCTCTCTCAAAAGACACTGCGTGAACTAGCCCCATAATTGTGGTCTCGCAGTGTAAGGTGGTGTCTCCGTGATGGCTAAGGAAACAAGAAATCAGGGCCGCTCCATGGCCCTACAGCTCGGAAAGGGCATGATGCAAAAGACAAATGATAAGTGACATGTCTAACTACAGCACAAATGGCTGTGTTCCAACACCTACAGCACGGCTTGCTTACAGATCACTACATCCACTCAGGTACAGTTCCGTCCAAGAACGAAATTCTTTTAAGCTATCCACTCTTGTTAATCAAGAAGAGAACAACGGTCATCAACAGCCTGACCAGACATTCTAAACAGCTCAGTTGACAAATTAGGCGTTGGACGGTGAAAAAAACTACGGCTGACTTTCGGCGAAGCAATATATCAATATATAACGGGTAGGTAGGTAGAAAAAAATCGCGCTAATGCGTAGCAGACCGAAGGCTTGTTTCCTTCGAGCGAGAAACTAGGCCAGCAGACTGGCTGACACCCCTCGGACGACGGGCGCACCAGCGCAGCATATTGATCGCGACCGGTCGACATGGGACCGCCGGGGGTGGCAGCGTACAAGCCGGTGCAACGACGATGTGCTCGCCGGACGAGTGCATTCGCCGCGTTTCGGGGGGCGACAGGGTTCGACCTAGATTGGCTCGAGCACGGGCAATAACCAGAAGCGACCGACCCGGGGGCGTACCGAGCAGAAAGCGATTATGCACCAAGCACTGTCGTGG
>Ga0209367_1000182_pt1 | contig 50627 bp, 39 predicted proteins | sample WorMetLIZISLAND2_FD_187412 | JGI IMG/M metagenome (GOLD analysis project Ga0209367, IMG submission 187412) | Marine gutless worms symbiont microbial communities from Max Planck institute for Marine Microbiology, Germany - Olavius geniculatus... ... | reverse complement strand
TCAGAATACGGCTTGCCAACCAGCTGAGACCATTGGCTGAGCGGCAGTAAAACCAAATTCAGAAAATATGAAGCATTCATTATTGCTTGCGCTCCAAAAATGTCGATTCCAGCAACAAACCGTTGACTTTTGGCTCCGAAAGACTGGGCTTTTGCTTGGGATCAGCCGTCGAGGGTTGGTCCTCGGGATCGGGCGGCTTAGGTGATTTTTTAGAGAAAAAGGATGATTTATCGGACGACTTGGCCGGCGCTTTCATCACGCAGCTGCCGTTGAATACACCACCCGGTTCAATGGAAATTACGGGGGCTTGAATATCGCCGAGTACACGCCCTGGGGGATACACTTCAATACGTTCTTTGGCTTCGACTTTGCCTTTGACTTCTCCCATGAGGACCGCCACATTGACATGAAGCTCAGCATCGACGTCCGCTTTTTCACCGACGACCACTGTCCCGCCGCTGCTGACAATTTTGCCTTTCACCTGGCCGTCCACTCGAATGGTGCCCTTAAATTCTATGGTTCCGTCAATGCACGCGTCTGCACCGATAAAAGTTGAAATACGATCCGTCTTTTTTTCTTTTTTCATTGGAATTGTTAGTCCTCCCGGGAGTTTTATATTGAAGATTGAAGATTGAAGGTTGAAGATATGTGGTATTTTATCATTTAATATTTCAGTATATTTCGCGCTCCAGACTCTTATTTTTGCGCGATCCCTTATAAGTTAGGACGATGGGACATCTAAATAGAAAAAAATGACAGCAACTTGAACTCATAAAGATATGCAACCAAAGATATAAAATAAAATTAGACAGGATTCCTTAAATCTTCAATCTTCAATCTTCATTCTTCATTCTTAATTTATCATCGCTCAATCATAAACCGCCGCATACTTATATTCATCAATAGTCCGATACCGATTGCTGTCGTAATAACCGATGATCCGCCATAGCTGATAAACGGCAAGGGTACCCCAACCACCGGCATCAATCCCATGGTCATTGCAATATTGACAATGACCTGCCAAAAGAACATGGAGGCAATACCAACCGCCATAATAGTTCCGAAAGGTTCCCGGCATCCCTGGGCGATGTTGAGCCCCCAAAATATCAGCATCAGGAATAACAGGACCACGGCGACCGACCCGATGAATCCCCATTCTTCTGCCAATACTGAGAATATGAAATCAGTGTGTTCTTCCGGCAGAAAGGACAGGGCATTTTGCGTTCCTTTTAGAAATCCTTTGCCGGTAATCATGCCTGAACCAATGGCAATTTTTGATTGAATAATATGGTATCCGGCACCCAGTGGGTCGCGATTGGGATCAAGAAGCGTGAGGATCCGCCGCTGCTGGTACTCTTTAAGGAAAAACCAAACCATCGGTATGACTGCTGCACAGGACACCATCAGGTAAATTAGAGATCGCCGTTCAATTTTAACAAACAAGGTCATCGAGCCGGCAATCAATACCACCAATCCGGCTGTACCCAAATCCGGCTGTTTTGCAATCAGAACAAATGGAATCAGTGTCAGGATAAAAGGCCGAAAAAGCTCTCGCAATGTAAATCCCCGGGTGTTTGCATCCTTGGAGTAATAGCGGGCTAACACAATCATAATGGAGATTTTAGCCAGTTCCGAAGGCTGAACGGATATGGGTCCCAGGATCAGCCAGCGCCTCGATCCGCCGGCCGACTTGCCGAAAAACAACACATAAATCAGCAGCAGGATGCATCCGATATAAAAGATCTGGCCCCATCGATCAAATAATTTATAGTTGATCGAGAAAGAAGTCACCATGGCAACCAGGGCTGCCGAAAACCAGATAAGCTGCTTATAAAATATAATTTTTTGGGGATGGGGGGTTTCGGCGGTCACCGCACTGAAAAGGGTAACCAGGCCGCAGGAGGCGATTACGACAGCCAAGGCCAATAGTCCCCAGTCAAAATATTGCAGTAGTCTTCTGTCAAACATAACTTAAGGTCACTTAATGATTTGGTTTGGACATTTTTTGTTGACGTTGATGGTGTTTTGGTTTTCGAAAGTTATTAATGCCTAAAATTGTAAATTGACTAAATGACTAAAATTACCGGATCGCTTCGCACCAGCTATTTTAAAAAAGGCAACGTATCCTAACAGTGATATTTCAAAGAATATATCTAAAAATGATGGAGCACAGCGATTCCTCAATTTCAGTCATTTTACAATTTTAGATCATTTTATATTTATCTGACGTCACAAATAGAATTCCGATATTTGTTTAACCCCTGTTATTATCTTTGGCGGAGCGGTCTTCATCCTCGGCCAGCTGTTGGTTCGGCCAATCTTTGCGCAGATAGGTTTTGATCATTTCTCTGGCAATCGGGGCCGCACCGGAGCCGTGCTCGCCGTGTTCAATCATCACAGCAATGGCTATTTGGGGTGTATCCGAAGGCGCGAAGGCCACGAACCAGGCATGGGGCCTCAAATGGGCCGGCCGTTCAACATCGAACCGAAAATCATCCTTTTTGCGGCTGACCACCTGGGAGGTACCGGTCTTTCCGCTGATTTCGATATCAACCAGCCGGCTGCCGCGGGCAGTACCACGCTTACCATTGACAACTTCCCATAGACCTTTGCGAACCAATTCCAGCGCCTGCTCATTGAGGGGTATTTTTCCCAGAACCTGCGGCGTGTTCTGATATACCAGAGTCCCGTCAGCCATTTTTATCGAATCCAGAATGATGGGTTTGTAGCGGGTCCCGCCATTGGCAATCGCTGCCGTCATGCTCGCCATCTGAAGGGGAGTCGTCAGATTAAACCCCTGTCCGATGGCAACCGACAGGGTCTCCCCCTTCTGCCACGCAATGCCGGTGCGCTTTTTTTTCCAGGCGGCAGTCGGTATCAACCCTTTGGCTTCCTTATCCAATCTAATGCCGGTCGACGAGCCCAAACCCGCGGCCTTGGCATACCATGCCAATCGATCCACGCCAAGCAGATCGCCCACCTGATAGAAATAGACATCGCAGGACTCGGCTATCGCCTTGACAACTTTAACCCGGCCGTGACCGCCTTTTTCCCAACAACGGTAAACACGGTTGCCGAAACGGTAATGTCCGGGGCAGTAAACTTCTGTATTTTCGTCGATTACCCCCTCGACCAGCCCGGCGATGGCGGTAATGATTTTATAAGTTGATCCCGGCGGATATTCACCTTGGATAGCTTTGTTTTCCATCGGCCGGAAAGGGTTGGAAATCAATGAATCCCACTGTTCATGAGACATGCCGTCTACAAAATAGCGTTGATCAAAGGACGGACTGCTGGCCAGTGCCAGGATACGACCGGAGCCCGGGTCAATGGCGACTGCCGCACCGGCGACACCGTTTAAAAGTGATTCAGCCTTTTGTTGCAGCTTAATATCAATGGTTAGATGAATATTTTGTCCGGGTTTGGCGGGAACGGTTTTGATAACCCGCACTACCCGGCCATTGGCATTGACTTCGACCTGGCGCCCGCCACGTTCACCATGCAAAAAACTTTCAAATGCCTTTTCTACCCCGAATTTACCGATTAGATCGCCGCGACGCAGTCCCGGATATTTTCCTCCGGCAAGTTCCTTGGGGCTGATTTCGCTGAGATATCCGATCAGGTGCACGGCATCCTTTATATTAAGGTAATGTCTGCGCAGTTTTACGTTGACCGTAATCCCGGGTAGGTCATATTTGTGGGCCTCAACTGAAGCCAAGGCGTTGCGACCGATATCCTGTTTGATAACTATCGGTTTATAAGACGATACGCCCTTGCTTTTGGAGAGCTTTAACTGAAGTGTTTCGGGAGTAACATCGAGATGTTGGGCGAGCTTGTTGATCGTGGCTTCAACCGGTCGGGCATCTTTTAAGGTAATGGCCACGTCGAAGGAGGGCCTGTTTTCCACCAGAACATCGCCGTTACGATCGTAAATCAGTCCCCGGGGGGGATCGATGCTTTGGAGTCTGATCCGGTTGTTCAATGATAGCGTCCGGTATTCATCACCCTGGATCACCTGTAAAAAAATGAGTCTCAATAGGAGAACTGCAAAAGCTGCCACCACGCATATCATAACCCCTGTGATGCGTTGGCGATACCATTCGGGGTCTGCGGTTTTTAAGTATTTATCAGCCATGGCGGTAAATTGAAAATTGAAGATTGAAGATTGAAGATTTATGGTATTTTATCATTTTATTTTTTTTATCATTCTATTTTAAGATATTTCCAAGCTCCAATCTCAATTATTGTTGAAATCCGTGAGTTCAAAAATGATGACGATCAAAATATATTCCGGTAAACCATCATGTTCTTAAATTGAATAGACAGAATTCCTTAAATATTCAATAATCAATCATCAATCTTCAATCGTCCTCAGGCGTCGCTTCGTCGGGCATAGATCGCTTTGAAACCGACCCCCAGTCGATCAAGAACGTCTCTGATAATAATCAATAATATGGGTCCGGTCCAGAAAGCCCAAAGGACCTGAATGGCGACAGTTTGGGCAGCGTTGTCGGCCATTTTCTTGTCGGGTCCCAAAATGGTCAGCGTCCCCAAAAATATTAGATTCTCAACAAGCACGCCGGCTGCCACGATCAACGTAATGATAATCAGACGGTTTGCGACCTGCAATAATTTGGTGACTCCTTTGACACCGATAAATAGCCAGAAATACGCCGTAAGATATAGCCCGAACGGACTGCCGGAAAGATTGTCCATAATGATGCCCAGAAAGAAAACAAAAGGCAAACTCTCGCGAACCGGACGATAAAGCGCTAAAAAGACGATGAAGGGTATTAAAAGGTCATAGAAGCTGTCCAGCAAAGGCAGATAGGGCAGCACCGTGGTTTGAAGAATCACCAGAAAAAGGCTGGCACTGATATTAAAAAAATAGGTCATTTGCGGCCCGCAATATTATGCTTTTGAACATTCAGGACCACCAATACTTCTTCCAGCTTCTCGAAATCCACAAATGGCGTGATAAATACCTCATGGAAAATATCGGCTTCATGATCGATTATTTCAGACACCAAACCGATCCGCAGACCTTTGGGATAGATGCCGTCAAGACCGGATGACAGAACAACATCACCGACCCTGACATCATTTTTGCGCAGTACATAGGCCAGGTTCAATCGATCCGTTGATTCGCCTTTGAGAACCCCTCTGGCTCGAGTCCTTTGAACCAGGGCATCCACGGCACTGTTGCGATCAATTATCAGCATAACCTTGGAATAGTGGTTGGCGACTTCAATCACCTGTCCGGCAATTCCTTGGGGCATGACCACCGGCAATCCTTTCGTTAATCCGTCGGATTTCCCCTTGTCAATAACAACGGTTTTAAACCAGGTAGAGGGATCCTTAGCGATGACTTCGGCCGCCACAACCAGTTCGGTAATATTTTTTTGGAAGTCGAGTAAATGGCGTAGGCGGGCATTGGCCAGATCGGTCTCCTGCCATAGGTTGCTTTTTTCAGTTGCCCGATTTAACTCATTAATCAGGGTATGATTTTGTTTGGCAATCGAAACTAGCGCAAAATAATGATGCCAGATATCTTTGGTGAATCGAATCGTGCGGGTAACCAACTCTTGGAAAGGGGCAATAAAGGAAATGGCAACTCGCTCAAGACCAAAGGTCGTATAGCGTCTGCTGTTGACTGAGAGGACAATTATGTTGACGGCTATCAAAAGGATGACGCCAACGATGAGCACCATTTTCTTGGAGAACATAGATCTGATTCGCCACGCTCAGCCCACCCTGCAGTCGGTGAGCATACTCTAGTACCGGAACGCAAAACTTATATTGTTAATCCACGTTAAAAAACATGATACCGGCCTGTTGGCGTTCAGGTAAAGCGTGAGGTTGCGTCAGCCCGTCAGCAGCGATCAAGCCGCGGGCCATTATACTCTAATGAATTTACGTGCAAAAATCAGGTAATAACCACTTCTCGCAGAATATCAAGATTATCCAGCGCTTTGCCGGATCCCAGGGCCACCGTCGACAGCGGATCTTCGGTGACCGTGATCGGGAGGCTGGTTTCCTCTCGAATCAGGCGGTCCAGGTTTTTAAGAAGGGCTCCGCCACCAGTCAGGACAATCCCCCGGTCGACAATGTCAGCGGACAATTCCGGTGGGGTCTGTTCCAAAGCAATTTTGACCGTTTCAACGATGGCATCAATTTGTTCGGAAATGGCGATTCGAATCTCCTCCGAATCAATGGATAATATTTTGGGAATACCCGAGGCCAGATCACGGCCTTTGACTTCAATGGTTTCCAAATTCTGCGGATCCGGGTAGGCATTGCCGATGGTTGTTTTAATGATCTCGGCCGTTCGTTCACCGATCAACAGGTTATATTTGCGTTTGATGTATTGAATAATCGCCGAATCCATTTTATCACCGGCAACTCGAACGGAACGGCTGTAGACAATGCCTTTTAACGAGATAACGGCTACCTCGGTCGTGCCGCCGCCGATATCGACCACCATGTTACAAGTCGGTTCCGTGATGGGCAGGCCCGCGCCGATGGCCGCTGCCATGGGTTCTTCGATCAGAAATACTTCCCGGGCACCGGCGGACTCGGCTGATTCCCGCACCGCGCGCTTTTCAACCTGTGTTATCCCGGACGGCACTGCGACAATTATCCGAGGTCTGACAAATGTTCGTCGATTATGAACCTTATGGATGAAATGTCTGAGCATGGCTTCGGTCACTTCGAAATCGGCGATAACCCCATCGCGCATCGGTCGAATCGCCAAAATATTTCCAGGTGTTCTGCCCAGCATGTTTTTGGCCTCGAGACCAACGGCCAGCACGCGGTTCTTCGAGCGGTTGCCGGTGCTGACTGCAACAACGGATGGTTCACCCAAAACGATCCCCTTGCCTTTTACGTATACCAGCGTGTTGGCCGTTCCGAGATCAATAGCTAGATCGTTGGAAAATACACCTAAAATACCGTCTAAAAAAAGATTCATATTACCTCGTTATGACGCACGTGGCTGTGCTATTTTGTATCGTGATTTATTACATCTCCAGCCATTATCTCTGAGACTGAACTCGGCTGCTCGGCTTCAATTTTCTGCTGGGATACGAATAAACACTGTGGTGACGTAAGTTTGGTTCGCTGGAAGCTAATCTTTCGTAAGTTTGGAAAAAAAATTAAGGACCATGAAAAAATTGAACCAGTGAAAAATATAATAGATAAATATCAATAAATTACTATCAAAGGTATCATATCATTACAAGAAAAAATAATCACCAAAAAAATGATACGGTTATAAAAAAGACTTTTGGGAAATTGGGAAGGCGGAAGTGGGAAGTGGGAAGTGGGAATGCGGAAGTCGGAAGGTGGAAGTGGTGAACAATAACTATCGCGTTAAACATTGGCTTTTTGGGGGAATTAACTAGAAACCACAGCTCAAAAGCGGTTTCAGAGGGCACCCTACGACAACCGATCAGATCGGCAATCACATAGACCACGTTGCGACACACCAAGATGTTTTCCTAAAAAGACAATCAGCAATGTCCTGGGATACACATCTGTGTCGATGTGAGTAGCATTCCGACTGCAACATTCCAATTTCCGCAGTCCCGCTTTCGACTTCCGCCATCCCCCTTCCGACTTTGTCTCGCCTGAGCTCGTCGAAGGCCGCATTCCCAATTCCGACTTCAAGTTTCCGTCTTCTGTCCTCTGTCATCTGTCCTCTGTCTTCTACCTTCTGTCTTCTGCCTTCTGTCTTCTGCCTTCTGCCTTCAAAGTTGCCGGCCGATGATACAGTAAAGAATGATTATCCGCATCCAGCGTCGCTTCAATTCCGAATGGCAGCGTTTGGTTATGATACCCATGGCCGGCTTCGAGCCCGGCCAAAATGGGAAACGATTCTTTCCTAAACGTTTCAGCGAAGATCTCGTAAATGTCATTCAGAGAACCGCATTTTTCAAAATGACCCAATGCAATTCCGGCCACATTTTTAAAACATTCCGCCAGTTTCATATGCGTCAGCATCCGATCAATCCGGTAGGGCGCTTCCGCTCGATCCTCGATAAACAAAAGCTTATCCTCAAAATTAGGTGCATAAGGGGTTCCGACCAAATGGCACAGGGTCGCCAAATTACCGCCACAGACAGTCCCTGATGCGGTACCCGGTTTGATTGTCGTCCCCCGATTGGCCCTAATTTCAATATCGGCACCCGAAGCCACCGTGTGCATCAAAAAACTCCTGGTTTTCGCCGGGGCATCCGCCAGGGTTGAAACCATCGGCCCGTGAAAGGTTACCATCTTGGCGCGCTCGGTCAATACACAGAGAAGTACGGTGATGTCGCTAAAGCCGATGAATACTTTTGGATTTTCGCCGATCGTCCGGTAATCCAGCAGGGGTAGGATTCGGATAGATCCATACCCACCCCGGGCACAAATGATGGCGTCGATGTTTTTATCCGCAAAAAGTTGATTGATAAAGCGCGCCCGATGCAGATCGGAGCCCGCGAGATAATCCTTGGCATCAAGCAATCCCGGCGGTGTAAATACCTTAAAGCCTAAATCTTGCAAAATTTGGATGCCCCTCCCAAAGGATTCCCGGTCGAACGGGCCGGCCGGCGCGACGACGCCAATCGTATCTCCCGGCCTGAGCCGGGCCGGAATGTTTATTATTTCGTGCGGTACCTGCATTAAATTGCTTTATCCTTTCTTGACAGGCTTCGAACAACATGGTAGAAGATATTTTTTGTGTCGGGGCGTAGCGCAGTCTGGTAGCGCACTTGAATGGGGTTCAAGGGGTCGGAGGTTCAAATCCTCTCGCCCCGACCAAAATTTGTCACCAATCGGGCCGGCAATGCTGGTGAAGAGGCCCGCCATACAGAATCAAATCCAAGTGGGGCTCAAGTTCAGGCCCCATTTTTATTTGTAAGCCTCCAATATCAACATCAGTCAACAAATACCAATGACAAAAACTATTTCGATCCAGTGGGAAATCTAGCGATGAACGCGTTGAGAAATTTTACTTGCTGCTTTTATCGTCTTGTCTTGACCGTTTTGAACATTTGGACATTTGGATTTGGGATTTGTTTCGGATTTCGAAATTCGAATTTCGTATTCTTTTAAGTCTCATGGTTTTCTCACCGGATCGGTAAAAGATTTTCGGGTCCACCACTGGAAGTGGCTGTTTAATGTCGGAATTAGAACAAGTATGGCTTAGAAACCATGGGTTGTCAAATAAGCAAGAATTTTTGAAGATTGAAATGGGGTAAATTCTTAAAGGGGTTATTCATCACCTGCGGGAATGCGATAAGAAAAAAAGATCAATTTAAAAGTGTGGGATGGCTATAAAAATAAAGGCCCGTTAATACCGAGGAATCAGGATTAATTCAGATTAATCCGTTCAAACTCCTCCATGTGGCCGGTATTCATGTAATTTAATATGATGCCTCTGTTGTATACCTCATCGAACGCTGACACGATCTCAGGGTCAAACTGGCTGCCGGAGCCCTCATGAATTATGTTGAGAATCTTCTGCTCCTCCATGCGTTTGCGGTAGGCACGATCGGAGGCCATGGCATCATAAGCATCGGCCAGTGACAATATTCGAGCCAGAAAGGGAATCTGCTTTTCTTTCAGGCCGTCGGGATAACCCGTGCCATCGAATCGCTCGTGATGGCAGCGAATTATTTGCCTTTCTTTTTCCCACATACCCAGTTGTTCCAATATGTTGGATCCAATTGCCGGGTGTTGCTTTATTTTCTCGAATTCTTCTTTAGTCAGCTTGCCGGGCTTCAGCAGGATATCATCGCGGATTCCGATTTTGCCGATATCATGCAGATGGCCGGCAAAATTCAAGATGTCGAGTTCTTCCAGGGAGCACCCCAGCTGCCTGCCGAGAATCAGCGAAATACCGGTCACGCGGCTGGAATGTTGCCGGGTATAAAGGTCTCTGGCTTCAACGGCATTGACAAACGCATACAGCGTGGCAAAAAGGTTTTCATAGATGTTTTCATAAAGGGCCAGATTCTCAATGGACTGGGCGGCACTCTGGGCCATAAAGGACAGATAGTAAAGATCCTTTTCGCTGAAACGATTGTTGCCTTGCCGGATCCCTGCGGTCAGAATTCCGAATACTTTGTCGCGGATTTTCAGGGGAACGAGCATGACGGACAACAAATCCCTCGGCAGCCCGCGGGCACCGTTATTCTGTGATATCAACAGCGGCAGTTCATCCGACACGACCTCCATAATCAGATCTAAAATGGATGAGTGTTCCGGATCAGGGCCGCTTTCGATTGATTTCAGCCGCGACTGCAGACTGCCCGGTGAAATCCAAATATCCGGTTTTAGGGCTGGATTTCCGGCAGAGGCCACCTCAAAAGGCTTTTCCACCGACTCGTTGATGATGTGAAACATGGTATGGTCGGCCTGGGTAATTTCGAGCGCCATGTCCACCGCTCGTTTGAAAACATCAGCGCTGGATACAATGGTGGTAAAACTGCTCATGATTTTATTTAAAATATTCAGTTCATCGACCTTGTAAAGCAGTTCCTGATTTAGTTTTTCAAGACGCTTTTTGCTTCGGACTTCTTCTTTCAACAGCAGGTTTTCGATAAAAAGCCCACGCTGCCGCAGCACGCGCCGCAGGCACAACTCCATCTGCTTGAGGTTGACCGGCTTGATGAGAAAATCCACAACCCCGTTTTTGATGGTTTGAATGGTATTTTCCAACGATGGGTAGCCGGTCATGACGATTACCGGCATCGTATTGTCGTGCAATCTGATATTTTCGGCGAGTTCCAGCCCGTTCATGACCGGCATGTTTATATCGGTGAAACAACAATCAACTTGTTCATTCTCAATAACTTTCATCGCCTCCGAACCATTGCCGGCCGTCAGAATATGATACCCTTCACGCCGAAAATATTCCGAGACGACACTCAATATACTTGTTTCATCATCAACAAAAAGGATGGTTTCTTTTTTTTGATCGTCCATGCACCCAAGTCCGGATATTTTACCCAAGCGGTTTGTCTTCCCCACCCGATATTCGCAATTAGCAGTCCGTTCTGAAAAACTATAAATTTGATATCGTCAGATCAGGCAAAAACTTTAGCCAAAGAAACGGTGCATTTTGGCCCATTTTCATGAGCCCGGTTTTTACACAAAAATGAAAAAGAGCTTGACGACCCCAGCCCAATTTCTATATCTGATGCCCTGGTTCAGGCCCTCCCCCTCCGGCCATTTTGCTTATTTGATATTTATAAAAGTAATCTTAGCCGGGGGCCGGGTTTATGCTCTTTTTATAAGGAACAAATATCATTACAATGCCGGACACCGATCGCCCGTTGAATATCTGCCTTTTAAGCTATCGCAGCAATCCCCACTGCGGTGGACAGGGGGTTTATTTGAAAAATTTAAGCCGGGCCCTCAAAGATCTCGGCCACCATGTCGAGGTCATTTCAGGACCGCCGGATCCGCAGCTGGATGACGACATCCCGCTGCATCACCTGCCGGGTCTGGATCTGTACGACCCGGCGGACCCGTTTCGGGTCCCACGAATCGCAGAATTGATGGATCCGATCAATCTGATTGAATGGATCGGGGTCAGCACCATGGGGTTTCCCGAACCCTTCACCTTCGGAATCAGAGCCTATCGGCTTTTGAAAACCAGGCTGCAGGACTTTGATATTGTGCATGACAATCAAAGCCTATCATACGGACTCTGGGCCATTAATAAAAGGATACCGTCGATTGCCACGATTCATCATCCGATCACCATCGATCGCAAAATTGCCATCCAGGCGGAGTCTTCCCCGTTAAAGAAAATGAAACAGTGGCGCTGGCATTCATTTATCGGTATGCAAAAGCGCGTTGCCCGCACCCTTGCAGCTATAATTACCGTTTCCAGGTCAGCCCGAGATGACATCTGCCGGGATTTTGGGATTCGTCCGGTGCGATTCCGGATCGTGCCCAACGGCATCAACACGGATCTGTTTTACCCCATTCCCGAAATCGCCAGAAAAGAAAACCGGATAATCGTCACCAACAGTGCCGACACGCCCCTCAAAGGCCTTATCTTTCTGTTCAAGGCCGTGGCCGAACTGGCGAAAATCCGCACGGTCGAAGTCACTGTAATCGGGGCTCCCAAAAAAACGGGCGGATTGTCAATTTGATCCGAAAATTAGGTATCGGTCATCTCATCAATTTCACCGGCCGGATTGACAATGGGGAATTTGTTCGTCAATACGCCCGGGCGACCGTGGCGGTTGTCCCATCTGTCTATGAAGGATTCGGCCTGCCGGTCGGCGAAGCCATGGCCTGCGGCGTACCGGTCATCAGCACCTCCGGCGGTGCGCTGCCTGAGGTGGTGGGAGAAGCCGGCATTTTGGTGCCGCCGGCCGATTACCGGGCTTTGGCCCGGGCCATACGGGATGTGCTCGGCAATCCGCAACGCGCCGGCGACCTGGGACGGGCCGGATATCAGCGGGTTCAAAGACATTTTACCTGGTCCAGAGCCGCTGAAAGCACCCTGGCGGCTTACCGGGAGGTTATTGATGGTAACGGTCGATTTTAGCCGTCTGAAGATCAATCCCGGCTCTAGAATCCTTGATATCGGGTGCGGCTCGGGCCGCCACACCTGCGCCGCCTATAGGCTACCCAAGGTTTTCACGGTAGGAGCCGACCTCGCATACGACGATCTGAAAGAGGCCGCCGCGCGGCTCAAATTGCATGACCGGTTGGGTGAACATGGGGGTGGTGTGTGGGGACTCACGGCGGCAGATGTCACCGACCTGCCGTTTGATGACAACTGCTTCGATTTGGTTATATGCTCGGAAGTGCTGGAGCACATTGGAGACTATTTGCAGGCTATCGATGAAATCATCAGGGTTTTGAGGCCGGGCTGCAATCTGGTGGTCAGCGTACCGCGCTATTGGCCGGAATACCTCTGCTGGAAGTTTTCAACGGAATATCACACCGCCGAAGGCGGACATGTCCGGATTTTTAAGCCGACCCGACTGATCTCGGACCTGCAACATGCCGGCGCCGTAAAATGGGGCCGCCATTATGCCCATAGCCTGCATACGCCCTACTGGTGGCTTAAATGCCTTCTGGGTCCGGACCGGGAAGATTGCCGGCCCATTACTCTGTATCACCGTTTTTTGACCTGGGATATTATGAATCAGCCTCGTATCACCCGCTTTCTCGATAACCTGCTCAACCCGGTTCTCGGCAAAAGCATTGTTTTGTATCTGCGCAAGGAATCTAGCTTATGAAGGAACGAGCATGACCGGGCATGGCGCTTTTTCGAGAATGGTATTGCCCACGTAATCGATGCGGCCCAAAGTCATTTTATCCGGCTGCTGATGGCTTCCCAGGATGATAAGGTCATAATTATTATGCCGGGCTAATTTGCAGATCTCCATCGCCGGGTCCGCCGGCTGGCATCCGAAAGTCGCCCGATTGGAACCATTTAAAAGCGGTTTCACTTCAGTTTCATACCGGCGATGCGTTGCCCGGCTGATTTCAACCCGTTTGGGATCACTGACGTCCAGTTCCTGAAGCCGAAAATCCAGTGCATGAAAAATATGCAAATCTGCGCCGTTCTCCCGGGCGATTTCAATGCCTTTTTCCAGGGCAGTTTGGCTGGCCGGGGTGAACTTTAACGCGATAAGTATTCGTTTAAACATCGTTCCCCCTTTCAGATACCGGTTGCTTGCAGCCTTGCAGGACGATGAGCATTTGGAAGTCGACAATGGACTGAAACAACCGGATCTCGTCTGAGTAAATACCTAATTAGCAAATATCATTCCAAACGCCCCACGGAATGGAAATGCTTTGACACAATCAATCCTAACTATTAGAAATTATTTATATATTTAATTGAATCGCCATCCCGCTCCCTTGATATCAGTGAGGTATTCTATAGAAATTGTCAAGATGATTTACAAAAATAGGCTTTTTAAAAAGATTGTTGACAGGCCACCTATCGGGACGCAACGGCTCCAAGGGTCCGATAAATTTGAATTCGGTTGAGGAAATAAGGTGTCAGGAGATAATGTGGTCAGGCAACTCTGCGCCGCGTCGACGCTGAAGCACCCCCAGAGATTGAACGGTTTTTACCTCCCGAAAAAGACCGGAGGCGAGTGCCAGATTGTAGATATGAAAGGGAGCCTGTCCCCCCTGGGTCGGATCGGCGAAGATGTCGTGCACCATCAGATAACCGCCGGAAAGGATGTGGCCGACCCAAACGTTGTAGTCGGTATAAACGGTTTCCAGGGCGTGGCCGCCGTCAATAAAAACCAGACTCAGCGGGGTGGCCCAGCAACGGGCGGCAAGTTCCGACCGGCAAACGATGGGGATCACGGCGTCTTCCAAGTTGGCTGTGGCGATGGTCTTTCTGAATTCCCCGAATGTATCCAATCGACCGCTTACCGGATCAAACAACCCGGGATCAAAATATTCCTCCCCGGGCTGCTGCTCTTCGGAACCGCGGTGGTGGTCAATGGAAAACAGGACGCTGTTGCGTTCCTTGCAGGCTGTCCCCAGATAAACGGTGGATTTGCCGCAGTAGCTTCCGATTTCCAGGCAAGGGCCCATCCGGCCGGCCGCCAGCGCCGTTTCGTACAAACACCGCCCCTCGTCTTCGTCGAGAAAACCCTTGATGGAGTTGATCAGTATTGGGTCTATATCCATAAATTATGTAAAATATGTAAAATGACAGATGTTGGAAAAAAGACAGTGGTTATTCGTTATTCGTTAATGGTTATTCGCTTTCGGTGTGTAATGAACAATTGCCTGGACTTCGTTGAGCTCCCACCCTTCAACTTGCCCTCTCCCTTGATTCGATAACCTTGCAGCTATTCCCGTACGTCCATGGTCAACCGCCAAATGCCATAAGCCTCAAACCTTATACCTTAAACCATAAACCTTACACCATTCTTTTTGCTTTGAGCTTTGAGCTTTGAGCTATCATTTCCCGCAACTCGCTCCCAGTAAACCGCACCTCGTAACCCGCACCCCGCAACGAACTATCAGAAGTCAGAGAACAGAAGTCAGATGACAGAGGTCAGATGACAGAAGTCAGATGACAGATATTCCAGATTTAGATCTTCCAGCTCAATACGCCATATCCTTTGCGCACCGCCCAATGCACCATACACGCTGCGCTAAGGCTTTGTGCTGTTTAATCCGAAATCCGCAATCTGCAATCCGCAGTCGGGTTTACCCGTAACCCGCAACTCGCAACTCGCAACCCGCAACTCGCAACCCGCACCCCGCACCCCGCAACCCGCAACCCGTAACCCGCAACCGCAACTCCCGTCCAGTATCCAGCATCCAGTATCCAGCATCCAGCACCCAGTATCCAGCATCAGGTCTTCTGTTCATAGCTTCGAACCAGAACCTCCCGGGGTTTGACACCGTCAGAGGGCCCCACAACACCCTCTTTTTCCATGACTTCGATGATGCGGGCAGCCCGGTTATAGCCGATGCGCAAGTGCCGTTGAACCATGGAAATCGAGGCCTGACCGGCCTTTGCCACCAGCGCGACGGCGTCATCATACCGCTCGTCATATTCCTGGTCTTCATCGGTTCCGGCTTCCGGCGCTGCAGCCTCGGTGACATGTTCATCATATTCGGGTTTGGCCTGGGCCCGCAAAAACTTTGTAATCTGAACGAGTTCCTCCTCGGAGATGTAAGCGCCGTGGATTCGCTGCAGCTTCGCGGTACCCGGGGGCAAAAACAACATGTCGCCGCTGCCCAACAGGTTTTCGGCCCCATTGGTATCAATGATGGTTCGGGAATCGGTTTTGGATGAAACCTGGAATGTCAGGCGGGTGGGAAAGTTGGCTTTAATGATGCCGGTCAATACATCCACCGAGGGCCGCTGGGTGGCAAGAATAAGATGAATTCCCGCCGCACGTGCCATTTGCGCCAAACGGGTGAGGGTAACCTCCACATCGCGCGAGGCCAACATCATTAAATCTGCCAGTTCATCGATAATGATAACCACGTAGGGCAGTTTTTCAGCTTCATCTTCGGCTGCATTTTTCGCAACCTTGGCGATTTTATTGTTGTACTGTTTGATATTGCGGGTGTTGTTTTGTGAAAGCAGTTCATAGCGCCTTTCCATTTCCCGTACCGCCCAGTATAGGGCATTCGTCGCCTTCTTGGGATCGATGACCACCGGTGTGATCAAATGGGGAATACCATCATAGCTGGAAAGTTCAATTCTTTTCGGATCCACCATGATCAGCTTAACTTCGTCGGGATTGGACTTATAAAGTAGACTGCATATCATCGCATTTAAGGCCACGCTTTTGCCGGTCCCGGTTGCGCCCGCAATCAGCAAATGCGGCATTTTTTCAAGCTCCGCCACCACCGGATTGCCGACGATATCTTTTCCCAGGCACAGCGTGAGCTTTGATTTCGATTTATCAAACACCGGGGAAGCGACGATTTCTTTGAATCGCACCATTTCGCGGCTACTGTTGGGAACTTCGATGCCCACCGCGGCTTTACCGGGAATCGGTGCTACGATTCGGATGCTGGTGGCCCGCAGCGCCAATGCCAGATCATCGGATAGATTGACGATCTTATTGATTTTTACTCCGGCAGCCGGCTCATACTCGAAGGTCGTAATTACCGGACCGGGGGAGACCGCTACGACCTTGCCGTGCACCCCGAAATCTTCGAGCTTCTTTTCAAGAAGCTGGGACTGCATGCGCAAATTATCATTATCAGAAGATGCGGGGGGATCATCCGGATCTTCAAGGATATTAAACGGCGGTGGCTGATAGCCTTTTTTACCGCTGGTCATAAAGTCGAAAACTTCCTGTTTGGGAGGCGGCACCGCTTTGATCGGTTTGGGTTTCGTCTGTTTGATTTTTATTTTCTTGGCTCGCTTGGCAATTTTTTCCTTATCAACCTGGGACCGTTTTTTGGCCTTTGCCTTACGTTCCCTGTGTTTTAGATAGTATGTCTGAATACGATTGCCGGCGGTCTTGGCCCAATGGACAAAACGTTTTCCGAAAGCGATGATTGAAAATCCGGTCGTCAGGATAAACCCAATAATCCAGAGGAGGGATAAAATAATAATACAGCCGGCGGTATTGGTATACTTGACTAAAAAGGACTTGAAGGGGATACCGATGATCCCGCCGGCCGAGAATTTATTGCCGAACAATATGAACTGATTTTGTTTCATGGATAGTAGGCTGCCGGTGATGACCACCAGGATGACCCCGCCCACCAGGGTGGCAATCATGGCCCGACTGGGATGGTTGCCGAAAAAATGGATGCTTGCCAGCAGCAGCAGAAGCGGTATCCAGAAAGCGCCAAGGCCGAACAGGCCGATCAGGACGCCGGATACATGGGCGCCAACGACACCGAACAGGTTGTGAATTTCGCCGGCTGTCCGGGCATGATTTATCGAAGGGTCACCGGGGCTGAAAGACAATAGGCTGACCAGCGTAAAGATCACCAGAAAAAAAAGAATGATGCCGTATATCTCTTTGCGCATAAGATTATATCCAGCTGGATGTTGCTGGTCACTGACGTCCCATGTCGGATTCGCTATTTCCGGCAACCGATACATCCGGGTCAAAGGTTTAGGGTATAATGTAAAAGGCATAAGGTATAGGGTATAGGGTATAGGGTAAATACCTTAGTACCATTTTCTGAACCTTTTACGCCCGCCCTACCTTGGAGCCCATAACGTTTAGCACCGGCAAAGATCTGCTTGTGGCGCTGCGGCAGGGAGCTTTTCGCGGCGATGTACGAGATGGCGCATATCAGAAGCAAGGTATTTCGCCTCAAATCGCCCTGCCCTATGGCCCATGCTCTGAGCCCGCTCCTCGCAACCCGTAACACGCAACACGCAACGCGTTATACTTCCATAATAAATGGAAGTATTACCGGCCGGCGCCCGATGGTAAAGAAGAAATACTGCCGTAAGGCAGTTTGAATTTTCGAGCGTATCTTGTCAACCCGATTAGGAGCATCGGGGGCAATTTCTTCAACAACCTCCAGAATTACACATTGAGCGTCTTGCAGCAAATGCCCGGTTTCAGTCTCGAAGACGAAACCGCGTGAAACAATCTCAGGTCCATAGACAATAATTCCGGTCTCTTCATCAAAGGCCATGGTCACAGCGACAAGTCCCTCTTCCGAAAGGACGCGCCTTTCGCGCAAAACACTGCGTCCGACATCACCCACCCCTTTGCCGTCGATCAATACCCTGCCCGTCGGTGCGCTTCCGTTGAGCCTTCCGCCGGCTTTATTGAACTCTATAATCTGACCATTTTCAGCCAACATAATTTTGTCGTCGGCAATGCCCACGTCCCGGGCCAAGCGGGCATGCAGAATTAAATGACGGAATTCTCCGTGAACCGGAATAAAATACTCAGGCTTGGTCAGGTTGATCATCAACTTCAGCTCTTCCCGAAACGCATGTCCCGATACGTGAATATCGGATATTTTTTCATAAATTACGTCAGCCCCTTTGCGGTAAAGGCTATTGATGATCTTGCCGATCGCCTTCTCATTACCGGGAATGAACTTGGAAGACAGAATCACCGTATCGCCGCTTTTAATTTTGACCTGCTTGTGGATACCCGATGCCATGCGTGCCAGGGCCGACATGGGTTCCCCCTGACTGCCGGTCGTAATGATAATAATTTCATCATCAGAATAATCGGACACCTGGTCGATATGGATCTCCATGCCGGCCGGGATCGTGAGGTGCCCGAGGGATTTGGCAATTTTGACGCTGACTTCAATGCTGCGGCCGTCGAAGACAATCTTTTTGTTTCTTTTGCCGGCAATGTCGACAATAAGCTGAATCCTGGAAACATTGGATGCAAACAGGGCAACAATTATACGCCCATCGTGTTCGGTGATTATTCGATCCAGGGTTTGACCGATCTCCTTGTCGGATATGGTGTAGCCTTCTTTCTCCACATTGGTGGAGTCGGACAAAAGCGCCAGGACCCCTTTTTCACCGCAGGCGGCAAATTTGTTCAAATCCGTGGTCATGCCGCCGGCGGCACCATAGCCGATTTTATAATCGCCGGTATGAACAAGCAGGCCGCGGGGGGTGTGAATGGCCATCCCCAGGCCGTCGACCACACTGTGTCCGACGCGGATAAATTCGAGCTCAAACGGACCCAGGCGCAGATTTTCGTCAGGATGGATTTCGTGCAGCGCAGTTCCTGAAATCAGTTCCAATTCTTCGAGTTTATGGCGAACAAGACCCAGGGTAAAGGGAGTACCGAATACCGGCACATTGATTTCTCTGAGCAGGTATGGCAGGGCCCCGATATGATCTTCATGGGCGTGGGTTAAAACCACTGCAGCCACTTTGGCATGATTTTGCCGAATGTAGTCCAGATTCGGAATTACAAAATCAACCCCGAGCATGTAATCTTCAGGAAACATCAATCCGCTGTCGACCACGAACATGGTATCCCCGTATTCGAAAACCATCATGTTCATGCCGATTTCCCCGAGACCGCCCAGGGGTATTATTTTGAGAAGGGACATAGTTAATATTCTTAGGTTCGGGGTTCAAGTTTCAGGGGTTCAAAGGTTCGGAACTCAACGCTCAAGGTTATAATGCTTTCGTTTAAACGGTTGTTTTTCGACCGGTCCATCGGTTTTCCAGAATGACTCAATATGAGACTTCCTATAGCCATATCTTCGTTGAAATTAAATCCGCCGCTTTGACAATCAGCAGTCTGTCGAAACCCTGAACCTTGAACCTCTGAACAGTGAACCTTATTTTTGCTCTTTTTCAAATTCTTCACACATTAGTGCTCGTACGGATTGCATAAGATCGTCTTTATTTTCCCGGGTGTAATCGGTGGTGGCAATGGGCGCGCTGATATTCAATGAGACGTCCCCCTTATTGACTCGAATGCTGCTCTTGTCCATGATCGACCAGGTGCCTTTGAGAACCAGCGGCACAATCGGAACGCCGGCATCCACCGCCATGATAAATCCGCCTTTTTTAAAATTCTTTATATTCCCGTCCCGGCTCCGGGTTCCTTCCGGGAATATCATGACGGACACGCCGTTTTTCATTTTCCCGGCGGCCTCGCTAATGCTCTCAAAGGCGGATTGCTGATTGAAACGGTCGATTTTTACATAACCGGCGCCACGCATGGCGCGGCCGAAAATGGGGATTTTAAAAAGTTCGGCCTTGGCCAGCCACCGGAATTGAACGGGGAGATGGGCCAATAGGACCGGGATATCAAAATTGCTCTGATGGTTGGACATATAGACATATGATTGAGTGGGATCAATATTAGCCAAGCCATTGATGGTGACCTTGATGCGACTGACAACCAAGATGCCGTGGGCCCAGATCCTGGCAATTTGGTGGACCGGATCGCCCGTGCGGGTAAAAAAAGAGGCGAAAATGGCCACCAGGCCCCAGAAAATAGTCGTCAGCACCACCCAAATAAGAATGTATGTTGTTCGTATCATTGAGATTTTTTCAGCCGGCGCCGATGTTCAGGTCATAATATCGAGCTGGTTGAAGATGCCATCGATCAATGCAATAATCCAGTTGCGCTGATCATCAGATGCATAGCCGATACAGTCGCAGCGCAAGGCGCTTTTTGTGCGAACTAAAAGCTCTACCGCCAACCTATTTTTATGGAGTTCGACGGCGAAATAATGCGGTTGGCACTGGTGGTGGGTTTTTTGAGTATCCGTCAGCAAACCGTTCTCAACCGGAATCCAGAAAATACCATCCATGGCTGCCGGGCCGAATTGCTCCTGCAAATGGGTGCGAAGCGTTTCGTAGTCCGGGCTTCTGAGTTCGTCGATTACGTATTGTCTCATAAAAAGTAGAATTATCACAGATTGTTGCAGCGTGCAAGATGTATGTCTGCGGCAAATAGATTTCATCAGGTACAAAGGCATTCTGGCCTATTCGGATCGACCTATTTGACCGGTTAAGTTTTTGGTTAATGAACCGATATTATCCTCAACGCTAACCAATTTTACAGCTTGCCAGCAAAGAGGTTTAGAACATGCCGAAACCCGTGAATCAGCGAAAAAGGTGGATCATCCTGATCTGTCTTTTTTGCACGATGTCAATCCCGCAGGCCGGGGCTGATTCAAATATTCAACTTGACCCGGCACCGACCACAGGGCTGGTAGATTTGAATTTTGTAAAGTTGGAAACCGATTTGGCATTCAGCGCGGGCTACCGCCGGGATGAATTGGACTGGAATATTGCCGGATTTTTATACGGAAAGTATGTCAATGTCTTATCTGAACTGGAGTGGGACGAATTAGAAAGCTATGAGATTAAATTCCGAGGCAGTTTGGCAATTCCTGACATCATCGCCTTGCGCGGGTCAGCTAATTATGGCTGGATATTCGATGGGCAAGCCCAGGATTCGGACTACGATGGTGACAATCGCACAAATGAATGGTCCCGCTCCAATAGTTGTGCGGACGATGGCGACGTGTGGGACGTTTCTCTGGCATTCGGTTACCCGTTTAAATGGGGCAAGTCCGTTATCAGTACCTTCACCCCGCTTTTGGGTTACTCATATCACGAACAAAATCTGACGATGACCGATGGATATCAAACCATCTCTGAACCGATAGTGAGACCGCCATCTCTAATTTATATTGTACCTGAGGTTGGTGAATTCTCAAAGAATTTAGATAATACCTATGAAACTCAATGGGAGGGACCCTGGATCGGCTTCGATCTGAATTTTCGGGCAGCCAAAATAAAAACCTTTGCCCATCGTTTTGAAACATTTTTCAGCTATGAGTATCACTGGGCCGATTACTATGCAGAAGCTGACTGGAATCTTCGCACGGTTTATCAACACCCCAAAAGCTTTACCCATGATGCTAACGGCAACGGTTGGATTTTCAGGGCCGGTTTCAATCTGGTGCTGCAGCAGGCTATCGCCTTGAATCTTAATTTCGATTATCAGGATTGGTCCACCGATAGCGGCACGGATAAAATATTCTTCGCCGATGGAACCACCGCAAAAACCCGCTTGAACGAAGTCAATTGGACATCCTACTCCCTGGGGCTGGGAGTATCGATAACATTTTGATATTAATACGAAATCAGAGAATTAAATAGGAGAGATGAGTCAGGGGTGGGGCAAAATCAATAACTCACCTTAAAAAAACGTCCCCCCGGCCTGCAATTAAGCTGCAGGCGCGGCGAGACGATAATAGAGCCGGGATTAGGTCTCTTCGACAATAATAGCGCCTTCTTCGCATACTTCGACGCAGCTTTCGCAGCCGAGGCATTCTTCGGCGTTGACCGGCACGGACTTGCCATCTTCCATCTCGAATACTTCGACGGGACAGACATCCACACACTCTTCGCATCCAGCGCATTTTTCTTCATCGACGATTGGATTAAAAGCCATTATTATGCTCTCCTTTCAATAGATTATTTTTTAAATGGTTCCAATACCATTCAATGTCATTAGGATCTTTGGGAAATTCTATCAGGGAAATGTCATTATACCAATTAAAAAATCGAGTCAAGCCTTCTTGACAATTTTTCTGCATTTTCTTTTTTGTTTAGCCATCAGGGGCTCCGCGACTCCCTCACCAAGGCGATAAGGGTGTCTTTATACCGGCGGTTGTAGGACCGGCTTCCGGCAAAGGGGCCGTCGATTCCGGCAATGCGGGCAAAAAATTCGTAGGGCGTCTGATCCGGCACCCGGTAGGCACTGATTGTAACTGGATTGCCAGTTGACGAAACATTTAGCCATTCCAATGAGTTGGCCAATTCTTCGGTCTGATTTTGTTCCAGCAGGCGCGCCAATTTCAACGCCAGGCTTGGCCGCCGGGAATCCGCCCTGCCATCAGTCGCATTGCCTGACGGTGTGGATTCCAGGTGCATAACCCGGTCGGCGGTCGAAGTCCGCTCCATTAAGAGCTCCAAGACAGCTGCACTGTGCGTAACGAAAAGCCCGGATGGTTCCGGATCTTTGCAAAAAAGGCGGGTCCAAGCTTCCAGACGATCCGAAACCATGTATTCCGTAAAAGGCTCGGGCAATTGCACCGGAGGACTTTGGAACTCAATGGCTGCTGGATCATTTTCCATTTTCAGCTGCCGGATCAACTCCTCTTCCTGTAATTGCTGGCGATTTAAATCATCGGTCAATTCCTGGTTATAGCGGTCGAATTCCTGCGCAAAATAAAGAAATAAACGGGCGGTCAGGTCAGGATCCCCAGCTTCGGTATTTAAGTCGCCGGCAGCACTGCCCTTAATATCCGCCACGATTTTACGGGCTGACATCTCATTAAATAACGGAATCTGATTCGCGCCGGCCGCTACTATAGCAGCCTTTTCTCCTGCGCGGCCCCGGTGAAGGTCGGCCCAGCTCATATAATGCTTAATCGCGGTGTTCAATTCCATTTCATGGTCAGAGATCGGCACCCGCATATCAACGGTTCCCCGATCAATCCAAACCTGCAGCTGCTCGGATAAAATTTCCCTCGAAGGCTGGTATACAATAAATCGCCCGAAGCAGTCGGTGAGCAATGCCGCCACCGAATCTGAGAAGTAAGTAAATGGGAAGTAGGTAGCTTTCATAAAAGTAAGTTGGCTCGTTGATTAGTTTAGTGGTTGATTGATTTATAAAAGGTCAAGAACAGGAGACAACACTTTTCGAATATCTGCCTGAACCTCATCTAACGGGCGGGTGGCATCGATGATTTCAAATCGTTCGGGTTCGAGTCGGGCCAACTCGAGATAGCCGGCTCTGACTTTTTCATGAAAACTGAGGGCTTCCTCCTCGAAGCGGCTTTCCGAATCGGACCGGCTCCCGTTATTGAGTTCTTGCCAGGCGCGCGCCAGGCCGATACGCGGGGGCAGATCCAGCAGCAGGGTAATATCCGGTTTTAAATCTTCAAGGATAACCCGATGCAAATCACGGATGAATTCGGCATCAAGACCCCGCGCAATTCCCTGGTAGACCACCGTGGCATCAAAATAGCGGTCACACACAACGATTTTGCCGGCCGCCAAACCCGGCCGGATGAGTGATTCGATATGCTGCGCCCGATCCGCCATATACAGCAACAATTCAGCCCTGGGAACCAGTTCCCTACTGGCCGGATCCAGCAGAATCGATCGAATTTTCTTCCCGATGGCAGTGCCTCCGGGTTCGCGGGTCACCACAAACGCCCGCCCCGCATCATCCAAAAAAGCGCTCAAATAATCCAGTTGAGTCGTCTTGCCGCACCCCTCGATACCTTCCAGGGAAATGAACATGATGTTCGCTTAGCCTTTCTTGATGCGTATTGAATCTAGCAAATATTCTCCATATTCTTAAAATGAACGCGAAATAAATTCAACGCTCACTGTCCGTTGTCAATGGTCTGTGGTCCGTAATATAAATTCTAAGCAGATTTCCAATTTAAGAACGATAATCCGCAATCCGAATTCCGGGATCGAATATTTCCGACTTTGTCTCGCCTGAGCTCGTCGAAGGCCGCATTCCCACTTTGTCTCGCCTGAGCTCGTCGATGGTCGCATTCAAACAATCCCTCAATTCCCCAATTCCTAAATTCCTCAATCCCTAAATCCCAGGCTCAAATCCCAATCAATCATTTCATCCATTACGCGATAGTCGGTCATATCGCATTTAACCGGCGTTATGGATATAAGATCCTGGTCCAAGGCCGCACCGTCGATGGTGGCGTCCTCCCCAAAAGATTGCATATCCCTACCCTGCCAATAATAAATACGATTACGAGGATCTGTACGCTTGTCGACATATTCCGCCGAAATGGCAACTCCCTGCCGGCAAATCTGAACTCCGCGGATTGCCTCCAATGGAAGATTCGGCATATTTACGTTGAGAAAGGTACCGAAAGGCAGTCCATTTCTCAACACCGTTTCGCCTAAAACGGCAACAAAGCGGGCGGCATCGTCCAAATATTCAGTTCGCATTCCCTCAACGGATACGGCGATTCCGGTGGTTCCACGCAGGGCCGCTTCCTTGGCTGCGGCAACGGTTCCGGAGTAATTCAAGTTGGCTCCAACATTGGCCCCTGGATTGATACCGGCAACGACCAGGTCCGGCCGGCTGGGCAGGATTTCCAGCATCGCCAGCTTAATGCAATCCGCCGGCGTCCCGTTGACCGCGTAGCCGCTGAAATCACCATTCAGGGAAATTTTGGCAGCACGCAGCGGTTGATTCAAAGTGATGGCATGGCCGATCGCACTGCGTTCGCGATCCGGAGCCACAACTGCCACCTGATGGTTTTTGGCAAAGCTGTCGTAAAGCGCCCATAGCCCCCGGGCATGGATGCCATCGTCATTGGTTAAAAGTACATTCATTGTAAAATAAGGGTTGATAGGTTCAGGGGTTCACCGTTCAGGGTTTGTCCACTGCAACAGCTTACATCAAATGACTTTATCGTCGTTGTCTCGATGATCTCGCTTAACTTGCTTGATGTATATCAGCCATTTCGGTTCTCAATCAATATGGCAAGCAGCGCACGCCAGAAGGCAAGCCTCAAACCTGGAACCGCTAAGTATGAGCAACAAAATCTTGACTTTTTTAGTTGACTTAGATTTATATCTTAAATCGTGATAAGGTTCAAGATGATTAGTCCGACCCAAAGTGATAGAATTCAATCATAGTTTTTTTCTCAATTTAACTGGAAACTCGCGGCTAGCGGCAACGCTGAAAACTGACACCTGAAACCAGCCTTTCCTGCCAACATATTGTAAGAAAAAAGCGGCTAAGCGCCTCAAAAACCGGTCAACGCGATATATGGTAACTACTGATACGAATTCCAAGAGCAGAATTTCGCGATGCGCTGCGTTCTTAAACGTCACCCGGCAACTGGCATCAGGAGTCCGCCTGTTCATGATCCTCATCTTGGGTTCCGGCGCCGCCGGTGATTTGATTTCTCCGCCGCCGGCAGCGGCACAGATAAAACTGAATAAGGGACAGATCGACAGTGTCATCAGGGATCCCAAATTGCCATGGCAGCTTGAGGCCGATGAAATATTTTACGACCAGAACTACAATGCCTACATAGCAAAAGGTAATGTATTGATATATAAAGGAAATATAAAATTGGTGGCGAATTTCGTCCGGTTTGAACCCGATAAGATGATGGCCTACGCCGAAGGTGATGTGGTCTTGACGAACGGGGAAGACATCCTCAGCGGTTCCAGCATGGAACTTGAACTTGAAAGCCAAATCGGATCGGTCGAGGACGGATACCTGTTTATCAAAGAGAACAATTATCATATTTCCGGCGATGTGATCAAAAAAGTGGGTGAAAAAACCTATACCATCGATAAAGCGACCCTGACCACCTGTGATGGCGACAAACCGGATTGGAAAGTTACCGGTAGAGATGTTAAAGTCACCTCCGACGGTGGCGGCAGCGCCCGCCATGCAACTATGTGGGCCAGAAATGCACCGGTGCTGTATACGCCCTATTTTTACTACCCGGCCAGAAAAAAACGGCAATCCGGCTTGCTGTGGCCTGAATTCGGTAAGTCCGATCGCTGGGGCTGGTATTATAACCAGCCACTTTTTTGGGCCATAGACGAAAGCTCGGACGCCACGTTCTACGGCCATTGGATGAACAAGCGCGGCATGAAAGGCGGCGTGGAATACCGTTACTACCTGGATGACTGGTCCAAAGGAACCTGGATGCTCGATGGTTTCGAAGACAAGCAGGCCGATACAGGCGGCGAGTCCAGCGAAAATTGGGGTTTTGAAGACGGATCCAAGGAAATCCTGCGTAAAAATACCGACCGTTACTGGCTGCGGGGCAGCCATCATCAAAAGTTACCCTATGGTGTCAGGGCCCAACTGGATCTGGACATGGTCAGCGACCAGGATTACACGCGTGAATTTAGAAACGGGCACATGGGATGGCGAGTTACCAAGGACTATTTCGAGGATGTATTCAATCGGGATCTGGACGACTACAACGATCCGGTTCGCACCAACCGTTTGAATTTCAACAAACTTTGGCCCGGGTACAGTCTCAATGTTGAATTTCGTTACGATTTGGACAGCACCATCCGCAACAGCGGGGAACCCGATCTGACCCTGCAGCAATTGCCGAAGGTAAATTTCGATGCCGTCAAACAGCGTGTCACAACTTCGCCTTTTTTTTACAACCTCAATTCTCAGTACATTTATTATTGGAGCGACGACGGCCGTCGCACTCAGCGTGTGGATGCCCACCCCCGGCTTTATTTGCCTTTTCAGCTCAAACCCTTTTTCACAATAGAGCCGTCAGTGGGTCTGCGCGGCACTCTATGGTATCTGGATAAAAAGGAATTCGGTCCGGAGGGTGATCAAAGATTTTACAGCCGCGGGCTTTACGACACCCGGCTGGATTTTTTTACGGAAGTGTTTAATATTTTCCGCCCCGAAGGAAAAACCATAGAAGCCATTAAGCACTCGGTGCGGCCGCGGGTCGTTCATACCTATATCCCGGATGTAGATCAGGACGATCTGCCGAATTTCGACGGCATCGACCGTATCGATAACCAAAACCTGCTCACCTACTCACTGACCAACACGCTGACATCCAAAACCAGAAAAGCAGGCAGTTATGAATTCGAGCGTCGCACCAACAAAGATAAAGCCACCGTTATCGACTCTAAAGCCGAATACGGCTATAATGATTTTCTGCGTTTTGAATTGGAGCAAAGTTACGATATTAAAGAGGCCAAACAAAAAGATTCAGAAAGGCCGTTTTCACCCATTGGGGCCAGGCTGGATTTCTTTCCGGGAAATTATATCGCCCTGGATGCCACCGCCTTGTGGTCCGTATACGAGCATAAGTTTTTATCCCATAATATCGGGGGCAATCTCTGGGACCGGCGCGGCGACAGGCTGTCGGTCGAATACAGGTATACCCGGGAGTCGGACGAAATCAGCCTGAATGAAGCTCAGTCGATTTATGGAGATTTGGGCCTGAAAGTTACCAACCGGCTGCGAGTATCAGGGCTCTATGAGTATAATTTTCTGGATGAAACCCGCGTTCAAACCGGTTTCGGCCTAAACTACACCGCCGATTGCTGGTCATTTGAGGGCCGCGTGATCGATAAAGTCAACGTCGGTGACGAAAATGATCTGAATTGGGAGATCAAGATTAAACTTTTCGGGTTGGGCGAGTTTGGGATATAGTCCTTTGCGTAATTATGCTTGTGTATCATGTGGCAAGATATTATTGTAATACAATCAAGTTGGCCAATCAAATGCCTAAAATTGCAAAATGCCTAAAGTGCCTAAAATTGAGGAATTCTATCGATTTTAAAAAAGCAAGATATATCTAAATTTATTTGCTCGTTTACTAATTGGCGGGCTGAATATAGCAGATGTTTATATATCAAAAACGGAGCGAAGCGACACCGCAATTTTTGGCATTTTAGTCAATTTAGACATTTTAAGCATTTACATCAGAATGATCTCAATCCTCAGAAACAAAGGTAATCTGAAACCACGGTACTATTTAAATGAATGACCCCAGACTCGAGCGACAGTGGTATGTGCTGCACACCAAGAGTCGCCATGAAAAAGTCGTCAATGAACTCCTGTTAAAAAAATCAGTCGAAGCCTATCTTCCGATCATAACCGTGCGCAGCAAACGGCGGGACCGCAAGGCCATGGTTCGGGTTCCGCTATTCCCCGGCTACTTGTTTGTCAAAACCGATCTGCACCCGAATTCGCATCTGGAAGTCGTTAAAACCGTAGGGGCCGTGCGTCTGATCGGCAATAAACAAAGACCGATACCGGTACCCGACCAAACCATCGAATCGCTTCAGATTATGGTAAACAGCGATAATCCCGTCACCACCGGCCATCGCCTGAAATCCGGTGATAAGGTGATGGTGATCTACGGGCCGTTTACCGGAGTCGTCGGCACCTTTGCCCGCTATGGCGGCAAAGGACGCGTCGTCGTAAATATTGAAGCCCTCGGACAGTACGCCGGGGTGGAAGTTAGTGAAGAAGATATAGAAGTTATTCCGAAAATATTGTCATAACTGCTTGACATTTTATCAGGTTTCAGGCTATAAATTTTTAATATACTAATAAAAACCTGACGGTTAAGAAGGAGGGCGCATGAATAAACTGGAGTTGATCTCCGCTTTGAAAACGGAAGCGAATATCTCGAAAGCGGAAGCTGCAAAAGTGGTGCAGATATTTTTTGACAATATGGCGGATGCCATGGCCCGGGGAGAGCGCGTCGAGATCCGGGGTTTGTGCAGCTTTTTCGTGAAAGAATATAAAAGCTACACCGGCAGAAATCCGAAAACCGGCGACAAAGTAACCATAAGTCCCAAAAAACTTCCATTTTTCAAATCCGGTAAAGAACTAAAAGATCGGGTAGATTATTGAACCTGTGCCTGGTTTTGAGTCGATCATAGATCAAAATCGTCCCCTTCGAATTCTTACCGCCTGCCTTCAAAAAGGAACCATCCCCCACGCCCTTCTATTCACCGGAATGGAAGGCGTGGGCAAAGAACGTATGGCTGTCGCATTGGCCATGGCGTGCAACTGTGCGGCAAACCGTGAGGGCGCCAAATCTGAAAATACGGATGCAAACCCGTCCGATCGTTTAGACAAGCGTCGGGCATTCACGACCCAACCCTGCGGGAGCTGTAATTCCTGCCGTAAAATAGAGTCGAATATTCATCCGGATATCATCCGACTCAAGCCGTCCGGCCCCTTCATTAAAATCGATCAGATTCGCATGCTCTGCCAGACCCTGGCCATGAAACCGTACGAAGCCGGTGTGCGGATGGTGATCATCTCCGAGGCCCAGGCGCTGAATCCCGCTGCCAGCAACGCCCTGCTCAAAGTGCTCGAAGAACCGCCGGTCCGAACCGTCCTTATCTTAATCGCCACCCATACCTCGGATCTGTTGCCGACCATTACTTCTCGCTGCCAACCGGTTCGTTTCAATCCGATTTCAAGAGTTAATCTGGAATCAGCGCTCGTGCGGGATCATGGGATTGATGCCGCCGATGCAACGATTATTGCCGCCATGGCCGCCGGCAGTGTGTCCCGGGCCTTGAAAATGTATCGTAGCCAATGGATCAAAAGACGATACTGGTTGATCACCGAAATGGAATCATTGTCAGCCGGCTCCCTCAATCGTCTTCTGGCGTTCAGCAACCAGTTGGCCGCTCAAAAAGACGACCTGCCGGACGCGCTGGAAGTATTAAAATGCTGGTTGCGGGACCTGGTCATCGTCAAACTTCATCCGGACAGGATTATCAATCACGACCTGACTTCAAAATTGCACCAGTTATCCTCCAAAATGAGTTTACCCTCGCTGCTTTCGAAATTTGAAACCATTCAGTCTACCCAGAATGCAATCCAGACCGGCACCAATGTAAGGCTGGCAATGGAATCCATGGTATTGAAATTATCGCAGTTTTAAGTCTTTCTTCAAGCTGCGGGGTGTGCTATGAAACCCCTTATTGGGGTCATTCCGGCTGCATGTTGCCGGGTACCGATGGCTTCAGGTATCGGAAACCGGGAGAGCTGACGGCAGGGATTTAAATAATTCGCTTCGAGTATCCTGAAGTCGGGACTTTTTTGATAAAATGATTAACATAGGATTACCTTATTTTGGGTTATAGAACCGAAAATTTCCTTGCGACTTGTTACCTTCGCGGCGAATAGTTCCGGATTGCCCGGGTTGGGTAATCAGTTTGCAAAATTCAATTCCGGCAATTCCGGATGGGGATATTATGAATAAGAAAGTTGGCGTTAAATTTAAGCCCTCCGGCAAAATATATGATTTTGATTGCGGTGCCTTTGTCCTGAGCCCCGGTGACCATGTCATCGTGGAGACCGAACAGGGCCTTGGATTCGGCACGGTAACTGTGGCTCCCGAGGAATTTAAAAGCAAATCATCCGATCGGCCGCTCAAAAAAGTTCATCGAATGGCCAATGAAAAAGATTTCAGACGCCGCCACAAAAATGTCGCCGATGAAAAAAGAGCTCACACCTATTGCATAAAATGCATCAAAGACCTGGGCCTGAAAATGAATTTGTTTTCGGTCGAAAAATCTTTCGACGGCAATAAATATACATTTTTTTTCACTTCCGAAGGCCGGGTCGATTTTCGTCAATTGGTGAAAATGCTGGTTAAACACCTGTCAGCCAGAATTGAAATGCGCCAGGTGGGCATCCGCAACCAGGCCAAAATGTGCGGCGGCATCGGCCGCTGCGGACGGGAGCTTTGTTGTGCCGCTTTCCTTGATAAATTCGAACCGGTATCCATACGGATGGCCAAGGAGCAGAGCCTGTCGCTGAACCCCACGAAAATCTCGGGCCAATGCGGGCGATTAATGTGCTGTTTGACCTATGAATATAAAACTTATCAACAACTGAAAAAGAAATTGCCCAAGATCGGAAAAACCGTTAGAACCGTCAACGGCAAAGGCAAGGTGGTCCGCCACAATGCGATCTGCAAAAGAATTACCGTGCGTTTGGAGGGCGGAATGGAATTTGAAACCTCCGTTAATCAGCTCATAAAGGATTAAAAAATGACCCGGCCTTTTTATGTCACCACTCCGATTTACTACGTCAACGCACGCCCCCATTTGGGACACGCGTATACCACCATCGTCGCCGACGTTGCCACCCGTTTTCATACCATGCGGGGCGGCGATACATATTTTCTAACCGGCACGGATGAGCATGGGGACAAAGTCGTAAGGGCCGCTAAAAAGGAGAATATGACGCCCAGGGTGTACGTCGACACCATCAGCCGGCTGTTCCGCGATCTCTGGCCCGAGTTAGACATCAACAACAGCGACTTTATCCGCACCACGGATCCGGCTCATATGGCCGTGGTGGAGCAGGTGCTGCAAAAAATTTATGATGCCGGCGATATCTACTTCGCCGAATACGAAGGCCAATACTGCTTTGGGTGCGAGCGATTTTACACCGACCGCGAATTGGTGGACGGCAAATGCCCCGATCATGAGACCAAACCGGAAACCATAAAGGAATCCAATTATTTCTTTAAGATGAGCCGCTACCAGGATTGGCTGATCGATCATATTCGCAGCACGCCGGACTTCATCCGGCCGGAGCGCTATAAAAATGAAGCCCTGGCCTTTCTTAAAGATCCGCTGGAAGATCTGTGCATCTCACGGCCCAAAAGCCGGCTGAAATGGGGCATCACCCTGCCCTTTGACACGGATTACGTCACCTATGTCTGGTTTGACGCCCTGCTGAACTATGTATCCGCCCTGGGATACCCGGACGGTGACAAGTACCGGACATTCTGGCCCGCAGTGCAGCATATCGTCGCTAAAGATATCCTCAAACCCCATGGCATTTATTGGCCGATTATGCTGAAGGCCGCCGGAATCCCGCTATACCGGAATTTGAATGTTCACGGGTATTGGAATATCGAACAAAGCAAAATGTCTAAAAGCCTCGGCAACGTGGTTGAACCCCTGGAGCTCAAAAATATCTATGGTCTGGATGCATTCCGTTTTTTTCTGATTCGCGACATGGCCTTCGGGCTGGATTCCAGTTTCAGTGAAGATTCTCTAGTGCAGCGCATCAATTCGGATCTGGCCAATGATCTCGGCAATTTGTTTTCCCGGGTGTTGTCCATGGTTCATAAGTATTGCCAGGGAATTGTCCCCGAGATTGATTTGACCGTCGAAAAGGATTGCGAATTCGGCCTGGAAGCCGATGCCCAACGGGCGATTTCAGCCTATGAAGATTTGATGGAATCTTTCCAGTTCCACAATGCCCTGCGGGCGGTCTGGAAATTTATAGGCCGTATGAATAAATACGTGGACGTCACCGCCCCCTGGGAACTGGCCAAGAAGAAATCAAGCCGCAAATCATTGGCGGTGGTGCTTTACAATCTGCTGGAAGGACTCAGGATAATATCCGGTCTGCTGCACCCGGTGATGCCCGGCACGGCCGCCAAAATGCAAAAGCACCTGGGACTGGATCCCCGGGAGCCCTTTTATTTGTTGGACCGCCTGAAAACCTGGAAAACCATCAAACCCGGCACCCAGCTGCCCAAATCCATCGTTCTTTTTCCGCGGATCGAGCCGGGTGATAAAAAGGGCAGTCAGGGTCAGGCTGTGGAACCGGAAAAATCTACCCGGCATCCTGAGATCAAACCTGAAATCACCATCGAGCAGTTCGGTACGGTGGATCTCAGAGTGGCAACCGTCGTGCGGGCCGAGGCGATCCCGCGGGCCAAGAAAGTATTGAAACTTGAAGTCGATTTAGGTCGAAAACGGATTATCGTCGCCGGTATTGCCGAGAAGTATGTTCCGGAGGATCTGGTTGGAAAGCAGGTGATTGTGGTTGCCAACTTAAAGCCGGCCAAGCTGATGGGGATTGTGTCCAATGGCATGCTGGTGGCTGCCGTAGATGATTCCGGACCGACCCTGGCAACCCTCGACAACCGGGTTGAACCCGGAACACCACTGAGGTAAATAACAAGTTCCGGGTTGAATTAAGTACAGTGGAGTAAGAAACTATTTTTTTTTAGATAGATATAAAAAACCAAATCACGAGCACCAATTTACAAATAAATCCCAAAATCCAAAATTCAATGACCGAAACCAACCAATTGATCGATTCAAAATCAAATCATTGTTTTGAATTTGTGTTTTTGGTATTTGTAATTTATTTGATATTTGTAATTTGTTATTTGGGATTTATAATACGCCATTGCTTCTGGGACAATATTCAAATAGTATGTTCGAACGACTGTAGATAACAATCCGATGAAAGATCTTCCCGTATGTCATGGCATCATCCCTGTGCGCTACCAGTCCACCAGGTTTCCCGGCAAGCCGCTGGCCGATATTCTCGGCCGTCCCATGTTCTGGCATGTTTTCGAACGAGCCCGGCAATGCAAAATCCTGTCATCGGTTATATTGGCCACCGATGACAGCCGCATTCGTTCGGCTGCTGAACAGTGGCGCATACCGGTTGTCATGACCCGGACCGATCATCTCAGCGGCACGGACCGCGTTTTGGAAGCGGCTGAAAAGCTGGAACTGGAGGCCGACGCGGTAATCGTCAATATACAGGGGGACGAGCCTGTCTTGGAACCGGCCATGCTGACCGAACTGCTGAACCCGTTCAGGGATCCGGGCATACACGTGACGACGTTGGCAAAAAAAATCAGGGCTGTAGAGGCAGAAAATCCGGATCTGGTGAAAGTTCTATTTACGGCAGATTACCGTGCGTTGTATTTTTCCCGCTCCCCGATCCCTTTTGGACGCAGTGCGGCAGATCCCGATTTTTATGGACATATTGGAATATATGCCTTTCGCATGCCGGCATTGAAAAAATTCGTAGCGCTGGACCAGGGTTGTCTAGAGGTTGCCGAAAGGCTCGAACAGCTTAGATTACTCGAAAACGGCATCCCCATTCACATTGTCGAGACAGAGTATCAAAGCATCGGGGTAGACCGGCCGGAAGATATCGAAACGGTGACTAAAATCATATTGGAGAAAGAGAAGCCAGGTTAAATTAAGATCGATAGAATACCTCAAATATTCAATATTCAATCATCAATATTCATTTCCGGCTTTGCCGGTTTATCCGGGTAAGGACTAGATCTCATGAGACGACACATCATGGCTAAGTTGACGCGTGTTTTCAATTCATTGACCCGCCTGGTCCGATTATTCCGGCAACACTTGGCCGCTATTCTGGCTGCCGATGTCTATTTCGGCAGAATTGCCGCTGAATTGCCCGCCGGCTCCATCGTGTTTTTCCCATACCGGGAGAACCTTTTTTTCTGCGGTATCGCGGCCATCGTATCTTACAAACAAAAAAAAACAGTCGAATTGTCCCCCGAAGCGGCCTCGCTGGATGAGGTCATCAGCAGGATCGCTGATCAGGGGTGCGCCGGCCGCGAGGTCCCGGATTTCAGCGCCATCCAAGATCGATATCTTCGCGGGGAGGTCTTGGTCGAACTTTTGTGGCAGGCCGTCCAGAAACTGAAGCACGAAGACCATTTTTTTGCCCTTTATGCGGACTCCGAGAATCAGACCAACCTTGAAAATTCATGCAACGCCCTGAATGCCATCATCGAAGCCGAACTTCGGGCGGTGTCCGAACACATCGGCCGTATGGGGTTACAATCCGTGGAGTTAATGACGGCCAGGATTGAGAAGCTGAAAGATATCACCTGGTGCATCGACAATGAAGTTTTAAATAATATCAATAAGATAAAAGATTTATGCCGGGGTCTCAGTCAGCCGCCGCAACCCGCTGCGATCCGTATTTTTAAAAAGGTCAATGCCGTCCTGAACAGCATCGACCGGCTGGAGGTGCGGGGGCGGGACTCTGCCGGCGTCTCGCTGATGTTTATCTTAAAAACGACCGAATTCGAGGATTTCGAAAATAGCTTAAACGAGGGTAACCTCTATAGCCGGCTGGAAAATCGCTGCGGCCAGGATCCCCTGGTAAACCGGGGCATCAGCATCCATCGCCACAACGAAGGGACGGCTGATGAGCAAATTGCAATTTCAATCGTGTATAAAGTGGCCAATGTAATCGGCAGCCTGGGAGACAATGTCTCCTTTTTACGCCGCCAGATTTCCGATGATCCGATTTTTCAGATCCTGGCAGCTTGTTCGGTGGAGTTTGATACGGTGTCCGCTCACACCCGCTGGGCTTCAGTCGGTGCAATTACCGAGGCCAACTGCCACCCGGTGGATAACCAGAGCGTAAAAAATAAAATTGCCCAAAACGGTATCATTCATACATGCTTAAACGGCGATATTGATAATTTTCAAGAGCTCAAGCGCGAATTCGAACTGAGCGGCGATCAGATCCAGGATCTCATCACCACGGATACCAAAATTATTCCCTTGATCATCCAAAACTATATCAATCAGGGGCAACCCGTCGAGGAGGCCTTTCGGCTGGCCGTCAATAATTTTCAGGGATCGCATGCCATATCCATGCACACGAATCTGGCGCCGGGTAAAATTTTTCTGGCCCAAAAAGGCAGTGGGCAGGCCCTATTCGTGGGCATCGCTCCCGATCATTATATTCCGGCTTCCGAGGTTTACGGGTTTGTCGAGGAAACCCAGGATTACATTAAACTAGACGGTGAAACAGTGGTCAGTGACAGGGGAGGGTCCACCCAGGGGCAGGTTTTTATATTGAACCAGCAATCCCCCGGCGCTCTAGCCGGCATTCGGGCCATGTATTACGACGGCACGGCCCTCGAATTGACCGAGGACGACGTCAAGCAAACCGAGATTACGTCGCGGGATATCGACCGCCAGGCCTACCCCCACTATTTTTTAAAAGAAATCTCGGAGTCTCCGGATTCCATGGAAAAAACCCTGCAAAACCGCTGGAAGGTCACGGAGGGTGAAAGCCAACATACGCGCATCGTGTTGGATGACCGTGTCATTCCCCCGGTGCTGAAAGAGGCCCTGCAACAGGACCAAATTAAGCGTATATATTTCATTGGACAAGGCACTGCCGGAGTCGCCGCGCTGGCCTGTGCCAATATCCTGAGCTATTATATGGACAGCACGACTTACCAGGTTGGGGCTCTGAAAGCTTCTGAATTCAGCGGATTTCATCTGAACGAGAATGACGCCCCCGGGAGCATGGCGGATGCGCTTGTGATCGCCATCAGCCAATCCGGCACCACGACGGACACCAATCGCACCGTGGATATGGTCAAGGAAAGGGGCGCCTACACCCTGGCGATCGTCAACCGCCGCGATTCGGATATCACGTTTAAGGTCGATGGCGTCATGTATACCAGCAGCGGTCGCGACATTGAGATGTCGGTGGCGTCAACCAAAGCTTTCTATTCCCAAATCGTTGCCGGGGCCATACTGGGGCTTTATATGGCGGCCTTGAAAAATCGCCGCAGTGCCGAATTTGTCACCGAGGAAATTAAACAGCTGCTGGCGCTGCCGGCTCATATGCGCCAGGTTCTGGCCGCCGGCGACGCCATCAAAGAATCGGCCGCCAGGTGCGCCGTGACCAAAACTTACTGGGCTGCGGTCGGAAGCGGACCGAACAAGGCCTCCGCGGATGAAATACGCATCAAGCTCAGTGAGCTTTGCTACAAGACCATTTCGTCGGATTTTGTGGAAGACAAAAAACATATTGATTTATCTTCCGAGCCTTTGATTATTGTGTGTGCTGCCGGAACGCGCAACACGGTGATCGGCGATATTATCAAGGATACAGCTATTTTCAAAGCACACAAAGCGGTACCCATCGTCATTGCCGATGAAGGTGAAAACCGATTCGATCCTTATGCCGACACTATATTTCATGTGCCTCGGGTGCCGGAACACCTGGCCCCGATATTGAATACCCTGGTCGGCCACGTCTGGGGGTATTATGCGGCACTGTCCATAAACGAGGGTTCCCGTTTCTTGTTTAGCTTTCAGGATGACATCAAACGGTCAATTGATGAATACAGCGCCGGTGGATTGGATGTATACGAAATTATCCTCGAGCAGCCTTTTCGAGAAAAAGTAGCCGCATTTTATAACGAATTCAGAAAAAAAAGAGCAGCCGGTAATTTTCCAGTCACCATTGGCATGGATGTCTCCTCAGACCTCACCCTGCTGCTCAAATATTTGTCCGGCAGGCTGCCGGTATCAGATTTTGATCTCGATTTCAATCAAAAAGGCACTGCGGTGAACATGCTCAACACCCTGTTTGCCTGTTTGGCGGAGGCCATCAGCATCATGGCCCGACCGGTGGACGCCATTAAACACCAGGCCAAGACGGTCACTGTCGGGACCAGCCGCATCACGGATCGTCTCGAAGGTATACTTTTCGATAAATTGCGCCAAGAAAATTTTGCCCTTTCGCAGCTGACCAACAGTAATATTATCGTTCTAAAAAATCTACAGCAAATCATCGATCAGATCAAAGGCAACACCCTGTACCATATTGATGGTTTAAGCGTGCTCGGAGAGCCTGCCGATGACACGACCATCGCTGTGATCAAGAAACAGGGCGAGGCGGCGGCGGTATCCTCACGGGTTGAATCGGACAACCAACTCAAGGGCACCAAAAGGGTCATCGTCAGGCAAGGCAATGTCTACATCGGCAAGGGTCGCAAGGATGAGCGCAGCATTCTGGTCATCCCTATTTTGACCATTTCCGGCGACAGCCCGAACCGGATAGAATATCTATTGCTGCTGCATGTGTCGTTTAAGGCAAATGTGGCCCTGGATGCCAGAATCAAGGCCCTGGGCGGCAAATACGAGCACATCAAAAACATTGTGCAGGAAAACAGCCTAACCTGGCAGGATCACCATCTGGACCTGGTTGAAATCCAAGAATTATTCGGCCGATCCGCTGAAAAGGTTGGTGAGTTCATTGTGGCCCAGCTAAACGGACGGGTTTAGAATGCTGGATGCTTGATGCTGGATGCCGGAAGATAGTTGCTGGAAATTGAACTGCGAAAGCTCAAAGCTGAAAGCTCATAGCTCATTGCCTATAGCTCATAGCTCATAGCTCATAGCTGAAAGGACAAGGCAAGACGATGACCCTCTGAACCTTTGAACCCTAAACCCTAAACCTTAAACCCTAAGCCTCTGAACCTACCCGGATACACCGGAAATACGAAACTCGAAAATCGAAATACGAAACAAATCCGAAATTCCAAAATTCAAATGACTCAAACGGAATTACCGTCGTGACAAAGCTGAATTCAATTCAAATCTTTGTAGATGCTTGTATGTTAGTGCCTTACAAAGATGCAAACAATTGTTTTGCACAATTTGCGCAAAACTGAGTGGGTAACTGTCTAAACCCTGAACCCTGAACCCTACACCCTACACCCTATACCCTATACCCTAAACCCTGCTTGTGGGGTCGTAGCGCGAAGCGCGAAGCCCCAAACCTCCCAACCCCTGAACCCCTGAACCTTCCAACCCCTGAACCCCTGAACCTCCGAACCTTGAGCCCTGATTGCAAAAAAATTGACATTATTGTCTATTCCATTGTAAAATGTAGACATTTGTGAAATTTTTTTCTGGCGAAGAGGATTTTGATAGCATCGACCCGGGACCTGCAACCGGGTTTTCTGAGACAAATTAAAGACCGGTATTCAATGTGAGATCCCGACCCGGGTAATTAGCGTTTGTCCCCCCGGCGCCGGGTCTTTACTTTGGGCCTTCCGCGTTAAAAAAGAAAGTGTACACCAATGCCTGAATCATCCCTGAGCACCCATTCTTCCATCGATCGTTTGAAAGAGATCTCAACCTGGGTATCCTCGGTCCAGGACCTCGATCAGCTACTGGAACTAATCATTGAAACCGCCACGCGGATGATGGATGCCAAGGCGAGTTCATTGCTGTTGCTGGATCCCAGGACCCGGAAACTTTACTTCAAAGTCGCCACAGGCGCCAAGAGCACCGACGTCAAGCAATTCGAAATCGAACTGGGACAGGGTATCGCCGGGCATGTCGCTGAAACCGGTGAACCGTTGTTAATTCCGGATGTCGCCCATGATCCCCGCTGGTACAAAGAAATCAGCGAGTCGATTGGCTTTAAGACCCAATCCATTGCCTGTGTCCCGATGAAAATAGATAGCGAGATCATCGGTGTGGTCGAAATTATTGACAAAGCCGACGGCAGCGCGATTCAGGACAAAGATCTGAAAATATTATCCGTATTTGCCGATTTGGCAGCTCAGGCCCTCGGAAACGCGCGCGAAATCGAACATGATAAAAAAGAAATCAAAGACCTGAAAAGAGAACTGCAGGGCAAATACGAAATTGTCGGGGAAAGTAAGGCGCTGCGCAAAGTTATTTCTGATGCCATAAAGGTTGCCAACTCCAAATCAACCACCCTCATTCTGGGAGAAAGCGGCACCGGCAAGGAGTTGCTGGCCCGCATGATTCATCGGGTCGGGGTGCGCAAAGACGAGCCCATGATCGTGCTCAATTGCGCCGCCTTGCCGGAGACATTGCTCGAAGATGAACTGTTCGGCCACGAGAAAGGGGCTTTCACCGGCGCTACCAGCCGCAAGATCGGCAAATTTGAATTGGCCGACCGGGGCACTATATTTTTAGACGAAATCGGGGAAATGAGCCCCAGCATGCAGACTAAATTGCTGCGGATACTGCAGGAAGGTGTATTTTACCGGGTGGGCGGCAACAAGTCGATTCCCGTGGATGTCCGGGTCATATCGGCCACCAATCGCAATATCGAAGAAGATGTTGCCGAAGGGCGTTTCCGGGAAGATCTCTACTACCGCATCAATGTCGTCCAGATTCAGATGCCTCCGTTGCGCGAACGCAGAGAAGATATTGCATTATTGGCGGAGTATTTTTTAGACATTTACCGCAAGGAACGCGGACTTTCGGAATTGACCATATCCCAAAAAGCCATGAATCTCATGCTCCAATATGACTGGCCCGGCAATGTCAGGGAAATGAAAAATGCTTTGGAGCGGGCCGTGGTAATGGGCAACGGTCAACAAATCGTACCCGAAGATCTCCCCGCATTTGCCTGCCGCCCCCAATATCCCGGCCTGGAGGTCGGGTTGTCGCTGAAGGACGCAATTGACGCATTCAAGAAGGAATTTATCCTGTTAAACCTGCGAAATACCAACGGCAACCGAAGCCTGGCGGCCAAAAACATGCAAATCCAAAGAACCTATCTGTCACGCCTGATTTCCAAGTTCGACATTAAGGAATAAAGAAACTAAGTTTTTCGGGATCGCATTGTAATAGGAAGCGCGGCCGAGCAGCCATGGCTCAGTTTGTGGGTTTCGGGTGTCAGGTTTCGGGTGTCGGGAAACCCATGTGCTAAAACCCTGTATGAGACTTCATTAATCCAATGATGTTTTCAGGACATTTGGTATGAGTTATGTTGGCAACGCAGCTAAGGTGTAAAATCCCAAATTACAAATCACAAATCTCAAACAAATTACAATGATTCAAATTCAAATATCCAAACGATAGAATCCGCTAAAGAAATTATTGGACCGGACGCGAACTGTCTGCCGTCGGATGGCGGGGATTAAAATCGGTTTTTTACCATAGGAAATTGAAAACCTCATATCGTTGCCGGATCCTCGATCCCAAATTACGAGATCCCTTCCTTTGCAGAAAGTGGGTTTCGGTCATTGGATATTGGGATTTGAGATTTATTTGTAATTTGGTGCTTGAAATTTGTAATTTGCCCTTATGTAAATATTCAGCTTCTTTTCTGATCAGACCGGCTGTTGGTTTCGCCAGAGGCGGCGCTGACACCTGAAACCTGAAACCTGACACCTTCCGCAACATACAACATGTTCTCAGAAAAAACCTGAAGGGCTGGTTAAGGCACCCTCGCCTGCTTGTACTCCAGGGCCGCTTTGATGAAATCCCTGAAAAGCGGTTGGGGTGTCATGGGACGGGATTTGAATTCCGGATGGAATTGACACCCCAGAAACCAGGGATGATCCTTGATCTCGATTATCTCAACCAGATCACCACTAGGTGAAGTGCCGCTGATAATCAGTCCTTTTTCGGCCAGCGGATTTTTGTAGTCGTTGTTGAATTCGTAGCGGTGGCGGTGACGTTCTGAAATATCTTCTTCACCGTAGGCACGATAGGCAAACGTGTCTTTGGCAATCCGGCAGGGATAGGCCCCCAGCCGCATGGTAGCGCCTTTGTCCGAGGATTCATCCCGCTGCTGGGTGGAGCCGGTTCTTTCGTCAAACCATTCCAACATCAGGTAAATAACCGGGTCCGGCGTTAACTCATTAAATTCGGAACTATTGGCGTCTTTCAAGCCGGCAACGTTGCGTGCGAACTCGATCACTGCAATCTGCATCCCCAGGCAAATCCCGAAATAGGGTACTTTGTTGACCCGGGCATGATTCGCCGAACAAATCTTACCTTCGATTCCACGGGTGCCGAAGCCGCCCGGAACCAGGACACCGTCGGCTTCGGCCAGCAGCTCGGCGCAATTTCCGTCGGCCATTTTCTCCGAATCCACAAAAGTCAAATTTACCTTGCAGTCGTTGGCGATGCCTCCATGGTAGAGGGCCTCGTTCAGGCTTTTATAAGATTCAGTAAGATCGACGTATTTACCGACGATGGCAATATTCACCGAATGCTGCAACACCTGTATTTTATGCACCAGCTCTTCCCAGGGCTCAAGCCGGGGAGCCCGGGTCCAGATGTTGAGCGCTTCGACGATTTTGGCGTCCAGGCCTTCTTTGTGAAACACAATCGGCACTTCATAGATGCAGTCAACATCCTTGGCTGTAATGACGGCATCAATGCCGACATTGCAAAAAAGGGCAATTTTGGCCTTGATGTCCTTGGGCAGGAAGCGGTCAGTGCGGCACAACAGAATATCAGGCTGTATCCCGATGCTGCGCAGTTCTTTGACGCTATGCTGGGTCGGCTTGGTTTTCACCTCGCCGGCGGTGCCGATATAGGGCACCAGGGTCAGGTGAATATAAAGCGCGTTCTCCGGTCCCACATCGGTCCTGAATTGGCGAATGGCCTCCAGAAAGGGCAGGCTTTCGATATCACCGATCGTGCCGCCAATTTCGACAATCACGACATCAACACCGTTGGCAGCCAGCCGGATGCTTTGTTTTATTTCATCTGTAATATGCGGGATGACCTGCACCGTTCCTCCGAGATAGTCACCGCGCCGCTCCTTGGAAATGACGGAGTGGTATATTTTTCCGGTAGTAAAATTGTTGTCCTGGCCGAGCTTGGCGTGGGTAAATCGCTCATAGTGGCCGAGATCCAAATCCGTTTCCGCGCCGTCATCGGTAACAAATACCTCTCCGTGCTGAAACGGATTCATCGTCCCGGGGTCGACGTTAATATACGGGTCTAGTTTCTGAATGGTCACCGTGAGACCCCGACATTCGAGCAAAGCTCCGATGGCGGCTGAGGCTAGACCCTTTCCCAGAGACGACAATACGCCACCGGTCACAAAAATATACTTCGTGTTATCTCCCATCTGATTTACCTCAAAACTTTATGTTGCCGATTAGAAAAGAGAAACCCCCCTTGTGCTATGCCCAAAGGGGGTTTAGATCACTGTAGACGAACCACGATATTCGGAATATGAGTGGAATTTTAATTGGACCCTCGCTTCGCCGACTATCCTCCATCGAGGAAGTTTCAGACCGTTTTATCGTTTCAAATAATTTCTCTAAATATAAATGAAACTACCAAAAATGTAAAGATGGAATTTAAAATTAGGTAACTTGTTTTTAATGATGAGTCGACTTCTTTGGATGCTATTTATGTCAATTTGCACCAATCGAGAAATTGAGGGATTAAAGAACAACATCACAAAATAAAAACAGATTGAATTCCTTCAATCCCTGAATCCCTAAATCCATCAATTCCTGAATTTTTTCATCTATTCAAAAATCCGTTTGAACTCCTCAATGGTTTTTTGGACTTCGCTGGGTTCTTCGACGACCTCGGCCGGGATCGGTTGCATGGCTGCCTGGGGATAAACCGTCTCCAGGTATTCGATGTCAAAAAGTTCTTCCGAGAATAAGGCATTTTCCTCAAAGCTTTGGGCCTGAGTTGCCCGAACCAGATTTTCGTCCTGATAAAATTCCATTTTAGAAGGATACAGGGTTTCACCAATTTTCCACCAAACGAGATACCGAATCTCCACCTTATCGGTGTTATCGGCGCCGTATACCCCCCTTATGATCAGACGAATCAGCAGCAGGGTGTCCTTATCGATCCAAAGTTGGTTGGCGGTTTCATCCGGATATTTGGCCCCGAGAACGAAGGCGATCTTATCCTCAAATCGCCCCAGAGTCGTAATGGAAAGATCCACCCCCAGCTGCAACAGCCTATCTGCCAGGGTCTCGCGTGAGCGATAAAGCAGTATGTCCTTGAAAAAGTCAAAGCGATTGACAACATCCGGCACAATATTATTGTCGATTATTGTCAGGGTGCGCCCATCAACGGAAATATGAATGTGCTCGGAATCGGCAGATCTGGCGTCTGAGCGAAAAGCGCGTGAAAAGACATAACGCAGGGTGCTCTCAAACTCCAAGGCCTCCTGCTCCGCTTGTTCCGGGTATCGTCCAATCTGTTGGTTCGACAAATCTTCGAGGCCTGCAAAATCGCCAGATGGTAAATCGGGATTAGCGGTCTCGGGGCCTTGCTCATCCGTGAGCGTTGCCACAGGGTAATGGAAAAGTCGTTCGGAAACGAAGAGGCTTTCAGACGGCCCCAGCTTTTCGATCATTAAATCCAGCACATGCCGCCCCTGGAGTACATAGGCCTGCAGGGGTGTTATCATGAAGAGTGAAACAGCGACGGCCCCCACAACTATCAAGAGATTTTTTACTTTTTGGTTCATATACCTTCCAACTTTCATGGTTAAGCAGAAATCAGAGGACAGAAGTCAGATGCCAGAAAACAGACGACAGATGACAGATGACAGATGACAGATGACAGAGAACAGACGACCCAAAACGGCTCATAGAGAACGAAAGAACGGCGAGACGAAGGTGAGAAGGTAAGAAGGTCAGAAGGTGTGAAGGTAAGCACAAATCCGATTTTCGAATTCGAATCCAAATTTCTTTTACCTTTGACCTATCTCCTTCAACCTATCTCATCTGTCATTTAAAAACTTTGAACTAAATTTACTCGATCAATGAAATCCGAAATCGAATAGCCCGCAACTCAAAGTCCCGTATCCTGAAACCCAACCGCCGAATGCCTTTTTGTTACTGCCACTGTCCCTTCTTTCAGCTCCAAGCTTTGAACTTTGAGCTTTGAGCTATGAGCTATGAGCTACGGCCTTTGAGCTATGTGCCCTGCCCTCTGCGCTATGCCCTATGCGTCTTTTCCCGCAAACCAAAATCAGATATCCAACCCCGGCAAGCCTTATGCCGAACGCCGAATGCCTTTCTGCTATTGCACCTTTCTATTTTGTTTTCAGCTCTAAGCTTTGAACTTTGAGCTATGAGCTACAACCTTTGAGCTATGAGCCCTGCCCTATGCCCTCTGCGCTATGCCCTATGCGCCTTTTCCCGCAATCTGCAATCCACAATCCGCAATCGAGTTACCCCGTACCTCGCAACTCGCAACCCGCAACCTGCCCTTAAAAAATCTCCTGGGCAAACAAAGCAGCCTGGCCCAGTTCTTCTTCGATCCGAATGAGCTGGTTGTATTTAGCCAGACGATCGCTGCGCGATAAAGATCCGGTTTTAATCTGGCCCCCATTGACACCGACGACAAGATCGGCGATGAACGTGTCTTCCGTTTCCCCGGAACGGTGGGAAATGACCGTTGTGTATCCCACCTGGTTGGCCAACTCGATGCAATCCAGAGTCTCGGTGACAGTTCCGATCTGATTCAATTTTATCAAGATGGAATTTGCCAGACCCTGCTCGATGCCTTTGCTGAATATCTTGGGATTGGTCACAAAAATATCATCGCCCACGAGCTGCACTGCACCTTCCAGCCGGTCGGTCATTATTTTCCACCCATCCCAGTCACCCTCCGCCAAGCCATCCTCAATGGAGAGAATCGGGTAATTGTTGATGAGGTCATCGTAGTAATCGATCATCTTAGCGGCTGTCAGCCGCTTTTTTTCCGACTTCAAAACATATTTTCCATTCTTGTAAAACTCACTGGCTGCGGCGTCCAGACCGATGCCGATGTCATTGCCGGGCTTGTAGCCGGCTTTGCTGATGGCGCTCATAATGAGCTTGATGGCGGCTTCATTGGACTCCAGATCCGGAGCGAATCCGCCCTCGTCGCCGACGGCCGTGGACAGGCCCTTGGATTTCAATATTTTTTTCAATTCCTGAAACGTTTCGGAACCCATCTGAACTGCCTGAGTGATAGAGGTTGCCCCGAAAGGTATAATCATGAATTCCTGGATATCCAAGCTGTTGGCGGCATGTGCGCCACCGTTGATAATGTTCATCATGGGAACCGGCAGGTACCTGGCATTGATCCCTCCCAGGTAGCGATAAAGCGGCATCTCATAAGCCTGGGCGGCAGCTCGGGCGGCGGCCATGGATACACCGAGAAGGGCATTCGCGCCGAGTTTGGCCTTGTTTGCAGTCCCGTCCAATTTAAGCATACAATTATCCAAAGCGACCTGGTCGGCAGCATCCATCCCCATGATGGCCGGCGCAATTACACTGGTTACGTTTTTGATAGCTCTGGTTACGCCTTTGCCGCCATATCGTTTGGATCGCTTATCCCTGAGTTCAAGGGCTTCACGTTTGCCGGTTGAAGCACCGGAAGGAACCGCTGCCCGACCGATGGCACCGCAGGCGACGTATACGTCCACCTCTACGGTCGGGTTGCCCCGGGAATCAATAATTTGCCTGGCCTTCACATCTACTATTTCAGTCATATCAGCCTCCCTGCGTCGCTGTGAGTTTTTGGTAATTAACGGTCTAAACACATAGAATCTTGAATCTTGACAATTTCGAAAGAAATGTTACTCTGCTTCCACAAGTATGTCAAGTAATGACCGGCGCCGGTGGCAGTGTTTTCGATACTGTGGGCGTGTAGATCCGGTCCGAGGCGCCCGGCGTTGGTCCGACCCGGGGTTGAAACCTCTTTTTCGAGTTTTAAATTAGTTGGTAGAATACATTCAAAATACCATAGCCGATATTCATCATCAAATCTTGGCGGATAACTATGCAGGATAAACAAATTGACTTTTATAACGAAGCCCATCTATTCGTGGCGGCAATCCGGATTTTTGAACATCTCAACTCACGCCCTCCCAATGCCAATGAGTTGTGTCGCACCATCAATTTTTCCATGGAGCGAGGCAATTTTATTTCCCGCAAACTGGAAGATCTGGGTATCATCGAAGCCATAGAAGGATCTTACGGCGCCCGGCTGTATATCAGTGATCATTTGAAAATCGAAGACATCCCGCGGGGTGAACCGGGAAGTAGTATGGAGGATGAGCTGAAGAAATTTCAGGACTCTCAGAAAGTCTTCTCTCAGAAGATGGAAACATTGCAGGCAGAACAAAAGCAAAAAAAGAAAAATCGCTTCGCCGATATGGAAAAAAAGTTAAAAGAAGAGCTAGAAAAAAAATTGCAGAAATAAAGGTTTAGGGTGTAAGGTTTAGGGTGTAAGGTTTAGGGTGTAAGGTTTAGGGTGTAAGGTTTAGGGTTTATACAGTGTCCAACTCAGTAGTATTGCGCCAATTGCGCAAAACTTTGGTTGGCGTCTATATGAACCTCTAACATTCATGCATTTGCAAAAGTTTCAATTCAACTCTGTCACGACGGTAATTTCGTTTGAGACGATTGAATTATGGAATTTCGGATTTGTTTCATATTTCGATTTTCGAGTTTCGTATTTCCGGTTTCTCCGGGTTAGGGTTCCGGGATCAGGGAACGGAGATTCAGAGTTAATAAGTTCAGCGCCGCCTCTGGTCGCGGGGCGTCCAGCCTGATCGAAAAATAAACGGATGAACATCGAACACCCGCCCGCCATGAACAGAGATTTTGATTTACATTATCATTGAGCTTAATTTCAGTCGCAACCTGACATCCGTTTCAAAGCATTGCAGGCAGTTCGAATAATGAATGTCGAAGAAATGTATTCCCACTCGCCAGCTTTTTCAATCCGCAATCGACATTCCCAATTCCGATTTCGAAAAACCTGCACCCCTTTAATCGAACCTCAAACAAGAATACCGAATGCCGAATACCGAACACCGGCATTTAGCATCCCGCAACCCGAATGCCGAAAGCCGAATATCGAATGCCGGCATTTCAACCCGACGCCCCGATACGGCCCAAGTACCAAATATAATACTAAATTTTTTGCTTGACATACCACCTGCTTTATCATTTACTTATGTATATACCGCATTTACATCTGCCTAAATCAGCCACCTCTTTAGGCTGGAATAGATTATTTATGATAGGGATAGGGATGTTTCGGCACATACAATTAACGGATAATTATGTGTCGGCCCTCGTTTATAGGAATTAGAACATGTTGAATATAGCCTGTGTCCAATGCGGGAAAAAATATCGGGTTGATGAAACCAACATGAAAGGCACCCGGGGCAAGGTGAAGTGCAAGGCATGCGGCACGCTCATGGTGATCACCATCCCCCGGGCGGCAACCGAGCTGCCGGAAAGTGCCGTAGATAACAAGTTGTCTGGAACCAACGAAATGCAAGAACCACCTCATTACCCATCAGAAACGGTGCCCCCGAGCGCAGTTGATCGCCAAACGGTTGCGGCAAAAGATACACCCGCCAAACCGGAGAAAAAGGATAGACCCGCCCAACCCCAAAGAGATTTATCGACCTTACTTAATAGAAAAAGGGTCCGTTTTGGATTGTCTCCAAAAATTATCATTGTCATGTTATTTGTCAGTTTGCTGCCTCTGGCGGTCTTTTGGGGGATTACTTTCAGAGAAACCCGCGATCGTGTCCGTATCGAGACCGAAAATTTGCTGGCCCAAACTGCCAGAGGCCTTGAAATCGAAATCGACGGCTGGATAAACAATAATGTTTCGATCCTGCGCACGGCAGCCAAAATGCCGGAAATAGTCAGCATGGATGGCACCAGGCAAGAAAAAATTTTGAAAGTGATCCACCAAGAAAATCCCCGGATGTACCGGATCTCGACCCTGAGCCCCGAAGGTATATTTGTGGCCGGAACTGATGACAGCCCTTTGAAAGATTTTTCGGATCGCCAGTATTTTAAAGATATTCTGGCTGGAAATAAGCTAAGCTGGAAGACGCTAATCGATAAAAACTCCAATAAGCCGGCCCTGGTGCTGGCCCTTCCGATTCAAAAGGGGAATAAACTGCTCGGTGTTATGACGGCGGCCATGACAATCGATGAAATCTCCAAAAGCATTACCGATTGGAGCAAAGGGGAAACCGGATTTGCTTTTCTGATTGATGAAAAAGGCTTTGTGTTGTCTCATCCTGAAAAGCAGCCGGTAACCGTACGCCAAAACCTTAACCGCCATCCCCTCATCGCGGAATTTCATAAAAGCGGCTCCCAAGCCACGACGAGCACGTTCAGCACTCTCAATGGCGAAAAAGCGATCGGACATGTGTCCAGCAATAATTATGGCTGGACGCTGGTGCTGCAGCAACAAAGCAGTGAGTTATTTGATTTTGTCAATCAGATAGAAGAATTTGCCTTTTTTCTGTTGGCAGGGACGATTTTGCTGGTGCTGATCATCGCCTGGATTTTTGCCCGCACAATCGTAAAGCCCATAATGAAGCTGACGGATGCCGTTGAACTCATGAGCTTTGGAGAGCTGAATGTGACCATCGACATAAAGTCAAAAAATGAAATCGGTTTGCTCGCCCGGGCCCTCGGGCGCCTGCAGACCAGTTTATGACATGATATGATCAGAAGGTGCGAGGGTGGGAAGCTAGGAGGTTGGGAAGTTGGGAAGCTGGGAGGCTGGGAAGCAGGGAAGCTGTGAGGCTATGAGGCTATAAGGCAGAAGTGCTGACGCGAAGGTTTATTATTGCTGCAATACGCGATATTCGAATAGACTTAGCCCTTCGGTTGTGAGAATTTGAGTTCTGGTTCCAGAGTCGAACGTCGCTTTGCCCATTGCGCGATGTATTGATTTTTTGCAATCGATTATTATCGTACGACTACCTCCACCTCTATCTTCTACTCGGACCCGAATTATTTGCCGAGAGCCGTGCGCCGAATGCGGAATGCCGATTCCCTATAACGTCCACCGACCAACTTCCGCCTAACAACACTCTCAATCCTGCATTTTTCCCATCTTCTTACCTTCCCACCTTCTCACATTCTGTTTTTCCGCCTCCCGCATTCCGACTTCCGCATTCGGAGAGACTTCTCATCTTCTTTTTTTTCGGCCTTTCACCTTCTACCGTTTACTTTTTACCTTCTGACTTCAAATATCAATCCGTCGTTCCAATGATCGTAACTTCAATCGTCCGCTTGCGCGGGTGGTTATCATGATTGATGGCCGCCACCTGCTGCCAGGTTCCGGTTTTGAGATTACCAGATCTTATCGGCAGGACAATGGATGGTCCCAGCAGAGCCGCCTGAACATGACTGTGACCGTTGCCATCGTGCCAGGCGGCTTCATGGGCATAATCGTTTCCCGGCGGTGCCAGCGAATTGATGGCCCGTTTCAAATCCTCTACGACCCCCGGCTCGTATTCAATAGTGGTCAGCGACCCGGTAGAGCCCACCATGGAAGCGCTAAGCTGTCCATTTTTTATTCGGGATGCCCGGATTGTTTCGACCAACGGCGATGTAATGTCACAAAGATCCGGGCCGGTACCCAAACTGACTTCAAGTGTTTGACAATACATTGATAGACTCATTTTTTCCTCCCTTAAAAGGTCAGATGACAGAGATCAGAAGACAGAGGACAGAAGGCAGAGGACGGCACTTGGAAAATTGCGAAGTTGCGAAGGTGCAAGGCGCGTGGATACTTAAAGTCGTGCGCACGATCCCAATCAACTCGGTCAACTCAATCCAATGAACCAATCAGTCGAACGTCTCTCATGAAATATCAAAAAGTTTCGAGCCTATCTACATTTTTAAGGTTAGTGTGACCGTATCTGTCACACCCATGGTGTAAGATCTCCTTAAAAGAACAAACGAAAGGAGATCTTATGAATATCGATCAATTAAGACAACAGTTT
>Ga0209367_1000181_pt1 | contig 50635 bp, 22 predicted proteins | sample WorMetLIZISLAND2_FD_187412 | JGI IMG/M metagenome (GOLD analysis project Ga0209367, IMG submission 187412) | Marine gutless worms symbiont microbial communities from Max Planck institute for Marine Microbiology, Germany - Olavius geniculatus... ... | reverse complement strand
GGTGAATCAGTCAAAAACGGTGCAAGCTAGGATCACCAAATCTTCACCTCGGCTGCCTGGAAGACTCTAGTTTCAGGAACCGTAAAGCTTTTCCATAAATTCGAAAGGGTCACCCCGAACGAGAGCCATAAATGAGAGGGTGGGCATAATTTGCGATTTTTCGCCAATAAGTCGCTGTATCTCAGTAACGGTGCGAGATAGTGCCTAGATTACTATTAATCACTAATATGAAGTCGTACACTGGCTCTAGGAATCCAGACCTACCACTCATCGCAGTCATTCTGCCCGCATATTCTAATCTACAACCATAACCATACATTGCCTATCAACAGTATTTATAGACCTGCGAATAGAAAGGTAAAGAATGATTCACCTTATACAAATATTTTCGCTGATATGTAGAAAACAACAAGCACTGTAACAAATGTTTTATTGCCGCTCACTTAAGTATATCGATTTTAAGCAGAAATTATTGTCACTATGGGCCTAGTGCGGTATTCAGAGTTGAGTGATGTTAGACTGCAAACATCTGGACACCAAAGTCGCACAGGCTTTAACTAATCCACCACCTCAGAACGGAGTCACTACAAGCAGGTACACAACATCAACAGATAATGCACGACGCCGTTAACAGAATCACTAAAATAAAAATACTAAAATTTCACAAATTAAAACAATCACTAAGTATGATATCATTAAATAAGATTGCCGTATTAATACCGCGGACCATAGATGTTAAAAACATTGACTTGAAAATAAAAAAAAAACATTAAAACATATTTTTTTCACTTTTATAAAAACAGTATACAAATATGCATAAAACATTAAACTGCAGATGTTTCCAATCGCTACTATTTTTGCCATTATACACGCAAAGAATATCTAACTCAGAAAATTAAAACAAAAACCTACCATTTGTAAAGACTAAAAACCGAAATGTACTGAATGTACAGATCAAAAACAGCTGAACGCAATTTGTCCATGAAAAATAAATTATACGCTCATATTTGTAATTTTGTACGTTTATGTTTTAACAAAAACAAAAAACACGACATTTAAAAAGCACAAAAAAATAAAAAATAAAAAAAACATTAAAAATAAAAACATTAAAAAATTTAAAAACATAAAAACATGTTTTATTAAACTTCCATAAAAACATAAAAACATGTTTTTAAGCTTTTATTAAAAAAGCATAAAAAATGTTTTTTTACTTATATGCAGCGGACGGTCCGATCCGATAATTTTTAGCATGTGATGTGATCATTTTAATAAATTCAGGACGTTTCACCACTTTGATATTTCGCCCTCAGGTCGTTTCATCCCTAGCCTGGACGTTTTGCTCGCGAGACTTTTTGCCCAAGGACCCAGTAAAAATTGTGGACGGAGGGCGACAAAAAAGGACGGACAGAAAAACGACCGATAACGCGTTTTCGCTTTCATCTTCACTGTCCGTCCGTTTTCGCCCTCGTTCGCAATCTTTTACTGGGGGAAGGTATTGGGGCGAAACGTCCAGGCTATACGTAGTCAAAGTCAACAAAGCGAAACGTCCGAATACCATTTTAAGTAGCTATTTTTTATCAGGTAGTGGTTTGGGCCTATAATGCGTTAAACCAACTGTTGACCAACTCATTTCATGAAGTTTTGATGCACATCGTATCAATGTTTTCAAGGGCTGTCTCGAAAGGTTTCCTTTAATCAATCATTTACGGGTCAATCCGACGAATCCGCTAGCCCTGATTGCTTCTGGGACATTGCCAAGACCTGCGGTCCCTTGACAACAAGTTTTACGTCAAAGCTCACGAACCTTCGGTTTTCTCTTCGATCCAGTCCAGGTAGCGGTTAACACGCGTGTAGACGCCCGGTTTATGCGCAGCAGCGCACTCCTCGCCCCAGCTAGTCAGACCATACAGTCTCCAGCGTCCGTCCGTCCGACACATCAGTGGACCACCGGAGTCGCCCTGGCACGAGTCGCGACGTCCTTCTGGGTAGCCGGCGCAGATCATGTTCTGCGTCAGTTTGCCGCTGTACCAGCCGCGCTGGCTGCACTGAGACTGGCTGATGATCGGCACGTGAATCTGGTTCAGCACCGTCGAGTTGCCCGTCGCTGAAAGGGCAATTTCCAAACCGTACGAATTACATAGTAGTACGTACGAGAGTTATTCCGATTCGAAAAATTCGAAACGTTGCCGCTGTATGAAAGTTTATGTTAAACATACCAGTAAGTTTGTAAATGGTGATGTTACTGCGACGCCATTGCATTAAAATTAAAATTGTGAACGTGGCGAAATGTGATTAAGATTGGAAATGTGCCGACATTGAAACCTCGACAATTTGAGACACAATTCTGACAAATTTTTGGGGATATTTGAGACTGCGAGGTCGGGATCGTCACCCTGTCAAAACCTAAAAAGCCTAAAAAGACCAAATTTTAGGTTTTTATTTGCCGTGCAGTCAATAACAGAAATAAAATTTAATTTTATATTTTAAACATGATTCAAAGTTCTGACGTCGCGTCATTCACCCAACGAAAACGATGAGACACGCCTGATGTTTTCCCTGATGTTGGTCTTATATAAACATATAAACTTTTTACTAAAAATAATTCAGTTTTTTTCATCGCTGACTCACAGAGAGTGTGTCCCCATCCTGCGGTGATACACATCATGTTGTCAGTGACGTCATCTCGCGGCAGACAGATCGGCTTGATGCTGCGCGTGTACTGAACGTCTTCGGCTAGACGGAACAACGCCATGTCGTTGTCCGTTATACTGCGGTTGTAGTTTTCATGTAAGATGACTTCGACCACGTCGATAATCTTCTCCGTGCCCTCGTCTGCACCGCGATTGTGTTCGCCCAACACCACGCGAAAATCGGAAGCTTGGTCTGACGGCTGTCTGCATCACATTAAATATGCCTACTATCAACGAATGACCACATAGACCTAATGTGTTACGCTGCGTATCATTAGCTCATATCACTGGTCTGCCACTTTTTGAGATTATATGACCGTGTGGAACGATCTGACCTCGAAACTGAAAAGCAGGGACATTAGTATAGACAATGTTTTAAACAAGGTTTTAAGACATGGTTTTATGACAGTGCCTACTTGCAACAGGCGCCTCTGTGAGAACTCTGTTTAAGGGGCGCCCCGTAAATCTGACTGATTGACATGAAGCGCTTCTAATCACGAGGGCGACTTAAGCTTGTGCCGGTTCTGTTTTCACAACTTTCGGTTGCAGTCTTGTGTCGAAGCAAGAACAACGGCGTTACTGAGTTAACCTTCAAGTATGTTACAGCACTGTCTGGACTAGGTATAAGCTTGTACTGCGTATTTGTTTACCCACTCAAGCAGTGCTATAACAAGTAGCTATACGCTACCACATCTGTAGTCTTTATCTTTCCAGATATACGTAGGCCTACATGCAGTGTGCGGCGGTGATGATCCAGCGATGAGCAATGACGCTGCCTCCACACTGATGTCTCCACTGACGACGTCGATGTGTAAGACTGACCAGCCACGGCCACGAGTGAGGCACTGCCTCTGTACCACCGACAATACGATTGAAAACCAGAGGACTGACGTCAGGCACTCCACAGTCGCTACCTGCATCACAACCAGTACAACGCCACCACTGGGATTGCATATGCTACATGCAGCCTAGAAAGACCTACTGCATGTTGATACTGAAAAAGAAAACGAGTAAGCTGTAGAAAAATTAAGAAAACTAACTTGTGCAATGGAAGACTGACTTCAGCAGCCAACTACCGACAGGCAGCCAAACAAAAGTCAAACAATTTCTTTTTAATTTTTTTTCTGTTAATAGTATGCCCGATAATGTAAAAGATTGCAGTCACTAACGAAAAGGAACAGCTTCTCACATCCTAAAACAGTCTGCCCGATGATGAAGACTCACGTCACTCACCTGCAAGTATTTAGATAGTTAGGCCTATGCAACTTCTGACTCTGCTGTTGTGGTTGTTGCGTGCCACGGTATCATAAAAATTATCAATTTTACTATCAGTACAAAAATTACTATCAACGCTACTACTATTATTATTCTGATCACCAATTGCAACTAATAAAAAGACCAATGCTTGTAGCCTCCTGTTAGTATCTGGTGCAGTTCTTACCGTCGACTGTTCCAGTGCCGTGCTTGCCGGAGTAATGAGCTCTGAAGCCGGCAGCGGTCTCAGACGAGTCTGACTGAAAGACGATGAACAGGTGGTTGGTCGATGCAAGGATGTCGGCTGGTAGTTGGCTGCCGCAGTAAGAGCCAATCACCGGAGACTCGTCGTTAGGACCGTCATAAACAGTTACAGCGTCGTAACACGTAGTCTCAGACAACGCCGCCTCCAGCTCAAAACTCTCGAACCGCAGAAGAACGTTCTGCCAAAACAGTACAAAGTAACGATTTGAAGCTTGCTTACATGAAGCAGACTCGTGATCTCATGACCGGAAGTGCTTTGCACTCACTCTCAGAAGTGGCACCTGATTGGCATGAGCTAATGATACCGCAGCGCACTATGCGGCCACCCATCCCTAGCCAATGAACAACTGGACCAGCGGTTTGCGCAGCTAGCAGACACACCACCATTTCAATAAGCCACGCTAGGCTTTCATCTAGTAGCCCATAAATTACTACTCGTTCTCATCCGCTAAGGATAAAAAGCTAAATTGACGAACAAAGAGACTGGCTTATTTTCCCCGACAGTCTTAAATCCTTCATCGCCCGTCAAACAAAAATTAGAAACACTTAAAAAGAAAACTTGAAGACTATTGACGTAGACTGGAATGCAAACAAGCCGACGACAACGATCTTTTCGCTTGCATGAATTAATATTTTGTTTATCACAAGTTCAGAAAATTACTTTAGATAATAAAAATATTCAGCACTTTGTGTACAAGGCAATGACAACAAGGGCTTTAACATGCAAGACTTAAAATCCGACAAATGACGAATCACTGTTCATCTGAATGGGCCCGCGGGTGCATTATTTTAGCTTAGAACAAGAATCTTTTTGCCAGCACGGTAGGATCGCTGGCTGCGTACATACCATATCAGCTGGAACGACGACGTGCCAATTGCAGACGATGTCGTTCGGATAGACAGTCAAGTTTGGTTGTTTTGGTGAGACCAGAATTCCTTCCGTTTGACCGACGAGAATCGTGGATACGTCATCACAGCCAATCACCGCAACGCCGTCATCTGTAACCAAGGTAAGTGTTAAAGGGATGTGGCGAATTGCTGATTTTCCTACTTATACAGAGCCCTCTCGTGTGCTACCGGTCATATCACACTGCAAATAACAAAACGCTTTATCGCACACGAAGAAAATATTACGGCAGGTATAAAAATTAACAAATCATAATGCTAATAATAATAGCTGACCTAAACACTTGATGATAATGCACGAGTAAGCTACTGAGTCGCTTAAATAAAAAACACCACGTGGTCTATAAGAAAAAAAACGTCAAACTTTATAACTTTATAGTGCCATCTAATACTTGATGCATTTACGATAGAAACTTGGTGAATTACCTGTACTTTTTCGACAGCACCGAATACTGTTTTACAATGCAAAACTATAAACAGACGCGGAGAATTATCACGAATTGTCGATTTCTGAAATAAAAAAGCTCAGACAGATAATGATAAAAATTTCTTCAACTTTTATGAAGACATTAACGAGAACATTTACGCTACCAATGACACGTATGCATCAAACGCGCCAATGCAGGGGACGCTCTTTACATGTAGCTAGCACGAATGAAAAACAAAGAGACAGCAAAAAACTAATACAATGCAATACCATAAATTTAGTAATAATTAGTACAGATATTAGATATTAGTTCGTACGGGCGGTGGGGTCGTTGTTGTCGGCCTGTGAGTCTACTGCTGACCAGTTGAGCGAAAAGGCGCCCGTGTTACGCTTGTGATTAGACCGAAAAACAACGTAGACGTAATGTCCACTGGATGTCAGGTCGCCCGGCAGCTCATCGCCACAGAACTTACCCAGCAGTCGACCGGTCGTGTCGGCACCGTCATATACGCTCAGACTATCCGCCAAACAGTTCCCCGTCTCCTCCAGATCCATGCGATCAAAGCTAATCTTTACTACCTGTGCAGAACAGAATAAAATAGTTATACCAGGCCGATGACACGTTGGCAGATTTTCGGTCGAATGACACTGGTAGGCCTAACCGGTAGTTCTGTCACACTTTCCGGTACCGGCCTACATAATTTTTACCGGTACCGATAACTGCCTCCGGAAAAAATGAACAGATGATCGAAATGGATTAAATAATACAGACGCTTTATTGGCATGAATTTATCGTGCTGTTAGTTCAACAAAATGCGACACAGAGGTTAAAATTATGTTTTAATTAGTTCGTTTATTTGCAGCATGAACACAGTTTGCAACAATTTTTTGCAAGTCCATTTAACCAAGTCGATTTGGAAAACGACCGACATATTTTGCACTTTTGAATATCAATGAGAAAATCAGAGCGAATCACCTGATTGTCTAGTACAGCAATGCGCCACTGACAGTTAGAGAGTCTTGGATATCGAGACCTTTGAAATCCCGGAGACTGTATTGTTCCTTCTTCCTCAGAAAACTCCACAACTTCTTCGCTACATCCTGACAGATTACATAAAGAAACAGCAGCAAGTGCACGAGGCCTATAGCCCCGATGTCAAAAATACAGTTATAGCGACATTTCTTGGAACATAATGCGACAATTTGAATCAATCAATTAATCAATCAATCGAAAAAATTGTATAGCGCGTCCTACAGTCCTAAACGCCTTTGCTTGTTTTCACTTCTATTTATGTAGGCCTAAATGTAATGTGTAAAAAATTACCAGCCTGCATTCAGATACATCAACCGATTGTCTTCCTACTACACTAGAACTAATCATCATCTTGCATGGTAAAAAAGGAATTTCTTAATATCGAAAATTTAAGACAACGCGTGAGATAATTCTTAAAATACCTTGAAAATATCATACCCCAAATAAGTCAAATAATTCAGTAGTAGGTACTTACTATTTGCTCTTCTACGGATGTTTCCTCTTCCTGCCGAATCATCAGACTGTCCTGCTGCACTCATCAACACAGAAATACGCAGAGATGCCAAATCAAGTTAAAACAAAATACACTTATTGCAGAAAACAATGCACCCGTATATTAAAATAAAAATATATGCTATTTATTTTGTTAAATAACAAATAAAAAAATTAAACTATAAATAAACTGAATAAAAACACCAATAATTCTTGCCATGGAAAAAGAAAAGTTCACACTACACTGTGTCTCAAAAAACATCCCCGACATTTACGACTGTAACTTGAAAACCAATTATCAGATTTTGATAATTTTTGGTATAAATATTCCTGACAACTTGCCATCAAATTGCTATTCAGTTTCCCACCTCATTTAACTTTTGTTTCTGCACTACCTGGGGAAATCACAACCAGCAAAATATCACTTTTCATCCGATGCGATATGATTGCTTAATTAACATAATGCGTAAAAACACATTTTGTTTACATTTCTGACCCTTTGGCTGACATTTCATTCAGTTGTCCATTTTTTAACTGCCTGCAGTAAAATTGCTTGAAGTGTTGGCCCACTATGCGAACACAGGCAAGGAGACGCTTTCTGCATTCATTGACAGCAGTATCGATATTGTTCTGCTCCAGACCAATCCAGGCTCTACCAGTCGCTTCTTGACTTCACAAACGTTTCTAAACTTTATCTGGTAAACACACTGCTGCACGACGGTCAAACCTTGTAATAGACCAGCTGTCGGGGTCCACAGATTAGGATAGATGAAATTTATCGACGTTTTTTTATTCATTTTAACACGTATTATGCTTGGTCTGATTTCCCCAGACAGTGCAAAGCAGACGTTAAGTGAGGTAGAAACTAAAACATTTAATAGCCAGTAATGTCAGACACTTTTTTGCCAAAAATTTATTAAAATCTGCTAATTTTTCTTTAAGTTATGATCGATAATGTGGGCGATGTTATTTTCAGTTTTTCTGTTTATTTCAACACATATTTCGCTTGATCTGATTTCCCTAGGTAGTGCAAAAGCATATATTGAATAAGGTGAAAAACTGAACGGTCATTTGATGGCAAGTTGTTTCAGGAATATTCGTACCAAAAACTATCAAAATCTGATAATTGGTTTTAAAGTTATATCAAAAATGTCGGGAATGTTTTTGAGACACAGTGTGGTTTTGGCTTTTCTACGCTTCTTTTGATTTCGAGTTAGGAGCCAGTACGAGACAGACGGACAGACAGACCGACGGACTGGACAAGACCCGTAACGCGGCCAATTAGGACGGCCGCATAATTATTGAAAAACAAATCATGACACGTGACAACAAGCGTAGAGCACGTGTAACTTGCTTACCTGCGTTACGTCTAGTTGCCGCAGGATCGTATGTGTCATCTTCATCCACTTGATCTGGTTCCGCTTCAACGACGGCGTATCCCAGCACGAAGCCAGCGTCGGCGCCGGCCTGGTCCGACTGAAATCGTACGACCAGAACAGAAAAGCTGCTGGTGAACGTCTCGGCCGGCGGCTCATCTCCACAGATAGGCGGAGACAAAGGCACGTCGGTGTCTCCGTCAAACAGTTGGACTCTGTCAGCCGAACAGTTCGCTGACGCAACGATCGACACTCGATGAATGTCCACCTCGAATATCTTCCAGAGGTCACCCACACGTTGTATTTTTCAGCGCTCGCTCGTCATAATAGGCCGCAATACGAATTTTACCCGTTTGCACGTCCGTCCGTCTGTCTCGCGTAAAGCTTCCTAACTCAAAAAGTTTCTAACTCGAGAACCAAAAAACGTATAGAAAACCAAAGTTGAGGTTTCACAAAATAGAATTAACCGGTGTACCAACTTTGGGCTGAAAAATTAAAGTCAAGGTAACACTACGTCAAAAACCTTTCCAAAATGACGCACGTCTTTCACAAGTGCTGCTTCCGTCAACACAGCTTACCTAATTTATCGCAAATGATTACAACGCTATAGTCGGTCATTGTAGCAGTGAAATTTACAACATTGATAGTGGAAACAAGTTAAGTGCCGTATGTGCTGTGAACTGTTCACTTCCGATTCACAATGACAATGTGACAACGGCGCTATACCAAATTGGTTTTACACTACACTACATTATGAAATAACTATAGAGACGATAGCAATTCAACATGGACAATATTTGCTTCGGTAGAGGTTTACACTCTGTGTTTTTTCCTTTAGTAACAGTATGTTTTAAACCCTGCAAAAATGCAACAAGCAAAGCAAGGATAATGCCTGTGGCCTACATATCCGTCCGGTGCCAGAAACGTCCATTCACAGTGAACATTGTTTCCATACTGGTCGAAGCCTGGATAGTATAACATGCCTTCGGTGTTTTCTGTTACTCTTGTTTCGCTATAGCATTCTGCAATGCACAACATAATATACCCCTGTAGGAAATAGCAAAAGAGGTTCTGTTCGAAATGCCAAATAGTCAAACAGAGGCTTATAAATTACCATCAGTGTGGTATGTAGGCCTACCAAAAATAACTACTGTGAAATACGCTCCCCTGATGTATCGTCAAATTATATTGACTATTGTTTTTTTAAATAAAACTGTAATTCTAATTTTTATTGACAAAATTTAACAGCATGTTTTTGATTTTATTGAATATGATCAAAATCACTGCAGCAATCTGTGATACAACTATACAAGTTATTTTAACGTCAGATTCACAGTTGCAGTTTTGGTATGAGAGCAGTATATCAGCAAACGTTCAATTAAGCTTAGTCAGACAATGCACAATCCTCAAACGGTCCGCGTGAAGTAGTTTTTGCGGGTTTCAATCTGAATATATAAAATCTAAATAACGATTAATGTGTTTTAAATTATACAATAAAATAATAACTACAACCTTCCTCAATCTCTTCTCTCTTTTGCATTGACTACAACAAAATAGTAAGCTGTGTTCATAACAGTTTTCATTTTTTGCGTGTAATATAAGCTGACATTATTACAGATTCGTTATTGTTTTTTGGCTATGTATCACGCTTTGTTCTGCGCAAAATATTTATGGTCGATCTATACATCACGTGTCTTTGAGCAATAAATCTAAAAAAAATTGAAAACAAGGTTTTTTTTCTAATTTGATCAAAATGTTTTATCATGTGCAAATAATTTTTGCAAATGTTTCCCCACTCCAGTCCTTTGTCGCAAGTTCCATTCTGCCAAACTTTGCAGCAATCATTGCAATCGCTTTGTGTAATTTTTTCAAATCATGTTTAATGAATTGGACTATTCGGCTTTAACAAATTAATAGGCCTAGATGTCATCATGTCAAGCTATCTATTAAACACTAATTAATGTTTCAACGAACTGTAGAAAAAACCAGAAGCGGTTTTTCTAAAAACCGTACAGAATAGGACTGGTTAAATCACAGAAAATGTTGTCTTGCCTTGTATCCTGCTTGATCTTTTAGTTGCACACTTTTCTTTAATCTCAAAAACTTCCACAATAACCTACAGTTCAAAGTTTTGAAATAAATTAGAGTCAAAAGCAAGCACGCAGTAATATTAATAATATATTTATTTTGTTTTAAATTATCAGCTTTTTTACGAACCAACCGTGCTATGACTATTGTACGCCAAAACATTTAACAGTACATACAAAGCTCTGGTGATTCAATCAACTTAGATTAAAACATTTGCAAAATATTTTGCGAATACTTTGTGTTTTATTTTTTCTGTAATCGCGCATAAAACACTGTCAAAACGTTTAAACGCATAAACTTTTTTTGCACGTACACGTAAAAAAGTTCAAAAATGGGACAAAAATATATACCCAGTGTCGTATTTGTCCGTATTCGATGAGGTAGATTCAAAACAGACAACTAAGATGCAGACAAAAACCACTGGCAGGGTTAATCTTGCCATTTTCTGTTTCACCTGTAACTTTTTTACAAAACAGTTTTTTTACATTACAACACAGTCTAATCAGTTAATTAATTCAAAAATAATGACTGTTGCTTCAGTATAGCCTTATCCCACACAACCCCGCGCAACAATGAAACCTGCTTTACATAAATAAGTTAATACGGTTGAATTGAAACTAGAATAAGCTTCATTCAACTTGATGTAGCTATCAAAAGTGTTAACTTATGCCATTGTGAAACAGATGGCGCTGACGACGGTGACAACGCTTTCTACTTGTAGATCACAACAGTATCATATGGTGCTATGGAAATATTATTGCATATCTCAGCACAGAAACATCATCAGGTTCAAAACTGAAGTCGCCATTTCCGTTCCTTTAAAAACAATCATGTTTCAATCATGTTTATTGAACCGGACGTGCAAATATATAACAACAGTCTAAAAACCTAGGCCAGTTCAAAGAACACACGGGGCCTAGCTTAATCTTTCACGTGTGCCCCAATATAATAACAGTCATAGACAAGCAATGTTAGGTAAACCAAGGCAGCTATTATCATGAAGACACGGACTCAGTTCGGGAAGCGCACTTTCTCCGTCTGCGATCCAAAACTTCATGTATCTGGAACCAGATTTCTCCTTACACCAGGAACCTTTATTCTGTTTTGGTTTTTCGCGAAGCTCTCTTCGGCACTGCAGTTGCAATTTTTTATGGTGCAAGCCGTTAATTATTAAGTAATAATTGTAAAAATAAAGTGCAAAAAACCTAAAAAAATCACAAATGGAAAGCGCTTACCATGGTGCGAGATTATTAATCCGTATAATTTTTTTTCATTGTCAATGTGTTTCACCATACGTCACGGAGAACGTCTTGGCGAAACGTTGAAACTCCCGAGACTCTCGAGAGTCTCGGAAGCTGCAACGTTTCGTCTCGGTCTCGTCTCAAACAAAATTTTGAACGTCTCGGTCTCGTCTCAATCTCGGAGATATGGGTCTCGGATCTCGTTTCTGTCTCGGCTCAGTAGGTCTTGTGCACATCCCTGTCGAATTCACAAACATTCCTTAACGTCATATGCTAGACATACTGCTGCTCGACAGTCAAATCTTGTAATCGACTGGCTCTTGAAGGCAACAGATCAGGATAGACGAAATTTATCGACGTTTTTTTATCATTTTAACGTGTATTTTGCTTGGTCTGATTTCCCCAGGTAGTGCGGAAGCAGACATTGGCCGAGGTAAAAACTTAAACAATCATTTAATAGCCATTTGTGTTAAAAAATAGATGCAAAAAATTATTGAAATCTGTTAGTTTTGCTTCAAATTATGTTTAATGATGTTTGGGATGTTTTTCACGTTTTTTGCATATTTCAACGCATATTTTGTTTGGTTTTCTTTCCCGAGGTAGTGCGGAAGCAGACATTGGATGAAGTGAAAAACTGAACGGCCATTTAACGACAAGTTGTGTTAAGAATATTCGCACCAAAAATTATGAGAATCTGATAATTTTTGTTTAAGTTAAAATCGAAAATGTCAGGGATGTTTTTTGAGACACAGTGTATTAAGATTTACGATTAAGTCCGTACAATAACGATTATTCTTAATGCCTGTGTTATTACCATTATTATTATTATCCATTTTATAAAACCGACAGTACAATAAGCTTATACCTGCAGACAAGCTGGTATAATGAGATCTGCATAGCTTCAACGCGTTCTCGTCTGTGCAAAACGCTGTGTGACTATTTACCAGCCCAGCCCGCACTTGTGCACGTATACGTTAAACGGTGCAATTATTAGTCTATTATTGCCACGTTTATAACCAACAGTCAATGGCATGCCATAACTCCAGGATGTAACTCGTCAAAATGGCCGGCACTGACTGCAACTAGTTGCATGATAGTTTGTTCCCAGCGACTTCGTGCTGAAAACATGAACCAAGTGAGCGGCAACCAACAAACTGTTGCAGACGACATAGAAAGCAGAAGACACAGAACAGAATGATGCGATACGAAAAGCAATGGTTCGAATCGCCGGGTTAGTACTGGGAAGGGTGACTGCCTGCGGGCAGGTAAACCATCTCGGTATGTAACCAGCCGCTATGTCAACTCAGCCTTCAATCCTTTCGGGGTAGGTAAATCGAGTACCGGCCTATCTGGCTGGAGTTAAAGCGGGGCGCGTTCATTTGTGTCGGATGGCAGGTTACACTGTGTAATCCTATATGGCAGGTGACGCTCCGTAGCTCTGTGAGGTGTTCAATCTTCCAAAAAGCTATATTTCGACCTTTACCTTTTTTATCTTTAACTGCAGTTTATTTACTGTGGACGTCCAACATTTTCAAATCTGTCACATCCCAGTTCTGTATTTCGCATTTCTGCATTGTTAACTGTGGCCTATAAAAACGATGAAACAGCTTAAATATTCGCCAAAAGTAGTGCTTCTTTTCACTTTTTGAAATATGTCATTTATAAATTTGTCCAAAAAAATTAGGATCCGACTCCAGACCGATGCATTGCGTATCGTACCGCATCATGCGAAAAATATCGCTAAGCTAAAAAAAGAAAAAGCTACCATCCTGAACTAAAACTTACGTCTGATGCTTTGCACGTTATCCTGGCAACTGTGGACAAACTTTATATTTGACAATTTAGGCCTACAGTGTGCCACAAAAATCGTTACCAGATTTTACAAGGTACAGACAACAAACATATAAAACGAGGTAAGTTATGGTGGGTTGTGCATTTGTGTTTGTTTCGAATTTCTTGCGGCATGTTTATGCCAAAAATTAGAAAAATCAGACAAAAACTGAAAATAATATAAAAAGGGTGAACTTTTTTCCAAACATAGTGTATTACTGGTCAGCAACAACTTTGGACCTTTGCGCCGTTTCTGATTATGGCAACTTAAAGGCCGAAAATCACCATTTTATCATATCCAGATTCATTTAATCCTTTTGCCGCAAATAAAACCTTTGAAGCTTTTTAATGAATCGCACAAAGCAGAAACTGGGTTCTCGATCCTGGCTTTCGTTGCTGTGACGCAATAACCTATTCGCACGTAGGAACGGATGTACCAACAGACTACAACAGTAGCTGTAACAGGGCTTATTTATTATGTTCACATCAAGTTAATCGAAGTTCAGTACATCGGAGATCAAATTTGATTTGATTGGCAATGGAAAAACCGGATCTTACACATAATTATCCGACATTTAAACATGTAGACATTTAATTACGCGACAGTTAATTACCGACATACGAATCACTTAGGCCCTATACCCCGTTTACGTAAGGAAACATGCATGAAGAAAACTTGAAGCAAACTTAAAGCGCATTCTTAGAGCTGGCTTGAAAACGATGTTTGTTGAATACGTCTGCTTTGTGTGTGCTTCTTGCATGCGTCTTTGTGTAAACGGGGTATTAACGGTTAATAACACGACATCATAATCACGCTTACTGATATAAAATCTTATTTTGAAAATTAAGGTCCACAAACACGTTGACAACTTGACACAATCACTAAACACGTGCTACAGCAAATGCAAACAAGAAAAGCCCAGCTAGCACAAAGGCGAACGCGCTACAGCGGTGCATATTTGAAAGCCCAGTCTTTTACAGTTGCCAGAAAGCGCCAAACAACGGGCGGCTAATTATCTACATTGTTTTACTTGTACTCACTAGAGGGCGTGACCTGTCTCGCTCAGCCAACCCCGTATCGGCTGCAAATCGCAAATTTTTCCCACCCCCTTTTCATTTAGTGCCCTAGCTGGGGTGACCCCTTTCGAATTTATGAAAAAGCTTTACGGATCCTGAAATTAGAGTCTTCCAGGCAGCCGACGGTGAAGATTTGGTGATCCTAGCTTGCACCGTTTTTGACTGATCCACCCGTGTGACGGACAGACAGAATTGCGATGGCTAAAACGCGTTACAGCAGTAGCTGCTGTTGCGCGCAAAAATGAAACTTGTTAAAGGCATACGGCCACTAGGCGCGTTTTACATTACATTACATTACACTATATTACAGATTTTTAACGTGGCCTAAGTAAAAAACTGCTAGGACCACAAGGTAAAAGCGCAAGTCACGACAAAAGAACAGATGGATAGACGCGTGCGGACGTACGGTGTCAAGAATATAAAAAATGAGCAATCGCACGGAAACACGTTAAAATATCGCTTGACAGATACCGGTCAACAATGTTTTGCATGCGCACTTGTAGTTCCCTGTAGTCCTTTGGGACAAAAAAATGTGCACCAGCAATTCTTTATAAAAATGACGAACGCTGCGTTTAAAAATTTATTTACGCGCGAAAGCAGCTCAGTAGCTTTAGCGCGTCTTAGCCATCGCAATTCTGTCTGTCCGTCTGTCTGTCCGTCCGTCACACGGGTGGATCAGACAAAAACTGTCTAAGCTAGGATCACAAAATCTTCACCATCGGCTGCCTGGAAGACTCTAGTTTTAGGAACCGTAAAGCTTTTCCATAAATTCGAAGGGGGTCACCCCGAACGGGGGCGCTAAATGAGAGGGGGTGGGCATAATTTGCGATTTTTCGCCAATAAGTCGCTGTATCTCAGTAACGATGCGAAATAGGGCCTAGGTTGCTATTAATCACTAATAGGAAGTCGTACACTGGCTCTCGATTGGCGCCGAATTCAATGACCTTGAATGACCGTAAACGCCAAAATAGGGGGTTTTATGGATTTTTGGCGATTTCGGGCTGCGACACAAATCTATATCATTCACAAGGTGGCGCCACGGAACTATCGTTATGCGATCCAGATAGACAATTTGGTATTTGTATTAGAGCTGTCAAGGCGTTAATTTTTTCAACGCATTATCGCAGTGCGTTAATTTTTTTAATGCATTAATTAACGCATAAATTAACGCACCCAGTCCCGTCGAGATGGAGAGTAGGAGGTAAATTACCCCGGGCCCGAGACGTTTATGGGACCCGCCTGTACATTATAGAAAGTTAGAAAAATGAAAAAAAGTTTTAAAAACACATATAATTTTTATTTATTTTTTAATGTATTTAGACTATTAACTATTTAACTATTACAGTATTTTTATTTTGTATATCATCTCTTGTCCATCATAGAGTTCATCATTTTGTGATGGACTCTATTGGGTTACGCTTACGCGAATTGCTTGCTTACTGTCTGTTGTCAGTTTCATGCGTATGTTTGTATGTCTGTCTACGTCTGTCTGTTCATTTGTGATTGGTAAATAAATAAATGTCTTGCCTATGTGTCCAGTTTGGTCGTGCCTACGTAGTTTGCCGACGGGCGGAGGACGTCATTTTGCTCATACGGCCTACTTCGGCGGCACGTCTCATTTGGACGTCGTGTGGCGACGTCGCGCCGACGTCCTTTGGACGTCTCAACTGCAAGCGACGTCCTCACGTTTATAATTAATGCTACTTTGCTTAAACTCATTTGTTTTACATGTATAATTGCTGTGACGTAATCCTTGTATAATACAAGGATTACGCATGTGCGTTAATTTTTTTAACGAGCGTTAATTTTTTTTAACGCGTTAATTAACGCGTCAACTGTGACAGCTCTAATTTGTATATTAACTTAGCGTGAACATCCCAATTTTTAGCTAAACTACTGAATCGGAACTGCTATAGGCTTTCGCGCGTCTCATGAGCATTAGCTCAAATTTCTTGTTTCGATCTGCAGCATGAAAGTGCTCAGTGTTGGATGATGGCAGGGAAAAGTGTCTGCAGACCAAAATGCTAACCTTCAGCTGCATCTGTTGTTCTTGCAATGCCCGCTGCCTGTGCTTCATAATGATTCCACGTTTTCATGGTAAACATGGCTGAGCCGTAATGTTCACCACGTCATGCTCGTCGTCTGCCTCTGCACAATCGATCACAGATCGGTCTCGGCGACCCGTCGCCGCGACTATGCAAATACGCACCAGTCACAGTGCGACGTTTAGCGGGAATACTGTGTTATTACGCTGCTAATGACGTCACGCTGTTTACGCTGAAAATGGAGTCTAACGATGCTAATGTCAATGTTAGTTTGTGGAATTAGTTAAAAGATATACGGTACTGTGGAAAACTGATCACCAGCTATGAGTTTCAGCTTGAAAGTTGTACTGTTTTGAAGCTCCTGCGACCTGATCATTTTTATGCCAATCGAGGCACTGGCTGCCATACGCAATGAACCGTATATTATTACGACCGTCCAGGCCCTAGAAATCAAGCTTATTTTTGATTGATATAATTTCCATGGCGGCGGCGATCCCGCAAATGGGTTGCTTGTACGATCGTCTGTTCAATCGCGGCGCGGCGATCGCCGCGATAGTCGCTGCGACAGTCGCCTCGTGTATTCACTACATAACTGTCGCGTGATTAAATGTCGGGTGATTGCTAGTTGCTACCAAACCTATACATTATTATGTATTACTGCTTACACGTTTTCACACCTTTTCATTACAGTACAGTTTTCTGCGAACTAGCAGTAAATCAGCAATATTTATTTCAGTTTAAATCTTTCAGATGCATGAAACACAAAACTGTTAGACCTACTTACTGTACCGGAATGCGTTCAAATAAGTGTAAATTAACAACGCGGTGTAAAAAATTAATTTTTTTTGGTGACAGCTTTAAGTTAGTCAACGTTATCTAAAATTTAATGTAGATCTTAGACCTAGTGATTTTTTATTTCACCATACATTTACTCAGAGTAAAAATATTCCCTAACGCTTAAACTTAATGTCCGTACAAGTTTTCTTGTGTGTTATATATGGTGATAATAATATATTATCGATACTGAGCAAGTTTTTTATAACGAACAGAGCGATAGTTAACTGGGATAGTCAGATATGAAACTATAATATGATATGATATGATGCTTGTTTTAACCCCAGCCAGATAGGCCGGTACTTGATTTGCCTACTCCGAAAGGATTGAAGGCTGAGTTGACCTAGCGGCTGGTTACATACCGAGATGGTTTACCTGCCCGCAAGCAGTCACCCTTCGCAGTACTAACCCGGCGATCTGAACCATTGCTTTTCGTATCGCATATAGTCAGATATGAAACTATAAGGCCGAACATACAGCAAATAGGGCCTAGCGAAGAATGATAACAGTGTCGACACTATCGTAGTGCGTTGCCACGTTGCAATTGGCACAGTTAAAGCCGGTGACACTGGCCATTATATAAGCCACTGTTGCAACTGCACCTAGCAGAAATAATTAGGCTACTGGAAGCAAGCTGCAAAGTGTAGTTATTACAACGGAGTTTCTATAGGCTAGTAATAGATCAAAAGAATTTGCTTTACCAGGTCAGTGGAAATCTGTCACTATGAATGTCTGCACAGTAGCCTAACTGATAGAAAATTTGAATCTTTCTCGACGCCACTACAAAATGATGTCTTTCGTGATTAGTGAATGCGATTAGTAGGCCTACTTTTACTTGTTAAAATGTTAGTAGCCTACTAAAAAATTAAAATTTTTTTATGACTCCACCAATCATACAAAAATTGTATTAGGTTGGGCTCGTAAGCTGGAAACGGGATTAGCCTATTGTATATTAACAGTCAGGCAATTTTAAAAACGGTTAAATTGGAACAACAGAAACAGCAAAACACGTGAACCGCAGGCTCTACCGGGTGTGCCAAAAATTGGCGCTATATTTTATAGGCCTTAACTTTGTCAAATATCAACGAATTTTCAAATTTGTTTTCACTGTCAAAGTTAGGAGAAAATTTGTAATAACACTATCACTTAAGATTTCACTACATCTTAAGTGTGTCGCTACAATACCTTGTGAAATGTCAGTGACATAAAAGGAACAATTAAATACAAGACTTTTGTAACAATACATTTAAAACAAAACGTCTAGCTGTCGTTAAGAAAAGCCGACCGTACCGCATACGTCCGAAGTCCAGCGTCCGACTTTTAATCACGCATAGAAAGCGATTTCTCAGAGATGACACAGTTCCATGCAAGCTATGTTATCGAAACGCTGCGCTCGAAAGCTACAGTTGACGCTAGTTGACGCTATAACACACCTCGAGCGCGGTGACACGGTCGTCTCGCTAGGCGATATTAACAGCTGCAGTCGTACATAACCAACTGAAATATCGAACGCAGATTTCGCAAATTTTTCTCACAATAAAAAACGCGTTGCTAGAGAAGACACGCTACAGCCCTTACAGTTGCTGTTGCAATACCGACCTCCAAGATCATCCAAGGATAATGATTTTCATGTCATTTAAAAGCCAATATGCGACTTCCTATTAATGCTCAATAGCAACCTAGGCTTTATCTCGCACCGTTTAGCCGCAGTAGCGCGTAACAGCCTTTAAGGTCATCTAAAGTCAATGATTTTCATCTAATCTGACAGGCTGTATGTTACTTCCAATTGGTGATTAATAGTAAACTTGGTTTTATTTCTCACCGTTTCCGAGATACGGCCATTTATAGCTTAAACTTTCTATTAAAAATTGCGGCCAAACCGTTGCAGATAAAGATATAATTACTATTAACCGACATATAAGAAGTTGCCATCGCCTTATCTGATGATACGATCGCAAACTTTTATGACTTACCGTTTAGCCACAATACCGCACGATTGGCATACAATAGTGCATTATAACTTTTCAAAATCATCAAAGGTCAATGATTCTCATGTAATCTGAAAGGGCGTATAACATTTCTTATTTTTGATTAATATTAACCTTGGCCCTATCTTTTACCGTTTTTGGGATATGGCCGGTTTTCCATTTTAATTCAATTTTTTGCCCCCCCCCCGTCGTCTATTCAACCTCTAATTTAAAAATTTTCCCTTTGCACTACATTGCTGAAATTTTGCATGCTTAGGTTTAAGTCCCATGGCTAACTATTCATGTAAAACAATTTTTCCCTACGATCTAACACTCATGGACAGAGAGACAGACGAGACAGACAAACGAAAACCGTGCCAATAGCTCGACCGTTACTTAAGTACGGTCGGTTAAAACGGGGAAATTTGGTTTAATATTTATTTTGTGACATTTCGTGTTATATTACACAATAGCTCATAAAAACAAAGTGACACAGCAAACATTACTAATGAGGGTACAGTAAAATACTGCAGCATACCAGACTGAAAGCAGTTCCGTTTCAGTAAAACTGTGAAAAAGAACAAAAACCTACATTTGTAAAAATTTTAGAGACGGAAGTTTTTTTCAAGGAGAAACAGCAATGAAAACACAGAAATTTTCATGCGGCATTGGTGATACCGATTTCGCCTGTTGCGACACACTTTTCCGTAGCGTGATCTGTCTGTCTGCCGCATTTGCGCATCAAATTTGAGCTTTTCGACGGATTTATAGGCTTGTGCCTTTTTCAGGTAGCCTACATTTGTGAAATCCAAGTATACACATTTTGTCGGATGGCGGTATTAGCTGACTCTATGGGAAAAAAATTCTAGGTATCGAATCCCCCCCAACTAAAACATGCAATTGCATCCGACTTACGAAAAAGATGATTGATTTGTAATTCATCAGGTGGCAGCATCGATCAGCGATGCCGCTTTCTACCAAATTATTTTGGTGTTGTGTTTGTTTTTACACCTGACCAACGGATAGAATCAGTCAACACTTGGACAAATACACATTGCATTGCAAGCAGATCCATGTGATGCAAGTGGAAGCAAGTCTCCTCAAGTGTCGCAGAGTGATGCTGAAGGACTTTCTGTTAAGCGGCGCTCGCGTGATGCATCTGCGATAAAGATAAAGCAAAAATAAAACGAAACACAAAACTTAAGAACAGTTGTGTGTTACTCTGTTTCAGTTTTGTTTTAGTTTTGTTACAGATGTGCTCATTCAGCAATAGGGGGAGGGCCCACACGATGAAGGACGATGCTGTTGCAGTACCGTAGTAGCCGCGATGTGGCTGGACACGTGTGGGCGTGCAGAAGCATTCTGGCGTCGTCCACAAACCGAGAAAGTGTATGACTGATTGTCCAAGGATCGAAAGAGCAGCTGGCTTCACTTCACAATCATGTACAGCACAAATGTCGGTTGAGCGCCGAGTCATGCTCGTCGCACCTTGCGACGTCCTTGGGGCGATGACGTATCCGCGTCACTTCCGCACTGTTGGTATTTTTGTCAAACCGATGGCAGGTTCCAATACCGTTTTGAGGGGCCGCCAAAACCCTTTTAGATGATGACGAAATTATCAAATTTGATGGAGATTTGACGGAGTTCTGACAAAAACAAGTTGGGACATTTTTGGCATACCCTGTATAGTAGAAGCTTAATCTGTTGTGTGTTGGTAACTGTTTTAACTTTTGAACTGTTTGAACAGTTAGCTGCATGTTTTTACGCGCGAAAGCAGCTACTGCTTTCAGCGCGTCTTAGCCATCGTAATTCTGTCCGTCTGTCCGTCCGTCCGTCACACGGGTGGATCAGTCAAAAACGGTGCAAGCTAGGATTACCAAATTTACATCGTCGGCTGCCCGGAAGACTCTAGTTTCAGGAACCGTAAAGCTTTTTCATAAATTCAAAGGGGATTACCCCCAAACGAAAGCGCTAAATAAGAGGGTGGTGGGAAAAATTTGTGATTTTTGGCCAATAAGTCGCTGTATCTCAATAACGGTGCGAGATAGGGCCTAGGTTACTATTAATCACTAATAGAAAGTCGTACACTGGCTCTCGATTGCTACTAATTTAATGACCTTGGATGACCTTGAGCGCTAAAATAGAGGTTTTTATAGATTTTTGGCGATTTTGGGCTGCGAGACACTTTTTAAAAGCGAACTGCGCTGAAAGCAATAGACATGGACAAGCTGCGTATGAAATTTTTAGTATTGAACGTAGATTTCGACGGTTTAAGTCTCGATTTTTTAGGTTTAAGGAAACTTGCGCACGAGGGCATCAAAGAGCGGTGCCCCCATAAAAGTCGTTATTTTAACCGTTGTTGGCCAGTTTTTCGTGAATACAGCTGGAGATAAACTGACAGTTTGCTAACAGGAACTGCTATAGGCCTTTGCGCGTCTCGTGAGCTTTAGCTTAAATTTCTTGTTTTCACCAGAATTACTGACGGTTATGTCCTGCGATAATTTTTCAATTTTGTAATTTAAATATCAACCGTAAACGTTAGCATTCAGCTGAATAATAGCTGTATTTTAACTTTTTGCGATAATTCGGCCAATGGATATCAGCCAACAAAAAATTCTTTCATTTGTGGACAGTTGGTAACGCAAGTCATTTGAAATAATACACTAGGTCTTACCAAATATGATTTGCTGTGGATAATATGATGTTAGTAACACGTACGGGACGAACAGACAGGCAAACTGACAGACGGACAGACGGGCGGTACTAAAACTAGCGATAATGCGGGATGCGGGCCATTACCGCGGTTCACTATGCATCACGCTATAGACGGTAGAAGTGTGGGCTCATGAGACATCCGTACGACGTTCGGAACATTAACGGTTAGGCTTATTTCATGTATGAATCGGATATGAAATTACGCTGCACTACACTAACTAGGCCTATTCTTTAGCGGAGCTGGGGCTTGGGCTCTGTGGTGTAGAATAACTGGTTATGTAGGCTGTATGTAGCTAAGCTTGGAAACGCTTCTTCGTCAGAAGATAAGTTATAAAGTTCAATTATATGAAGTCAAAAGTTTATGTTTAGGTATAGAGTACAACATAGCCTATGTCGGTCTATATCAATCACTTAACACACTTCGAGTATGTTAAATGATTGATGTATTTTGTTGCTTTCGGCTGAAGCTGGGCCAAAGACCACACTGGTGACGAAACTTTGCTTGTATTGCAAATTGCAATGCATCTGTTGCAGTACGTGCAGCTTTGGTTCCTTCTGTTTTAACGACACGAACTCATTTAGTCAAACACGCTGTACTGATTTAACACAAGCCAATCCACACATAAGAACGGGAAATAAGGCATTGCCGTAGCGGAAGAGAATGTGCAACGTTACACTCGTCGTCATAATTATCAAGACTCGCTGCCTGTAAGACCATCTTGAGCATAGGACACAGAGGTTTCCGCTACAAGCGCCAGTTACCGCTGTCAGATTTTAATTAATGTTCGATATTACAGTTATGAACCTGAGATAGTACAACATATTAATATAACTAAGCTAGGATATCGTTTTATAAGGTTATTTGTGTTGTTGGATTTGCTAAAATTTGCACGGATTCCCACCCATTAGGCCTGAAAGTCAATGTAGCTTGCTAAAAATTACTATCGAAATAATAAATAGGCCACGATTCTTCAATGTTACTAACATTGGTGGGTTAGCCTGATCGTCATGCTGTAGAATCTATTGTTTTATTACGCGCGACAGCTAGATAGCTATAGCGCGTATTAGCTATGTTGATTCTGTCTTGGTGTCTTGTGTCTGTCTCTCTGTCACATCACGGTAGGCCTACCGTTCCAAGCCCAGGTGAGACAGAGTCTTCTGATTTTTACCGTATGATAGCTTAGGGTCTCTAGTGATTTGTGACAAAATTTCACGCCGCTGGGTTTAAGGAGTCCCTACGAACGAGGAGGCCAAAGAGGGATACTCACCCTAAAAGACGTTATTTTGCCGCTATTAGCTCGTTTGCCGTGAAAATGGTTGCAGATAGGCAGAGACATGCTGCCTATCATAACAAGCGCTGATGACGAGCTTCTTAGGAATGTCAAGATTGATAACCTTGAATGACCTTGAATCCCCAAAATAAGGAGTTTTAGTAAATTTTTCGCAATTTCGGACTGCGACGCACATTTCAAGACTGAATTGCGCCGAAATGGAGGGAGACAGACCAAGACAACCTGCATATGAAATTTTTAGCATTGAACATAAATTTCAGCGATCCAGGTCTCAATCTTCTGCGTTTAACGAGGCCGGCACACGCGGATGTCAAATAGGCCTACATGTAACCCCTTAAAAGTGCATGGTGATTTTTGCGCTATTCGCTTGTTTAGCGTAAAAACGCTTGCAAATAGGTACAGACGTGCTACTTATCATAACAAGCACTGGTAACGTGCTTTTCAGTACTATTAACATCAGTGACCTTGAATGACCTTCAACTACAAAATAGGGGTTTTTATTGATTTTTTTTTGCGATTTTCGGCTGCAGAATAGTGAACTGAGAGAAGATGGATGGACATGGACCAAAATTATCTGCAAGCAGGAACTGCTACGGGCTCTCGCGCGTCTCATGAACATTAGCTCAAGATTTCTTGTTATGTTTGCCCACGTAGGAGGCTAGGCTCAGGACCTATCGGTAACCAATGTTTTCGGTCTGTTCGTTTGACCGTCTGCTAGCTGCATTTCATCTCATAGTCGATTACTGAAAAAAGTTATGCTTTTTAGAAAATTTTTAGTGTGGTTGACAGTCGTGTCGCTTCAAGTAAAAACAAGAAGACTAGCTGTCGCTAGGATAGCCGACCGTACTGGTTGTCAGTGACTTTCAAGGTCATCCAAGGTCGATAATTTTCATTTAATTTAATAAAGCGTATGCCACCTCCTATTGGTGATTAATAGTAATCACGGCCCTATCTCTCACCGTTTCCGAGATACGGCCACTTATAGCTTGAAACATTATATTGAAAATTGCGGCCAAACCACCGCAGATGGAGACATGGTTACTATTGACAGCCTATAAAAAGTTGTCAGCGCTCTATTTGATGGTACCATAGCCGATCCCCTACGACTTATTGTTTAGCCACAATACTGTAGTGCGTTATGACCCTTTAGGGTCATCCAAGGTGAACGATTTGCATGTTATTTGAAAGACAATTATCGATTTCCTATTAGTGATCAATAGCAACTTAGGTCTTATCTCGCACCGTTTAGCCACAATACATCAGTGACAGACGGACGGACGGACGGACGACAACTCATACCAATAGCTCGACCGTTGCTTAAGTACGGTCGACTAAAAATGAAAGTGAGCGTTTTTATTGACGAACTGGTCAACGATCTGGATCTAGAATTTTCAGAGATATCGCCCCCATTATGACGAGTTGTATTTTGTCGTCTATGCCACAAATGTGGTTGCAGTGTATGCAGTGTACGTTTTCCACGATTTACTGAAACCTGAAACTCTATTTTAACTTAATTTCACACTAAATCGGTAACCCACAAAACAATATGGGCATGACACCTTTTTTATGTAGCGTCTGTTACAAATACCGTATATGATGTTAATATTTACGTAACCGTTGACAACGTTGTTCGTTGTTGTTGCGGCTGCAGTTGGAGTCGCAATGCGTTCAGTGATCCGCCTCTTCTTTGTCGCATGCGTTCTCTGCTGGTTGCCTAGCAACGCCGGCGTCCTCAACACCATCTACGATCAGCTGACGACCGGTTATCATGGCAACAGGGTGGCAACCTCTTTAGACTTCAGACTGCCGATGTTGCTGCAACTTGGGGTTCAAAGAAGACGCTTGGATATATCTGGAACGAACGTGAAACGAAAAACGTTTTGGAAAGGGAATGTAGCAGGACCTTTACCTACCAACTTAATGCATGAAGGAGGCGAGGGCGTCCAAATGAATGGCGGCAGACAGAGCCAAAAAGCGATGCGATATGGGTAGTTGTGTTAATAGGCTAATAGTTCATTTTCAGTAAATGATGCTGCATTGCCGTTAAAATATGCGTATATTCTGTTGCCATATGATCATGGAATTACCTCATTTTAGTATATTTGCTCTACTGTCTCCATCATTTCATGTTTTTCACAGGTTACGCCGGTCCGCTGTCCTGCTCGACCTTTTTCTGTTCCCTGTTAAAATTAGTAAAAGGCAATGTGATTACTTACCTCGTGGACATGTTTCGTTTGGATAATTGACTAGAGGAACTGTCCGGTTTGTTAGCTGCTGGGTTAGGCATGAGCTTACTCAAACATTACGAACCGATTTCAACGAAATCTTTTGTTAAACGCTAAACATTTGCGTATTGCCAAAGAAAAAAATAATGAAATTGTGGCGCAAATAGCAATTAATACTTAGCGAATAACGACATTGTGACCCGCACTCTCATGTCGAGTCGAACTTCGTAGAACTTCGACATAGGTTTAGGCCTACACCATGCAGTAGCCGAACAGCACGGGGCCATTAAACAATGCCGTACAAAGTAAATTTCACTGTTTGCAGTTGCAAAAAGTTGTACAGTACAATTGAAACAAACGATTTTTTACACCAGAAGACAACTTGCCAAAAAACCGTAAAATGTTGTTCACGTACGTGTCGTCGATTTATAGTATAATCTACAGGGTGCACCTGTAACAGCCTCGGAAAAACGTCTGTACATGTAGTCAACAACCGCAGTATGAAACTGAGCCAAACTTCTGAATTTCAGCCTATATATTATACTTTATTTCGCATAAAGCAACTGCAGCTTAAAATAGTACAGTTACGCTTAAACAAAAAGACAAGAAATCTGAGCTAATGCGCATGAAACACGCGAGAGCATTGTTCGCAGATAGTCTTGGTTTATCTCCATCTACTTCGTCGCAGTTCACTCTTCTGCAGCCGAATATCGCGAAAAATTGCTAAAATTCCTATTTTTGGAGTTCAAGGTCATTCAGGATCATCGATGTTGAATACCACTAAAAAGCACGTAACCAGGGTTTGTTATGATAAGCAGCATGTCTATGCATATCTGCAACCATTTTCACGCTAGTCGAGCCAATAGCGATGACGTTTTTAGAGGGGGTGGTCATCTTTCGCCTTTTTGTTGGTGGAGACCTCCTCACCCAACGGCATGAAATTTTGTCACGAAATACTCGATACTCTAGGCTATCATATGGTAAAAATCCTAAGTCTCTTTTTAAATTGTGCTTGAATCGGTACCGGGACGTGAAAGACAGACAGACATATACACGGACAGACAGACAGAATTGCCGTAGCTAATACGCACTATAGCTATGCTAGCTCTCGCGCGTAACAACGACAACAACTAACACATAAATCAACTACAAACTAGCAAATATACAAACTATCAACACAGTGAAAAGCAAAGACTAATAGACGTGTCTCAGATCATCAAGACTCAAAAATCTCTATCTGCGACTCTCCATAGAGGTTGCTAAACTTGGAACATTCAAGAATAGGGCCTACTCGTATGTGCATTAACGCAACATATCCTGCAAATTTCATTAAAACAACTAATATGGTTACTGTTATGATACGGTTCAATATGCAGGATGTATATGACAGACAGAGTAAACTTAGTGACGAAATCTTACGCAATTCCGGAAATATGGAATTTCTCGTAGTGGATTGACCGTATTGTTTTTATTGGCCCGCCATGTAAGCTGCTAACCGTTCATAAATGCAACATGTGCGCTAAGAAGACACAATCTTTATAACGACAGAGCCAATTGGAGAGTGACGTGTGGCAGAACTTCCCAGAAGACAGGCTAAAGCTGCACATGCTCCGACCAGACAGGTATTACCGGTATATTATAGCCTCGACCTCATGCGATTATACCATATGACTGTCTACGGCTGCAAATATACGGCGTAGGGCCTAGTTAACCCAGCAGCAGCAATACAGGCTTTATGCGTGTTGCATGAAAAGCATACATACGGCGGGTATTAATTGCATGAATATGATTCTTAGGCCCTATATCCGGACCAGCAACAGACTTGATGCAATCGCCTTACTGGGCACAATCGGTCTAATATCTGTCTGAGACAAAAGCCAAGCTGACGCTAGGATGGCCGACCGTACTGTCTGCAATTTGTGAGGCACTATCGCTGTTTGTGGGTATTAAGGGAAAAGTCGGCAATGGAGGGATTAGACAGGGCATTGGCAGATGTCAATAAGTTGTTAATAGTAACCATTTCGCTGATACAATTTGGCCATAATGTGCCATGCAAATTTTGGGTTGGGTAGGTATTAGGCATCAATATTTTGGGAGAACAGGTGTCCGTATGGGACGGGCGATGGTACGGTTGGATAAGGCGTTAGTCAGTTCCAGGGCGACCAATAGTAACCTGAAGCGGTTCGGCGGCAATTCGCAATGCAAGTATTTGGGGCGCAAACAGGAGGTTTACCATCGTTGGAGGGGAAATAGAGGGTCGTAGGGGATTCGCAGCGGTACCACAAGGTGCCTTTCTGAGAACCCTATTTACTTGTTCAGGCAGTTTTCCGGAACGTTGTACCATACCATACAGACGACAGACAGAAGCCTGTGACATCGGCTCAACCGATGGTCGGCCAAAAACGAAAGCAGCTGCTATAGCTCTAAGTTCTATCCTATGCATGAGCAATCATATGCGTGTACTCGACAAGAATACTGTTATTGTGTTGTCTGTAAGCTTAGAGAACTAAAGATATAGGTAATTATAATTATGTCCTAAGACATCTGTAACTGAAACCAAATTACATGGCTATGTAATTTGTAGCTGGAAATTACAAATGTCTTCAACTTACGTCTGCACCCATTCACACCAAGCTACATGCAGCAAGAAACGAAATTTCAGATCTGAAAATTGCAGATCTGGCGTTTTCGGGGTTAATGTGCAAAGAAAACCAGACAATTAAGTTCATTACGACACATGAATAATATACCATACGCCGTATCGATACACCATATAATGTCTCCGGCTGTAGGCTGTAGCAGCAGCAACAACAAGAAAGCGGACTGTTGGCTGTTGGCGGCTGGCTTTTGGATTTTGACTTCCGGCTTTCGCTTACCGGCTTTCAGCTTTCGTCTTACGTCTTTCGGATGTTGGTCGTCGGCTTTCTGATTTTAGCTTTATGTTTCTAGCTTTTGGTTTTCGGTTTCCGGTTTCCGGCTTTTGGCTTCTGGTTTTCCGGTTTCCCGCTTTCGGCTTTCGGCGTTCGTTTTTCGGCTGTAGGCTGAAGCAGCGGTAGCGGCAACAGCAGCAGATTATTGGCTGCTGGCTTTCGGATTTCAATTTTCGGCATCCGGCTTGCGGCTTCTGTTTTGTATCTTCCGGCTTTCGGATTTTGATTTCTCGCTTTCTTTCTTTGGTTTTCGGCTTTCGGTTTCCGGTTTGTGGTTTCCGGTTCAAGGTTTCCGGTTTTGGGCTCCGGTTTTCAGCTTTCGGCTGTCAGCTGTAACAGCAGCAGCAACCGCAGCATACTGTTGGCAGTTGGCTGTTGGCTTCTAGCTATCGGTTGCCGGTTTCCGGCTACTGGTTTTCGGTTTCCGTTTTTGGATTTTGGTATTTGTTTTTTCGGCTTTAGGTTCCCGGCTTCCGATTATTGTTTTCCGGCTTTGGAATTTGGTTTCCGGTTTCCAGTATTCGGCTTCGGGTTTTCAGCTTTCAGCTGTATGCTGTAACGCTCTAGCAGCAGCACAGCAACCGAAGCATGTTGTTGGCGGGTGGCTGTTTGCTGTTGGCTTCTGGCTTTCGGTTTCCGGTTTTCGGCTTTTGGCTTTCGGCTTCCGGTTTCCGTTTTTCGGTATCTGGTTTCTGGCTTTTCGTTTCCGGCCGTCGGTTATCGGCTGGCGGTTTCTGGCTCTCTTTTTCTGGTTTTCGGCTTTCGGCTTCTGGTTTTCGGTTTTCGGTTTCCGGCTCACAGCATTCGTTTTTCGGCTATAGGCTGTAGCAGCAGCTGCTGCAACAGCAGCAGACTGTTGGCTGTTGGATGTCGGCTTTCGGGTCTCCGTTTTCGTATTTTGGCTTGCGGCTTCCGGTTTGTGGTTTCCGGTTTTTGGCTTTCTATCTTCAGCTTTCAGTTTTTGGTTTACGGTTTCCCGTTTTCGTTTCTGGCTTTTTCTGGTTTTTGGCTTTCGGTCTCCGGGTTTTCAATTGCCGTTTTCCGGTTTCCGGTTTTTGGTATCCGGCTTTCGGTTTCCAGCTAAGCCTACTAGGATACAACACTTACTTAGCATTTATTTGTGTGTTGACTGCAGGAGTGGCGCCGACTGGAGCCGCGCGCCGCCGCCGGATAATGTTGTCGCCGCCGCCAGCCAAATTTTCGACGGCGCGCCTACTCGAGCCGGCTCGCCAGCGGGATTTTACTGCAGCCAGCCGAAAACGGTTCGGCGGCGCGACTGAGGGGTCTAGCTGAGCGGTGACTCCAGGGCATTATTTTTTTTACGTACGCTGACGCCGGGCTTCGAAATTTCGGCGTATCCTTACGTCGGGGGTCTAGATTTTTGGCCTATTCGCCGATTTTTTTGGCGTCATATACGCCGATACGCCAACTAACGGGAGCCCTGGCTGGAGATAGGCCTAGACTGACAGTTAGCGAACACGAATTGACATAACTTAGTGCCCCGTTATGTTGTGACCTACAAAGATTCTAGGTCAGTAGGTCAACTTTTCTGTCAGAAGTAAACATCAAAGTTTATATTTATTTTATTCGACATGTTGTAGTAAATTGCTGACAGCATTCGATTGACATATGGCAGGAAAGTTAACGAGCAGCGACAGGTTCATAGCAAACTCAGCAGTGACCGCTTTTGTGCGGAGAGGTGTGAAACTTATGGCTCTGGACTTTGACCAGACGATCGTGGACATACACACAGGCGGGGCGTGGCGGGGCCCTTCGTCGTCCCTGGTGCCGCACGTTAGACCGTGTTTCAAGGCGCTCATCGAAGCCGCGTTGTCGGACTCACGTCTGCACGTGTGTGTGGTTACATTTTCTACTCAGCCCGGTACGATCCAGGACGTCTTGAGAGCTGCCCTGCCAAACTGGTATTGGCTTTGAAATGTCTGGCTTGTCACAATTAGTTATGCACTTAATGCCTGTAACGATTCGTTGCAGTATTTGTTGGGACAAGTGAAGATGGTGGGAACGATTCATTTCAATGGATGTTGTTGATCATGTTTTACGGTAGTTGCAAATCATCCTCCCACATCATCACACTGTCCCCTCCTTATACTCCAGTTTTTTTGCGCTAAATATATACCAAATAACCACGTGTTGAAATGAACCATTCCCGCAGTCTTCACTCCAGTCGTTTGTTGTTCTGTATGGTATATACTGAAGTTGGGATATACACTTTGAAATGAAAGCTTCCTGTATTTAAAATGTCTTGCCATCATGTGAAATGAACATAAGTATTTGTATATCAGTGTTTCCCACTTAGCAGATGTTGTATTTACCGTAACTTGTGCTGTTGTGCAGTGATACTGATCGCGTGCTGATTCGAGGAGTGTCCAAGGACTGGATGCCACGTGGTTCTGTGTACAATTCGACGGCATGTTTTCTTGGTAAAGAAGAGCACCTGGCTCGGGTCACCACAGACTTGTACAACATGCGTCATGCCATCATTCAGTCTCACGAAATTGTCTTGATTGATGATGATGTCGAAAACGTGGAGGTGGCGCGCAGGTTTGGACACTTTGCATACGAAGTGAAACCGAGTGTGACGGTCTCCGACATTGCCAGATTTGCCGAGAGCCTTCGCCGGGAAGAGTTGCCGGTGGCATGTTATGTGACGAGCACGGACGGTAATAATGCTGTGGGATTTGTGGCTAATTCTCAGTCTAGTCAGCAGTGCAGTGATGGTGAACATCCGACTGCGCATCGACGTGCAGTTAGTGCATACAGCATGGCTGCCAGCGCCAACCAGGAATGGTCACGTTCTTCCCTGCAACCGCAGCGAACTCATAGCATCCATTTCGTACTGGTGAATGGAACATACCGTGCGATTTAGTAACTGTCGTGAGTCGTCTGTCTGACATGCTAACTGTATATATTGCTGACCAGTGATCTATATTGTTTTGTTACATTGCAGCCGAGGAGTGTGATCAGTTATGTAGTTTTGAATGTGTTGTGAGCTGTGTTCTAGTGCTTTTTCTTGTATTTTTGCCACCGATGAGATGTGAGATGTTGTGTGTATTTTCTGCATTTTGCTTGCTGTTAAGTGAACTCGTTGCTACGTGGTCTAATACTTTCCTTACAGTGCTATGTATTGGGCTCTACAACACTTGTGGCTAGTGAAGCCACACATGAGCAGAAATATGTTCATAAAGCTTAAAAATGAAATGGCTCACAAGAATGAGACCAGGCGAAATCTACAAGACAGGTACATGTATTGTGAGTGGCAAAGTGTTGACCAGTAGCATGTTCTAGTTACCCTAATTTTTTGTTATTTTAGAAGTAGCCAATTGCAGCATATTTGTTGAATCTGTTGTTTCTATGCTTATCCATATAGTGTGCTATATGGTAGGTGTTTGTGTATTTACCTGCTTTCAAAGTTCTACAGTAGTAAGGCTGCAAGTTTGCGCTACGGTATGTTGTGGTCCCATTTTTGTTATGTACAGCCATGTACTTCCTATTTTCGTTGAATGGATGTTATGAGATGTGGTATTTTTAATCTCGTTACTTATTTGGGGTAATTTTTTGTGAGATTATTGTTCTGCATATTGTGTGTTGTAGTGTTGTAGTGTCTGATTATCAATAATTATGATTCGGCCATATTACGTGTCTTGCCTGTCTGTCTGTCAATGTCATACAAACAAAACGGTACAGAAAAACAAAATTGTTGTCACTATTTTTCAGGACGCGGAGTAACCTTTATGTCATTTTTCAGTTCAGATGGTCAAAGTAAGGTTACTGGATATCAAAAACAAAAAGCAACACAACTCAGACAGTCATGGCTTCTGTGGTGACCTAATTTTCTGTGATTGTTTGAGATACTCGACATTGGCGTTGGCAGTTTTGTTCAAGATTGCTGTACTTTTTTTCTTTTTTTAAAATTTATGTGACGTGTTAATCTCTAGGCATCACATAATAAAAATAGCAGTATCATAAGAACTAGAAGGCAACAGGTAAAAGGTAAATGGTGCCATACTTCTAGTGGAGTAATGGCACCTTTACTCATTCAAAGGACATAAGTTTGTCAGTGTCAATGCATATAGACCGTGGGCCAATAAAAACGTGCACGGTGTACATTACATACCACAGTCCATACATACCATACATCACATGGGCCAGCTGGTGCAGTTCCAGTATCAACCATCTGCATCACATTTAATGTATGACTTAATAATATGTTGAATAACAGTTGTCTGCAGGAGGAGAAAAGATACCGTGTCTTGTACTACAATTGTGCAGTTATAATGTCGCATAAGCTGTTCACTGTACAAGGGCCTGGTGGTTTGGCTTTAGCTTGGGTTTTGTGTGTTTTTTAAACAAATGGCAGTTATGGGTTTACTGATTGTTTTTGTTTTTCTGTGTATTTTTTGTACTTACGGTGTCTGTTTTCATAGTTTAGTTGTCAAGAACGTTTGTTCTGTATCTATGAAACAGAAATAAACTTAATTTTTATTGCCTTACGTTTAGCACACAGGTTAAGTAGTTTTTGTATGACTAGGACTTAGCAGCTTCAAGTGTTGCGATGCCTTAGGTTTAGTGCTGTGGTGTTTTTGATGGATTTGCTTCATCCTTTAGTGCTTTGAGCCCCATCGTGCTGTTTACATAGCTTACATCTGGCCTGTAGATTACTGTCACAACAGTACCCAGAACTTTGGAGGACCAGCCAGTCCTAGAGTGACAATGGAAAATAGGCTTCTTAAACCCAAAACTGAATGTATCTGTGTTTATATTAGATCTAGATCAGCCAATGGTAATGCATTTAGCTGCTTGATTTGATGTAAATGTTTCTTATTAGGTGTGTGCATTGTTTGCTGGCGTCAGTCCTTGTTGCCAGTAGTTTGCTTGGCTTGTTGTCTATCGACGTTGGTTGTTAATAGTTATTATTGTGCTAAATACACGCTACTGTGATAAGATGTAGTTCAATGCACAATGTCCTTTCCCTGCACTGTATCTGAAAGTTAACTTTGCCACCCTTATTCTCAGGGTATCTCCCCTATATCTAGCTCTAGGGATCAGGAGAGCACTGTGAGCTCCATCACAGAGATTTGGGGCGATAATATCCAGCCATAGACAATTTTAGGTCATTCTGAACCTGCATTTGGAAGCAAGCAGGAAAAGAAGTTGAGTGGATACAATTTAGCGTCTAAATTATACCATCTTTTGCCCCTGAAGGGCTGAAAAATTCTTGAGTACTTTTACGACTGGATATTTGATCTCAGGTTTATATGGTATGGACGTCCCTCTATCCAGGACAATCTGACTGAGCTGTTGCCAGGTTCATTGAAGAAATCAGTTTTATTCACACTCTGCTAACAGTCTGACTACCATTTGTTAAACTTCATCCTTCATCCAGCCTGTAGTATAGTTATAGTATTATTATCAAAATTTTATTTTTTTTCAGAACCAGCCAAGTAGGCCTGACACAAGAAAAATAAGCCAGTTGAACAAAACTAAGTACATCTAGGCCTAATCATTTTCAGTGAACTTCTGGATCATAATGCAGCTTTGAATTTGTTCGTGGCATATGCCGCTTCAGATGTCTTTTCATATAATGTTTATTTGTCTGCCTTGAAGTTCATCGAATACACAAAATTCACTGCAGTCACAAAAATGAAATAATATCAAAATAAAGTAAAAGGTGTGTGAAGTATATGCAGCTTTGAATTTGTTCGTGGCATATGCCGCTTCAGATGTCTTTTCATATAATGTTTATTTGTCTGCCTTGAAGTTCATCGAATACACAAAATTCACTGCAGTCACAGAAATGAAATAATATCAAAATAAAGTAAAAGGTGTGTGAAGTATATTGACAGCTCGGTTGACAATGCTTCTCAGGTGAGCTAGGGACGCCACATACGTGCTGTAGGCTACAATAATGCATAACAACTGCTAGCTTAAGCTGATATATCCCACAGACAGAAAAGCAACGCTAAACAAACTAAAGCTATCATAAATCTCAAACCTCAGATGAGGATGCAAAGGAATTTTCGGACATTTATCCAGAGTGCACAAAAAATGCGAAGCTCCGCCAAAATATATTGCCTTTGAAATATCTGGCTCTTCTACAAAATTTTGTCGAAATCGTTCATATTTTTGAGTAATTTAGATGACAAAATCGACTGATCAAAAACGTAACTTCTTTCGTCGCTTCACATACAGTAGGCCTACTTCGGCGGAAGTAACAGACGAAACGATAGGCCCAGTGCAACGTCAAACTTAGCTCGTGAAGGCTATCTGCGGTGCAATATATTAATGGAGCTACAGTGTAGTATGTTTTGGACCACAAAATAAAACTAGAACGCAGCCAGAGACCGCAGACCTCCGCCAACGCCATGTTGTTCGCCAGGTGGCAGCACCATATTCGGTTTGGCAGCGGTTTCCCTTAACCCCATTGAAAGCAACGTTAACGAAAATTTCAAAGTGATCCAGAATCCAGGATTCCTTCCGGATCACCCCCAAAATTTAATCACTAGTAGTTTTTGCCATTCCCGACATTCTCAGAAAATTTCAGAAAGATCCGTCCATAACTTTTTGAGTTATCTTGCTGACACACAGACAAAAAACAAACAAAGTCTGGCAAAAACATTACCTCCTTGGCGGAGGTAAAAAAACTGAAAAGTCGTGCTGTTGCAAGGAAACTGTGCGACGCCGTGCAGTCACCGACGAATAGCTTCGGAGTTGTGTGACAGACAGAACACTGAAAACAGCTGTTATAAAATACAGACACTCTAGATCGTCGCTTTTTTTAAGTGATACGAACTATGAATAAGCCTATGATGGGTATAGGGATTTTTATCTGCGTCTTATCATATAGGCCTAATATGAACGGCCTCTATAGGAAAACTAACAACATGGACACTGAATACAGACGCATCCAGTTTCCGTGATGCTGTTGGTGCTTATAGTCAGGGGCGTATTTATAAACGTGAAATGGAGGTGTCAGTTGTGCAAAACAATTTTTTTGCGTTAGGCCTGCAAAATACCAACAGTTATTTATTACGTTTTCGTTAACTTCATTTTCAACGAGAGAGGAGCCTAAAGGGGGCAGTCACAAGGCCCACCAAATCCGCTTTCGGTATTAGTTGTTGGTCATTTTGCGCTGGAGTTTTCTCTCTATAACTTGGCTGATTGACTCTGCCGGACCCCCGTCGTCATCGTCGTCGTTTGCCGGTGTTGGATCGTCGCTTCGAGGCGGTCCGCCGCTATCCGGGCGTGCAGGGGCCGCTGTCACGGCCGGCCTGCTGTCCACGGCTCGAGCGCTCTGAGGGGTAGGAGGCTGAGCGGGCGCAGTGGGTGGTCGTGTGACGACGTCGTCTGGAGGTTGAGTTCCACCGGTAGCGCCTTCCTCGTCGATGCCGTCCAGGTTGAGACTGAAACTAGTGCAGGTTGTCGCGGTCCGCTCAAAACTCATCTCCGCCGCTCCATCCTACAGTTGCGTCACATCGTAACCATCAGCGGCGTTGTGGGTTAAAATTTTTAAAAAGTAGTTGGAGGTAGGAAGATGCAATTTTTTCGCCGACACTGCAAATATCGGACAGAATTTCGACAGAGAAGTGCAAATTTTCGACAGGGGTGATCAAAGTTTTAATTCTGTCCCTACTTTTTTGTTTTTGCAAAATGAGGTGTCTTTACCCCAAATTTGGCATTTTAAACGAAAAATATCCGTCAACATTAAAATTTTTCGACATTTTTCAGGCAGCCCAAAATTTGCCCTTTTCCTGCCCTTCTGCCACTGAAAACCGTACAACAGCACAATCTAATTGTGTCGCCGTCCTGACTGATAGACCGCATAACGGGTCTTGCCGTCCGTCTGTTTGTCCGTTTGTCCCGTCTGGGCTTCGAACTGGAAAAATGATGCAAAAAACCGAATTCGGCGCAAACGTTCTCCCGACAAAAGTAACCCGCGTAATCAGCTCAATGGTCAACGGCGTATATACACAGTACGCTCCGTTTGAATTTGCGTTTGAACTTCGAACACCCACTGGCGATAATTTTCAAGAACGAAAATTATGGATCAGTGTAGGTGAAGCATGCAATTTTGTGACTCTTTCTGTTTACCAGTCGTGCACGACGTGCAGTGAATAAGTTTTTGTGTGTGACTTTTATACCACAAAATGTATTATTTTCGATCGCAAAATCCGCCCCAGTGCGTAGGCCCTATATGCTGGCCTGGCTCCGCTCCGGCCCGGTAAAGGAATTACACGCATTCGTTTCTCGATTCCATTCCTCGGGAGAAGTGATGCAAAGGCATTACACTGTGTTCCAAAAAAACATCCCCGACATTTTCGACTGTAACTTAAAAACCAATTATCAGATTTTGATAATTTTTGATAAAAATATTCCTGACACAAGTTGCCAACAAAAGACCATTCAGTTTCCCACCTCACCCAATGTTTGTTTTAGCACTACCTGGGGAAACACAACCAGCTAATTATCACTTTTGTATCCAATGAAATATGACATAACGCATAAACGCGTAAATAACGCGTAAAAACACATTTTGTTCACATTTCTGACACACTGTGGCTGACAATTCATCCAGTTGTCCATATTTCAACTGCCTGCAGTAAAACTGCTTGAAGTGTTGGCCTACTGTGCGAACACAGGCAAGGAGATGCTTTCTTCATTCATTGACAGCAGTATTGATAATGTTCTGCTCCAGACCAATCCAGGCTGTACCAGTGGTTTCTTGACTTCACAAACATTCCTAAACTTCATCTGGTAAACACACTGCTGCATGACAGTCAGACCTTGTAATAGACCTGCAGTTTGGACCTACAGATTAGGATAAATGGAATTTATTGACGTTTTTTTCATTCATTTTAACACGTATTATGTTTAGTCTGCTTTCCCCAGGTAGTGCAAAAGCAGACGTTGGGTAAGGTGGGAAATAAAATACCAGCCAATAGCCAATAGCCAGTTGTGTCGGAAATATTTCTGCCAAATATTATTGAACTCTGCTGATCTTTATTCAGGCTACAGTCGAAAATGTTGGGGATGTTTTTTGGGACACAGTGTAGAAGGAAAAGTGGCAGGAAAAGGTAGAGAAAGAAATAAAAACGTGAGAAAAGGGGAAAATGTGGAGGTTTTCTTGCGTACGTTAGTGGAGTGACTCAGGTCAACTCAGCCTCCTACCCTTAATGGGATGGCAAATGAGTAGTAGTTTCCGGGCTACGTTGTGATGAAGTCTGGCTTATTGGGACGGCGATATGCCTGCTAGCTGCAAACAAATCTTGAGTCTAATTTGCTGACGCGGGCAATGGACGGCCGCATGTGCTGCGATATCATTAGCTCATGTCAATCAGCTGCCACGTTCGGAGATTGTAAAGCTTTTCAGGTCGCGAGTCTGTCTCATGTAAGAAGCGCCATGGCAATTACCGCGGATTTTAGGCCCCCTACATTGTAACTACTACTTACGGTCATGGGTTCGTAGATGTAGGCCGAGGGCTGGCAGGGCTCCTTCTTGAAGCGGTCGGGCAGAAGCGGGTACGAGGGGGGCATCATCTGAGAGGCGTACTCGGCGGCGTGCAGTTGGACGAACTTGTCACGCAGGGCGCTGTGACTGCAGCTGCGGTAGATCTTGTAGACGACGTAGGCGACGCATGAGCCGCCGTAGCAGAACAGGAACAGAGGCATGACGATCAGCAGCGTCGTATACTGAGCCTCACTGACGCCCGTATTGGCATCGTCTTTGTCGCCGCCATTCGCTGTGTTATTCTGCGACGTTTCTATGACGTACACCAAGCACCAACCGTCACGGAACTCAAACTCGAAGCTAGCTCTACGTGTGCTTCATGTTTGCTTCATGTATGCTTCCTCGTGTAAACGGGGTATAACTAAAACCCTGTAGGCCTACAGTACACTCGGCTTGCACTGGTATACGGTTTGCACAACTTTCGGCTGCAGTCGTGCGTGCGTCATAAAGCTAACGACAGTGTAGTAATCTCTGCGATCTGAGCGTGGTTTAAGTACGATATCGCACTGTCTGGAGTGGTAGTACTGCGTACCCGCTTACCCACTCTAGTTGTGCAGTATTTAGCAGCCTACAGAAAGTTTATTCCTTAATGCACAAAGAGTGCAATTGCAATGTGAATAATTAAGATACGCGTTTTACGGAAAAAATTAAAACGATGACGACGTTGAACAAAAAAAACGTGACCCTGTGAGAAGAGTGTCAAGCTTACTCCGTGCTGTTATTTAACTTTGGCCCACTAATTTCTAGCGTATTGTAGTACTGCCAGAGGGCTTTCCAAAAGTGTCAAAATATGTGGACCAAAGTTCACCAGTTTCGAGAAAGTGGGTTTTTTTTTCGTTTTTGCCCCCCTGGCCATATCTCCGCCGTTTTTAAACTTTGGCGCACAAATTTCTGGCGTCGTAGCCCTGGCCGAGTGCCTTCCAATGATGTCAAAATATGTAAACCAAAGTTCATCAGCTTAGAGAAAGTGGGGGTTTTCCATTTTTTGCATTCATATCGTGGTTTCGCTCATAAATGCGCGCTTTTTCACCGTGCGATGTTCGAGATTTCTGGTGTTTTGCGTTAAAGCTTTTCTACTCGACTCCGATCACGCTGCGTGTGTTTATTCGGCGTACCGACTAAATCCATTGCATCAGGATACATCTATTTAAATTCGTCACATGTTATCGTCATACGTAAATGAGCAAATCTAAATAATGGCCCTATTATTAATAGCATTCTTTTTTTGTACATAATTATTCCGAATGTTCGTTATTATTTCTACAGTGATCGCTCAACGCTTATTTTAAACAAAATACGCTAAAAATTAATATAAAGTTAAAACGCGTTTTCACAAAGAAACAAAGTTTTTTTTACAAATGTCTGTTACAAGTAGCCTACGGTACCAGTGTTAGGAGGCGGTTGTGCACAGACGAATGGGAGGCGTAGTGTGCAGTCGGCCGACTGCCAGCGTCCAGCGGCAACGTTCAACTTCACACATCGCTTCAGCTTGGCGTCGTTTGCGTTCCACAACAAGTTCGCCACTGCACAAAATTCAACCGTCAAAATCGGCTAAATCATTATACTCTATAGCTGGGTAAAAAACACAAAATATTATAGCACGTCAATACTGTCTTTGCAATTAATGAGAGGCGCAAACAGAAATTTATATTATTTATAGACATACTTTTTTGGTTTTAGGCTTTGTTTTGAAGGCTTTATTGCTTTTTGTAGTTTATCTGACTTGTGTTGCCTCTGTTTGTTCTTTGTGCTGTTTCATGCTGGTTTTTTAAATGCGAAATAAAGTAATCAAGTCTTGTAAGGTGATGTCAGTGAAAAAAACGCCCAGTGGCTAAGCTGCTTTCTGTGCCGCGCATCTCCGTGAAAAGATAACGTTTACAGCCATTCAAGCAACAAATAAATCAGGGTTTTTTTAAAGTAGTCTGAGTAATGCAAACTACTGCTAGATTTACTAAAGAAGCAGAGTTAGTCCAGGAAATAGTCATCGTTTTGATGCTGATGCTAAATCTGCAAGTTACCGTGGAGGTTGTATTGATGACAAACCTGGGCTGACGCTGAAAGCCGGAGCCGTAGCATTGGTCCACTCGTAGCTCGTGTCTCTGCAGTAAAGTCCAATCCACACGTCCGAGATACTACAGTATTCACAACACATTTAGGCCCTAAAGTATATTTTACGAAAATAACGTCTACTTTTAACACCGAGACACTAAACACAGTTTCTGTTCTTATTTTCTTCTGGAGCAATTCCGTTAACATCCACAGATCGCTGTCGCCTGGTGATATATGAAATGTCGGAAAACCAGCGTGCTCTGTATAGGCTGGTGTGCTGGCGAATTTCACAAAACAATTAAACACCGAATCTGACGACGCTAACTGTGATATGAACATCAGTAATTACTTAAGTGCGAATTTTCTGGAGAGTGTGCCAGAGAAAGCATTTCGAATATCGATCAGTAGCATCTCGTGAGTTCACGACATAAACTCATCGCGATCTATAGCGTTTGCGTTCGACGGTTCGACCACCGACTTGTCGCATTTCGTACAGAGGCCTGACACTGCATACGGCAAACGGGTCTTCATCGTAATGTACAATGCACGGGGAACAGACAGACAGACGACAGACCACGCTACGGAGGAAAGAGTATATATAGCTATATGAGCAATTCATTTCGCTTAGAAGTGATTCTGTAGATTGATGTACGCGGCCGCGTTGTCAGCTTGTTGGACGAGTTGTGCGATGTAGTTGACGACGCGAATAGAATCCGTGGCGGCAAGGTCGCCATCTTCAACAACACACACCGAACGAGCCTGCGAGAACGCCAATTCGCTGTCTCCGTGCAGCACTATCGCACGAGTCGACGATATCGAAATATCTGCACAACAGCAACAACAATAAAGCGCCACTATACAAGAAGCGTTTAAATATTTCGAATAATCCTCGTATTGTAGACGGATCGACGTCGATGTTGGTTGGTGATTATAGAGTTAATCATTGTGAAAACGAGACCGAAATCTTGACTGGCAGACAAAATGACGAAAAAATTTGGTTTGAAAGACAGATCAATTTATCGCAACAAATCGATAATTTTTGCAGTGGTATGCATGGCATTTGAATAACGATGCACAAATGTTTCAGCTGTTGTCGATTGCCATTTGCATAAACATTTGTGCGACATTTTTAATTTACAGGTAACCGCAGTCTAGTTTCTGACAGCAACGCGCGCTAATTTTATGCAAGATTTGTAAGAACATTTTAGAGCCCAAATCATTTTCATTTCTTTGCAAACCTATATAGCTACTGTACAACATTTTTAATCTGAAACACAAAACGATATACAGACCAGGTGCGTAATAGACGTCGTTGGCCAAATCGCCTCCACAGTATTCTGTGCCGCATTTCATATTACAATCTGCACACGAACGACATAAACTCGATATGTCTATTTTTTTTTATTTCACAATGTACAGGAAGTCAAAAGTATACATTACTCGTATGCATTTTATATTTAATTTGCTTCGTCATTTTTTACTCGACTTTGCATTAACTATTAAACTTAGAAACGCATTCGAAGTTACCGCTTGGCATTAAGAACGCTGCTAATATGTTGCAGACTTTGGCCAGTTGCTACGATATGGCTAGAAATGAACTGTTTATCCAGCTAATTTACCTTACAATGCAAGCCGTTAATGGCTATACAACAAGCGCCAAAATTGACGTTTTAAGATAATATATTGTAATAAGCACACAATAATACGCAGTAACAGTTAGTCCAGACAATTACCTTTACATTTATACGTAAAATGGCTGGCTAACTATACACTTAATCGTTCTTTTGTTGCGTATTGCGGCAAAGCAAGCAGCTTAGCAAGCTAGCATACGCATACGCCTGAACTGCCGTTGATGGCTGTCGTCAATTCAAATTCTCCAAGCTTCTGTCGTCATCGTTCGACGTCCAAACTATCTTCTGATGTCGTCTGTTGTTGGCTGAAAACGAACTCGACGTCAGGTCGTGCAGTGCACTTAACGTTGTTCCAGAATTACCCTGAAATTCTCGGTTGTCGACAACACCTACTTGCCCAGTGAATGAAGGTTTTGTGACCACACGCTTGAACCGTCAGATTCGATTCAATCAGCGCTTTCAACGTTCAACGTAGCCTCTCTGTCGGACTACGACCACACCGTGGTTTTCAGTATTTCGATACTAATTCTCGCGTAAAAAAATATATCGTTTCTCACTCAAAAATCAACATTTATAAGCCTATCAATAGCTCATAACATCTCATCACTTCAAATCATAACTTGTAACTCCATTGTAGTTAGTGATGCATGAATTCTCAGTTCTGTGATATGTAAACATTTAATTCTGGCAATGTTCCAGCGTTGTGGTTGATGCTCAGGAAAGCAAGCAAGCAATAAAACGCATAATAAAATTTATTTACTACTATCCTATGCCAGCCTTGCTATAAAATATTGGTGGGCACATTTTACAACCTTACATGTGTACAATTAATATGCAGTGGTGGATCCAGAATTTTGAAATGTAAAACGGGAGACGCATGCATCAACTCAGAATATCACCGAAACCACAAAAATTGCCGAAAATACAGTGTCCCAAAAAAACATCCCCGACATTTTTGACTGTAACTTGAAAACCAATTATCAGATTTTGATAATTTTTGGCAAAAATATTCTAGACACAACTTGGCATCAAATGCTTGTTCAGTTTCTCACCTCACCCAATGTATGCTTCTGCACTACCTAGGGAAAGCAGATCAAGCGAAATATGCGTTAAAAGAAACAGAAAACTTGAAAAAAAACATCGCCAAATAAAGATTGGCAGATTTTAATAATATTTGGCAAAAATATCTCTGACACAACTGGTTATTAAATAAGTGTTTTGGTTTTCACCTCACCAAACGTCTGCTTTTGCACTACTTGGAGAAAGCAGACCAGGTATAACACGTGTTAAAATAAATGGAAAAATGTCAATGAATTCCATCTTTCCTAATTTGTGGGCCCCGACAGCAGATCTATTACAAGGTTTGATTGTCTTGCAGCAGTGTGTCTACCAGATGAAGTTTAGGAATGTCTGTAAAGTCAGAAGTGACTGGTAGAGCCTGTATTGGTCTGGAGCAGAACATTATCGATACTGCTGTCAAGTGAATGGAGAAAGCATCTCCTTGCCTGTGTTCGCATAATGGGCCAACACTTCAAACAATTTTACTGTAGGCAGTTGAAAAATGGACAACTAAATGAAATGCCAACCCGAGTGTCAGAAATGTAAACGAAATGTGTTTTTACGCATTATGTTAATTAAGCAATCATATCGCATGGGATAAAAAAGTGATATTTTGCTGGTTGTGTTTTCCCCAGGTAGTGCAGAAACAAATGCTGGATGAGGTGGAAAACTGAACGGTCAATTGATGGCAAGTTGTGTCAGGAATATTAGTACCAAAAATAATCAAAATCTGGTAATTGGTTTTCAAGTTACAGTCAAAAATGTTGGGGATGTTTTTTTGGAACACAGTGTACATACATTTTGTTCTTGAGTCGATGTCACTTGAAGGCTAAAAACGTACACTAGCCATTCCTACACGCCGTTAATGTTAAATTAGGCACAAGATTTTTCAGATATCGAGTTGATTAGATCATTTGTGTATTCTATGCAGCATGCCCTATTGAGGGATTTATTGGTTGTGCCTGAATGTAAGGATTCACAGGAATGGAAAAAGTATATGCATACTGTTGTATCAGTTTATGGAGTACGGCACACATGGGCCACACGTTTGGGTAAGCCAAGTGGTATAGATTTGACTGATGCATTCAGCTGTTTTAGATTAATGAATCTAACAGACAGACGAACAGAGGAACAGCTAGTTGTCATTGATGGGTGAGAAAGGTTAGAAGAGCCACCGGGACGTTGCTGTTTTACGACAGAAAGTTGAGATTTTCCGCGACAGAGAAAATACGGTGCTTAAAGTTTATTTTTTTTGCTTCAAAATTTCCCATCCTTAATGTGGGATTTTTAGCCCCACATTTTGCACTTTTGAAAGAAAATTGTCCGACATGCTATAATTTAGGGACGGGGCAGTTGTCCTTTTCTGCTCTCTAACTTCCTGCTATGACGCCGCTGATTGTCGTAGTATAAACGTCGCTTGCAGTTGCGCTGCATTGGGTAGTAAAACTATACATGACTGTCTGTGCGTTTTAGTGTCATTTAAGTACATCAGCGCCTTGGATTACGGTGAGTTATGACTTATTATCACTTTAATAATTGGTTCACTTTGCACTCCTGGTATTTTAGCATCAAATCTCTCTGCGTGCGTAGTCGGTAAAGACTCACGTATTGAATACAACTTTTTTCTGACGTTTGTTTTTACGGATCAAATTGACCCACTCTGGTTCTTCAAACTATAGAACTGTCACGTCAAGAAAACTAAAATTGTTGTGAAAGTCTCCGAGGGCGAGTGTAACCGGCTTGCAAATGATCAGCTTAAAAGGTTATATGCTAAGATCAAAATCTCCAGAAAATGACGCGTAACTGTTTCTGTACGGCTGGCGGATTACACGCTCAAGCGGCACACTGAGCAACGGGCACATACAACCCTCAGCAACCAGAGGACGGCCGCATGCATGTCCACATTAGGCATGCTGACATGTGTGCTAAGTATGCGGCAGTATTTATAGGCCGTATTACGGGTCTTGTCCTTCCGTTCGTCTGTCTGTCCGTCGCGTACAAACTCCTGTATCTCTGGAATAAAATAGGCCTAGCGTAAAAACAAAATAGTAACATCAGGCAATCCAACAGTTGTGTCAGTTTCTTTTGTTTTAAAAAAATCATCGAAGATCTAAATTAGAGATTTCGTTAGATTTAGGGTTGCGTGTTATATACAAAACGATGCGCGCGCGCGTGTGTATTTTTACGCGCGAAAGCAGCTACTGCTTTCAGCGCGTCTTAGCTATCGCAATTCTGTCCGTCTGTCTGTCACACGGGTGGATCAGGCAAAAACGGTCCAAGCTAGGATCTCCGAATTTTCATTATCGGCTGCCTGGAAGACTCTAGTTTCAGGAACCGTAAAGCTTTTTCGTAAACTCGAAGGGGGTCACCCCGAACGAGGTCGCTAAATGAGAGGGGGGTGGTCAAAATTTGCGATTTTTGGCCAATATCTCGTTGTATCTCAGTAACGGTGCGAGATAAGGCCTAGGTTACTGTTAATTACCAATAGGAAATCGTATACTGGTTTTCGATTGGCGCTGAATTCAGTGACCTTGGATGACCTTGAACGCCAAAATAGGGGTTTTTACGGATTTTTTTCGCGATATGAGGCTGCGCAAGTGTTTATCATTCACAAGGAGGCGCCACCGTCGCCAACGCCACACGCGCCTATGGCCGATGTGTATTATGGTCCCGATGGGCCGAATCCAAGTGATATGCAATTTTCGAAACTATAACTACTGAACTGGAAATGCTATAGGCTTTCGCGCGTCTCGTGAGCTTTTCTCAAATTTCTTGTCTGTTTTGCAGGCGTCTATCCGACGTGCGAGCTGTGCGGTATCTGCTATGACGGTGCCGGTACGCGCATTGACGATTTGGCCACCGACGTCGACCAGTCATACTTCAGAGTTGTTGACGTCTGGTCTACCTACTACAGTCAGTAGTACCACCAACGATAGTTGAACTGATTAATAGTCTTGCTTTTCATGGTTGCGCAGAAAAGTATAGAAAACAAGAGGCAGACCCGTCCACGTCTACGCCATGCTCCTATTATATCTTTGTCTCGAGTTTCTTGGCTTCATTTTCGTCGTTGACAGTATGGCCTATCTGTATTGTATTTCACGTGGCGGGCTAAGTGAGACTTCGCTGTGTGTTCGACATGATGTCATATGGTGCATATTAATCATTCAAGGTCATCCAAGGTCGTCGATTGTGGTAACCTAGCAGTCGAAAGGTCGTGTATGATTTCATATTAGCAATTAATAGGCCTGATAACTGCGGTTTCAGAGATACGGCGAAAGCCCAGAAAATCGCCACTTTGTCACACCTGCATCTCTCTCGTCTCAAATTCCAGGATGTTCTCCTTGCACTATATCGTGGAGGGCGTTGAAACTTAACGAATTATTTACGTAATAACTTTCGAGGTAGCAGCTTAACTCTCATGGCCACCGTGCGTTAACGTTACACCGGACGGACGGAAGGACAGACAGACGGACCGGGATGGTCGCATAACCCATTCTCAGCATTTAATATGACGTCATTGATAACGGCGATGACACGCTCTGTTGTCGTCGTATGCATGTGCATTGTGCAGATAACTTGACGGAGGCCGTGGTGAGTGGAGACCTTAGCGTGATGCAGGATAATTTGACTCAAATCAACGCCACACTGGGCGTTGTACTGACGCTTGGACTCAATCTACACTCAGTCTACGAACTTTTCAACCAGGTCTTACTGCAGTTTATTCATTATACGTCAATCATCATCATTTGCTCTGGCTAATTTGCACTCGCAGATGTATGAAGTACGTTCAGAACAAAGCTACGTTCGTGTATAGCTGTTCATTGGAACGGTGCACCCATTTCAGGGCGACGGAGCGTCACCTGCCATAGACACCCCTTAAACGCTTGAACAGACGCCTCGTTGCATTCACAGAACGCATGCCAAGTAATTAAGTGCAAATAAAAGTTTGTATGAATGAATGAATGAATATGTCAATTTGTATAGCGCCCAATTAGAGAAGACCTCAAGAGCGCTCGCAGCCAAATAAATGAGTTTGGAGTTTTTTTTCGCAAATGTATTTCTGGACAGTGATGAAGTCCGCAGGTCGACGGGGAAGCTGTTCCAAGTGGCCGGGCTAGCCACGGCAAAGTCCCTCCGACCGATCGTGTAGTTTGAAATAGGACGGGTTTGGAAAGCGCAGCTTTCACTGTGTTGGACCTGTTGTTTAGAACAGTCTTCCAGACCACATTCGTCATATCACTGACACTTGTTTCTTGCAACACCGTTTCAAAGCTGAACTGTACGAAAAAGCATATTGTCTCCTAAATTTTGTCATTGTTCCTGGACGTTTTCGTGAATGACGCTCTGTGAATTCTGCTTCTCTGTTGTATTTATTGCACTGATCATGCAAATTTATGTGCTAATCAAACAGCCAGTTGTATGTTAATTTTAGACCGAACGTCGGCTTGCGGACTACGACGCAGCGTTTGACAACGCGTCTAGTTATAGCACGTCGCTATGGCAACGACTGGGCGCCGTAACGTCATTCAACGCCGTCACGTCGCCGCACGCTGCCATATTGGTGACGTCATACAACCGGACGTCGACACTGAAGCGCCAAGCGGAAGTCACGTGGGATGCTATACAGTCGAGCGCCGACACCGTTGAGAACGCTGACGTCATCGTCCAAGCCATGACTCAGCGTGTGACGTCGTCAATGATCTCACTGACTGCGTCACGGGACGAACGTTTCAAGGTCAACACGACCTTGAGCAGTCTTGTACCTGTGGACATTACTGGTGACTTGGCCACTATAGGTACTGTTTCTAAAATAAATTTTTTCTCTGATTGTGACTAAACGTACAACGCTCGCATATCGCTGGAAGCACTCATTTTTAGCTGAAAATGCACCTCAAACCGTTTGGCGTCCCACCGTGGAAGGCTTTCAAAGCGCTTCACAGACTCGTAGCTGGCTGCTAGTGCTGGATTGAGAGAATAGGTCCTGGAAAAGGAAAAAAAGGCAAGGGGAAAAGAAACGGAAAAAGAGGATGGGGAAAAGGAAAGGAAAAAAGGGAAAGGACTTCATAACTTTATGAAGTTTAGTGCCCAAAAACAATGTGACTTTCCTTACTTATTTTGAACTTTAATTGTAAATCCACGTTAACATTGCCACCGCTCAAACCTGGTTTTTCCCCCAAACGTTTGTCAATAATGCTTTCCGTGAGAAAGGCAAACTGATTAAGTTCTAAGAATAAAAGGTAGGCCTACAAGATTAGGGTCGCACTTTACTTTGCGTTGAGTTTTGACCGTATAATTGGCTGCTAAATGCAGGTAGCGGTATTGAGCAGAAAATGTCGACCGTCAATCGCGATCTCACCGGCCCCGTCTTCTCGGCCGTCTACTTACTGAACGTGTCGGAGTCGATGACGTCACAGGCGGAAGTGGACTCGCGCCGGCTGATGACGTCACTGACAGAGCTGAGGACCGAGCTGGCGCGACTGCGCAGTAACGTGTCACGTGTCAGTGACGTCACTCATGACACGCGAACACGTGCTCACAATCTAAGGGTCAGTACTGACCGCTTGCAGATTTGAGAGATAGATCAGTAAACAAAATCGAATATTATAAATAACTTTCTTATATTCCTCTTTTCTTATTAACCATTTACAAGCAACATCGGCATGTTGCTGACCTACTGCGTGCTCGCGTCAACTCAACCTTCTACCCTCAGCTGGACAGAAAATGAGTAATAGCTTACGGGATACAGGGTGTGGCTGCTGATGATTGGGGCGGTGGTATGTCCGCTGGCTGCTCTGCAAGGTTCAATTGTATTCCGACGCGGGCAATAGATGACCGCACAATGCGCTGCTGTATACGCCGGTATCATTAGCTTATGTCAGTCAGTTGCCATTTCCGAGATTGTAAAGCACTTCTGGTTGCAAGTTTGACTCGTGTACCTGACCCTTACCTGTTCAGCTTTAGCCGTCCTCGATCAAAAGGGGTTGGACGAACTTAACGATCACTCTTCATGCCTGCATGTCGCTGATCTTTTGAAGGAGTTGTCTCAGTCCAAGCCGGTCCATGATTTCATGTTGCTGAGCCAGCTTGTTTTCGCTCTGCCACGGCTTCTTGTTTCAGAAGTCGGTACTCCGAAGGGGCACTAATCCGAATTTGTTCAGGTTCACGTCTGCCATAGCGTGCATCACGGACAAAGTACGGGAGGCCAGGTTGAGATGGTTTGGGCATGTACAACGCCGAGAAGAGAAGGATTGTGTCAGGAGAATCTTGGAGGCAGACGTATGTGGACAACGGAGTAAAGGAAGACGGAGAAAAAGGTGGATCGACGTCGTGAAGTACAACATGGAGGACTTGCGGGTCGACCTGATAGACGTGGAGAATAGAGCCGAGTGGAGACGGAGAACCCGTGTGGCTGACCCCTCACCCGAGGGATCTAAACCACTCTGAAAGAGAGAGAGGTCTACCATAGCCATGGGCCGCTACAGCCAAGAACTGTCAGAGCCAAAGATGCACCTTATATCCTTATTCTTCTTTCCTGACCCTTTCACTAACCCTAAGCCAATCCCTAACTCTTAGGCTGTTCGGAACAGTGAACTGTCCCCGAAATATGCCATATTCGTTACATAATATTGCCAAAGCTTCACAGGCATTAGCAACTTAGCGGGCAAACTCTCTTAAAACAAATTTGTTGTTATTGTTATTTGGCGATGTTCGTAAGTTTGGGTGACTAGGGATAGAACTTAAACTTTTGCACAAACTCTTGTGAGCTTTCAGAACATTTTTGAGATACTCTCGTAAAAACAATTTGGATTAGATGCAAATCGCAGACCTTATCGAAATCATCTGAACTTAATTAAATCGTGATTTTTTTAATTTTTTAAACTTTATAGTCATTTTTCTGTACTTTATAAAAATGACGAAAATGTTGTACGAATACGAGTTTGTACATGTACGTAAAATTTTAGTCAGAAACATACCATCGATTGTCAAATTTTTTTCGCTTGCACAATTCGCAGAAAAATTGCGACAAAACTGATATTATTATTACCAGTGGCGGGGGAAACAGGAAGAGCAATTGCCCATTCTGAATTTTAACCTCTCGGAAAATTGTTGGAAAATTTTCTTCTTGTCGAAAACTTTTTATCCAAAAAGCAAAATTTGGGGCTAAAACCTTTAATCTGAGAAAATTTGGGGGCAAAATTGGAATTTTGAGCACCCGTAATCTTTTCTGCGGGAAATTTGCAACTTTCTGCCTTGCCTTTTCGTACTTTGTTAACTCACAACGCAGCTGGGTATTACGGTATTTTGACTCTGACGTTGTAGCTTCTGGCGTCGTCGGTGCGCGACGAGATGACGTTACACCTGCAGTCGCTAGGTGTCACTGGTGGCGACATTCACCGGCTGCTAGAGCGCGCCACCAACCTCACCTCCTCCCCTCCGCTCGATGGCATCATAGCGATGACGTCACGACTCCTAGAGGAGGTCCGGCAGCTGGTACTCAACATCAGCATCACGCCCATCTCAGCTGATCACGTGGCTGAGATCTACAGGACAGCGGAGAGCGGACTGCGCATTGCTGAGGTGGCTTACAACGCTACACAGCGCGCTATGTACGATACTTTGCCTTATTTAGGCGGTCTATGTAGTCCACAATTTCCTCAGTTAATAATAATTCTACCAATATTAT
>Ga0209367_1000180_pt1 | contig 50885 bp, 25 predicted proteins | sample WorMetLIZISLAND2_FD_187412 | JGI IMG/M metagenome (GOLD analysis project Ga0209367, IMG submission 187412) | Marine gutless worms symbiont microbial communities from Max Planck institute for Marine Microbiology, Germany - Olavius geniculatus... ... | reverse complement strand
CCCCAAAATTTTGGACCGGCATTATAAAATTCGGCCTAGTACTGACCATCGTGCAAAATTTCAAGCCGGTCGGCCCACGCATCTCGGAGATCTCGCGCTCGGAAAAAACATCTGGGCTAAAACATAAGTCCTTCTGAAAACTATCGTTTTCGGGCGGACTAATAATAATAATAATTAACTAGAGCGTATTGGTAAACGTCATGTGATGTTATTTAGACCAATCGCGTGCAGTTGTTTTACTATGAAGTGTAACTAAATGTTTTTCTAATGGTTGCTGTTTTTGGCTGTTAGTGTGGCGGAAGCTCATTCTGCCTGTGTCTATGCAATAAACTGTACTGGAAAGAGCGTGTCGCAGACGTTAGCAACTGCGCTTGCTCAAGCAGATGGCAACAGATTTATGTGCTCAAAAGAAAAGCGCTCAGGTAAAAAAATGTTTGGTGTTTCGTGCGATTTAAGCTACTCTAAGTATTCTGTGTATAAACAGTGTGACGTTTGAGCAGTTTAAATACGTGGTTTAAATATTAAAATTTACGCGCTGACTATTCATACGGCAGCCGTATGAATAGCCTGTAGGCTATTTTTATGCCAGCCAACTAAACAGTGAGCCCTGCGACGAACCGCTATTTATTCGGAGCAGTATTTTCGACAATTCGAAAAGTTGAAGGCCACCCAGCAAAGATAGTCAAAGCTAGTTCTAGTGGGCGGCGTAGCATAGTGGTTAGAACGTCAGTCTTGGCCGGCGGACTTTCCCTATCCTGCGCTAGACTGATGGATGGCTGTTTGACCACTTTGTGGGTAAAGCGTCCACTATCAGTCAACCAACAAGGCCAACTCAGCCTGCCATCCCTCCGGGGTCGGTTAAATGAGTAGTGACCTATTATATGGGTTACGGAAGATGGGGACTAGCTATACATCCGTCTGCCGTATGAATAGCTAGTGGCTTTTCATACGGTTGCCGCATAAATATCTTGTGCCTAAAATTTAATATTCAACATATTTATTCGAAGAATTAAAAAACAATGGCACTTATACTACGGGAAACATTTTTAAAAACTCAAACTGTCATAACTCCGTTTGTGTGCACACGATATCAGCATTTGTGATTTTTGGTGTTTTCGATGTGCTATAGTTCTTGAATGTTGCTGTTAACAATGATGTTTTGTATTTTATTACAGTAATGTGGGCATAGGCCTAATGCCATTTTGTGTTTCACGTCGCTTGTATTAAAAATCATATTATTTAATAGATGCGTTCACTTGCTACAAAGCATGAAAGTAATTGGTGTCGTTTAATTTGGGCCACCTTACAGCTACTTTGTATGAGACATTGAACAAACTCCGTGCTCATTCAAACATTTCCGAATGTATCAGCACTTTAGCAGCAATGTTTTACTTTGCTTTGCAGTTGTGATTAACAACTGGAAATGTCTCAGCGACAACACCAATGACACTACTCAATCGTGTGCTAAATTTGCGACATTAAGGGCTTCGTCACATCGCGACCTCTGCAAGTAAAATTTCAAGCTGTTTCTCTAAAATGCATTAACTGTAACGAGTTCTGCTATTCTTGTAAAAAATGTGAACACTCTGCACGTTTGTTCGAATATGAAAAAAAATATTTCGAACGCAGCTACGAAAAAGCGAGCGAGCTATTTTTCTTTCTGCAAAGTCTTTTTTGCAGGAATTTCTGCCCAACTAAGGGCAGGAACAAGCCAATAACTTATGAACTGGTGCACGCCAGGCTGAACGTAAAAATTGCGGCCAAACCGCCGCAGAGCAAGACATGGTTACTATTGAGAGCCTACAAGAAGTCGATGGTAGTATCCCCGACCCCCTATGACTTACCGTTTAGCCACAATACATCCGTTACAGACGACGACAGACGACGACGGTCGACAACCGTGCCAAAGACGCCTACAGCATGCGGTAGCGTGTCAATACTATCTGTCAAAGACAAACGGACGGCCGTATAAATAGACCGCGATAAATAGCCGGGCTGGCTAGAACTTCGTCAGATCCTCGGCTTTGCATGCGTTTATGAAGCGTTACGCAAGCAGTCGGTCGCTAGTAGTCGTTGAATTAACATTAAAGATAAGACTCTTAAACTATTTATCTGTAATTATTGGGCCAAAGTCCAACAGATTTTTTTACAGCGAACGCGGGAGAAATCGCGGTAGATCATGTACTTGTCCGATTTCGAATATCTTCATCCATTTCGGATATATTCGCCTCCAAAGTTTGAAGTCGTCCGAGATCGCGCCAAATTTTGCATGTTTTGGCCCTTAATTTTTTTGAACACGGCCCTTCGAAATTTTGGACCGAAATTATAAAATCAAAAACACTTCCGATCACGGTGCAAAATTTCGCGGCGATCGGCCGACGGAGCACGGAGATCTCGCAATAAAAAAAAGCGAAAAAGTAAACGCCAGCAAAACATAAGTTCGGTCCGAAAACTAACGCTTCCGGGCGGACTAAAAATAAACTGTACGACAGATCTACGTTAGTTTGCGAGACGGACGGGGTTTGACGCCCGCTGCATGCATTGCTTTGAATACAGAGGACATTACTGACTGATGATACGGTAGATTATAGAGCACCAACGTCGGCAATGTTGGTGCTCTATCAGCAGCTGCTGTTGTTCCATAGCAGCGATCGCTGAGATAGTTGCTGCTGCTAAAAGGATAGACGCAACAATTAAGTCGCTCTACAAATGATCCATTCTATACGACGAATTCAAGCACTACTGGATCCTGTGGTAGGCCTAATCTTGCAAAACATTCTGATGTCGGCATTACATTAAACGTTAGTAGGCCTATTTGCTATTTTTGCTTGACACGTTTTGCATGGGTTTCAATGGCAAAATGCATTTATTTAGTCGTTTGCACATGGGGGTCAAAAGTGACCCATACTAAATCTCTATTTTCTCCTGCAGTATTATAGCTGTGAAAAAACTATAAGTACGCTCTTATAGCAGAATCTCTTCGCTAGAGCATGCATTTAATCGTTTTTGGCAATGAATCTGTAAATATTGTTAATTTGCAGTTAATATAACACCACAAACGTCTAAAAGATGCAGTTCCTCCACTGCTGATGGCGCAGGTCAGTTAATTACCGCCGATAGTCAACAGTTATCAGATGCCGACGGTGACGACTACCTCGAGACAACGCACGGAGTGCAGTGTACACGCACGTGTTGTGGTTGCGCGTGCTGCGTGCACACCGGAGTGCCACACGCGTCACTTTCCTTGCTGGTCATCGATAAACGTCTGGAATGCGTCAGAAATGCTCCCAAATTCCACTCCGTCAGGTAGACTGCCGCTTTCCCGTCAGAACGTTGCCACGTGGTTGACGTGAACTCGGAGGCCAGTGACATTTTCATTTGACTACCGAACCACATCACGACAACATTACGTCATCGTCATCGTCATCATGCATTGACTGTGCAGGCGCTCGGTCGTCGTTGTTGCAGTCGTCCTGCATCGCAGACCTCACGTCCTAGTCGATAGTTGCGATCGCTACAGTCCGACAGACAGCCATCGTCGTTGACTTCAGTGACAGACGGTTTAGCAACTAGTACCATACGTCTCGGACATCAGCACCGACTTCAACGACTCATGAGTTCAGAACTTTTACTGGCGACGATGTCAATTATGTCGTCGTCCGCCTTGTCTAAGTCTCGTTTTGGAATTTCCACTAATGTTTGTGCTGCATTATTATAACGATATATAGGTTAGTGTTAGTCAAAGATAAAGCGCTTTGGCATCCCGTCATTATTGCGTGTATATGCCTACAGCTGACAGACAGGCAAATGCTAGGATGTGCGATAGTCAGCCGTCGATTCCTACTCAATGTCTTTGAAATTATACACACACTTTATCATCAAACGTCAATATAAGGTCATCTGGCATTCCGTGTGGCGTGGCTACTGGCACGGCCCTAGATACCAAGGGCATCTATACCGAGGGCCGTGCCACTGGAGAGTCAGGAAAGTGTCCTTGGTGACTGGGACGACGACGAAATGTTTTGACTATAAATAGTTGCAGAGGTCTGTGTCAGACATCGCGCATTCTGTGAATCCGTCACGGTCAAGCTAATGACCGCAATTAGCTGGCGTCTTCACTACGCACGCATCAAGGAGACCTTTGTTCTAGCACGAGTAGTCCCTGGCACGCACCGCCGACTACAGACGATGTTATCGCGATTACTGTCCCATCCACATAACGACCTCTGCTGCGTTGGGACTGTTTTAGGTTCCTACAGCGCTCATACAGAGGGGTAGGTTCAGACAATAAATTATTAAAAATCGATCATTAAACTTACAGTCACCCAGTCTTCACGGTTCTATAGCAGACACTTTTGGCTACAAAGTCATTGAAACACTTAGCATAACGCCAACTAGAACCGACGTTGTCGTCGAATATCTGACGGTGGGGTCACAAACGATTCCCCATGACGCAAACGGACTGTTAATCAGACCTGTCAGTAAGCTGATCGGTCGTTGCCGTGAGACAGGGCATGTATAAAGTGCAAATCGCGAAATGCGAAAGCGCGTAATCTGTTCTAGAGTAAAATACGAAAGTGAACTTGCGAAAACTGCAGTGCAAAGACGTGTACGGTATAAGCGTATAAAAGACGAATAAGAAAAGTTATTTCCTGGAACTATTTAGCATTTTCTGTTTCGCCTTTTATACGTACGCATATATATCGTATAATGCGATGCAAAATTCGCATTTTGTTTAGCACTTTACAACTGGACGTATTTCGCGCTTTCGCATTTCGCAGTTAGCAACGAACGAGACAGCAAGCAACAGTTTGTAGGCCTACCACCCTGACGTGTGACGCTTGGATTTCCTGCGACCACGTATAGCTCGGCAGTGATTACTGACGTCTGTGCTATTGCTGCTATCCGGACACACAGACCCAAGGACAGGATACGCTTTCTTCTTAGGCTTTGCAATTTCTGCCTAACAAATAGGACTAGCAAAACGCCATTGCGCGCGCAGTCAATTCTGTCCATTTGTCTCTTCGTCTGCCAGACGGGTGGATCAGTCAAAAATGGTGCAAGCTAGGATCACTAAGACTTCACCTTCGGCTGCCTGGAAGGCTCTAGTTTCAGGGTCAGTAAAGCTTTTCCATATATTAGAAAGGAGTCACCCCGATCGAGGGCGCTAAATGACAAGGGGTAGGGAAAGTTTACGATTTTCAGCCAATAAGTCCCTGTTTCTCAGAAACTGTGCGAGATAGTGTCTTAGTTACTATTAATCACTTAATAGAAAGTCGTTCACTGGCTTTCGATTAGCACCGAAAGCAATGATCTTATATGAGCTTGAACGCCAAAATGAGGGTTTTAGGGATTTTTTGGCGATTTTAGGGCGGCTGCGACAAACATTTTGAGATTGCGCCGAAATCATTAGAGATAGACCGGGACAATATGCGTATGAAATTTTTAGCATCAAACGTGATTTTCATCTGTTCAAATTTCGGCCCCCTGCGTTCAAGAAATCATACGTACGGGGGCGTCAAACTTAGGTACCCTTTAAAATGCGCGCTTTCGGCAGCAGCCGCGCGAGACCGGTCGCGCCGTCTGGCGTATGTGAATTGTCAATTGCTGGAATGGTTTAGCTTTCATTTTGTTCGCACTAGATCTGTTGACACACATACAGTAATTATAGCGTCAATGGCGTTGAGTGAGCCTCTAGCTGGCTGTCATCGCCGAACCGATGTGGATTGAGTTTTCACAGTCCGCCCGTGCGTACATGGACGTAAAATTTTGATCTTGGTAAAATTGTCACAGAATGTTCAGATATTGATGCCACCAGATTTTAAGGGTTGGCAATAAAGCATTCTCTTTCGGCTTGGTCACTATCTGAGTCTGTGTGTCACGTATTGTTGTTTGACAGGTATTACAACGATATATTTACCTGTCTCTACTACGACCTGGAACAAAAGTGCAGTTCCACGGCTGCCGAATTCTTTGCTGGCTTTTTTAATTACTCCGTGCAACGGATGCTACCTGCGAACTGCGTCTTCAACTGTAACTTGTTTACTTAGTCTTATTCTATTATTATCTTTGCCAAGCGAACGTAGTGAATGGCGGGAATTATGTGTACATCGGATGTGTGCGTGTGCCCACATGTGTGTGAACTGAGAACTTGTATGTTTATACTTCTTGGATATATAGGCCTATGAATTTTGTCACTTAATTTCATATTGTATATTCATATTTGATACTGTACATGTTTGAGCACTGCCACGTTTCTTGCTATTATAGTTTTACTGTTATCTATAAAGTTGAGTTGTCATTTGTGGTTTAGCTGTCAGTATAACTAAGGATCTTGGTTATGTACAGGGTGGTCCAAAATCGGACCTGTTTGAGCGTTGATAACTTTGCGACGATTAGTAGTAGATGGGCGTGTGATATGTCAGAAGTTTTAGGATGCTTTAGAAAAAAAGCGCCTGACTTGCATAGCGGATCATTTAAATATTTTTGCATAATTTGCATAAATTATTATTACCCCTGAAATTCAGCTGGATTCGACTGTTACGCATGGATTTAGCATGGATATTTAAGCTTTTGTAACTTAGCGATGTTTATTGGTAGAAAGACGTGTGATATCTCAAAATTTTTGCAATCGTGTAGAGAATCAAAGTAGAGCTTGCATGTATGTCCATTTAAATATTTTTAAATCTGCGCCACCTCAAAAGTCATGCTAAATTGACAGCAACGCATAGATGTAAGTTAATTTTTTTATCAGCATACAGTGAAATAACAGCAGTCATTAACACACACGTTTAGTTTAGATGAAATTCAACCTTGGCAGTTAAGACACCCTTTGCATTCATAACCATCGTCAGTTTTTTGATAGCTAATTGATCGCTGGAGTCAATGTGTTCAGGATCAGCTAAGCCCAGCATTCGATTTGCGACGTTTTAGCTGGTCAGTTTCTAAAATTTTGTGATTATGCCATCTGCCGCAAAGCCCCAACACCAAATAATCCACAGATTAAAATTTGGATTATTTGGCAGCAGGTTTTTGAGTTTAATGAACTAGGGCACACGAGAGTGCAGGAAAATGCTGAATTTCAAAGGTAATAATGATTTATGCAAATTAAACAAAATATTTAAATATCCGCTATGCAAATCAAGCGTTTTTTTTTCTCTAAAGCATCCTGAAACTTTTGACATATCACACGCCTTTCTACCACTAATCGTCGCAAAGTTATCAACGCTCAAACAGGTCCGGTTTTATTGGACCACCCTGCAGTAGCCCACTCACTAGCTAGCAAAGAGACTCACATTTAATAAGATATATATCGTATATACTCGTACACTAATGCAAGGATTTTGGAAGAACAAAAAAGAACCCAACATGTATCAAAACGGGTACCCGGGTGCGAATTCATAGATCGATCAACGAGCACTAGTACGAATCCTGGGCAACTGAAACCGGACATTAATTTAATAAAGACAGCGAACTATTTGACGTGTGCAGGGTGTCCTGGTGGCTTCGCGTACAGTGCGTTGTACAACAGCTGTTATCAACTGTCGACGCGTGCCATGAGCTGGACTAATGCTGGACTCGCATGTCAAGAAATGCACAGAAAGGCTCACCTGATCGTCATCAATGATGCACGTGAACAGATACTCCTCGGTTAGTTTTGATTTTCTGCAATTTGTCATTGTCACAGGCTCAGCGGTAGTTTACGGCGACATCGTTCATACGAGAATGCCAATAATTCGACATCACAAGATCAAAACCTCTTGATTCGATTGAAGTAAAATTAGGTAGGCCTGCAGTTGACGTCCATGATGCGACGGCTGGCGCTGAAGTTCATGGAACTGCGTCCAACATTCCAAGTTCCAATGCGGGGCAGGGCAGCCAGTGCCGCCCCGTAGGCTTAAGCCGCCATGTGGGTCCATCAGCCATCCCCAGAAAGTTCCCAGCAAATATACTGGGTAATGAAAGTCATGGCAGGAATAACAAAGATCACAACTGCCCCCACCCACGTGACTATTCTCTATACTGTTTGGGTGGGGCTCGTCAAAGGATTTCACAGTCTCTATACAAAAAAAACCACCCGGCAAACGGCCCAGCCCATCAGCAGACCATCCACGTGAGCAGTGCAGCCGCACCATCCCTGCCACGCCCCCGAGGCAAACGAAGCGAAGGGGAGACCACGTGGGGTTTCCAAGCTTGACAGGATATCCGTAGTCCCGAACTGCAATGAGTTTAGTATCTGTTGGAAATCCTAATCTGACTCATCATCCACACAAAAGCCCCTCCAACGCGCCGCCCGACTCCGAGGCACGACAAAAACAGTGAAGTTACTCAGCTCACAGGATCAGACCACGGACCAGGCAGGCACCAATCAAGCAATCACCTATGGGTGTCTGTAATATCACAATAAACCCCCAAGGCATGATTTCAAATCAGCATCCTTTGCATCCTTTGCAAATCAGCTGGCTGAGATGTTAGCCTTTTTAGAACTGTGACTGTTCCACGGTATAAACTCAAATCAGCATCTTGGGCTGTCTGTAGTGTTTGAGGGTCAACCTACTTGCGCTACTTCTGTACTGTTGGTCTGTGGTGCCTTATTATGCATTATTCGGCACAACCCTTCACAGTCGCCTCATGAAGGGCTTCCTCCATCGGCCAGCCGGAAGACGCGCCTATACGCTGTAGTACCACCAGCGGGCGTGGAACTGCGTCCACTTAGGGCTTACAGGTAAATGGGTCATTCATATGCGGTGTTTCAATAAGACATTTTTTGTAACTTAGTCGAACGACATTAACAGTATTGTACACGAACTTTCAGTCAGCGGTAGCGAAAAGGACTGTACGAGGTAATTCAAAATACGAAAGGTAGGTTTCAGGTAAACTGCGGTGTGAGACAAGGATGCAGAATAGCCGCAGACCTGTTTGCAGTATCCATGGACTGGTTAATGGAGTGCACCATACACAGAGGATGCTGCGGTTGTGCCCTTGGCAAGGAAGTGTTTACTGATCTGCACTTTGCAGACGACATCGCTCTGATTGCAGAGATGCTCGAAGTTCTGTTGCTAGCTCTTGAGGTGATAAATGAGGAAGCAGCTACACTGCACCGAGAATGCTGTTGCTATATGCAACGCAAATGTGGAATTTGTAGAGTCCTTCGTCTACCTTGGAAGCGCACAGCACAGAAATGGAAGCAGTGACACAGAAATCCGGAGACGAATCGGCATAACTCGCGACTGTATGACACAGTTTGACCGCTATATTTGGAAGTCATCAATCTCAGTCAGCACTAAGATTCGTCTCTACATGATGGCCACCACAGAATCATGGTAGCTGCAATGAGCAACCCACCTGCAGGATGGAGAAGACAGAGGACGTCCTCGTGATACATGGTTGAGAACCGTGTCCCTGAACGTTTGGCCCTTCAGCACCGGTGACACCGCGTTCACTCGGCCTGCATGACGACTCGCTGCAGATTGGCAGTGGCGTCAAATTGTTGACACTGCTGTGCTTCAGTAGGAGTTTGCCATCAAGAAGGAGGAAAAAAAGTATACGCAAAAATGTATGTATACAGGATTCGTTTTGTAACAAGTAAACTTATCTACAAAATTGAATGATTTTTGAATGTGGAAAATGTTTTTAGAAATAGCACGTGGATGTGTATCGTTTTGGACGGCTGGATATCGCCCTGCTAGAAACTCTCCGTTCGTGTGGCGAGTGCTGCAGTCACCAGCCAACAGAGGCTATATACACTATCCAATGACTTACACCAACTGGTACCCGGGACAGCCTAATTATTACTGCACCAACGCATGCGTCATGTCAAACCGTCTTTTGACTTATTATTGGACTGCCGGTAGCTGTGCATTATCGGCGTGTCCACTCTGTGAAATAAACCTCTGAGTTAACAATATATAATAAACTAAGACGTCATTGATATACGGTGCTTCAATAAGACACTTTTTTATCTTTTATAGTTCAGTCGAACGACATTAACAGTACTGTACTCGTACTTTGTGTCAACTGCAGCTGAAAGGACTGTACCAGGTAATTCAAAATAGTAAAGGACTAGAAAGAAAAGTTTTCCTTCTGTTTTGGTAGAAACCATACTATAAGCTTTACGGATCCTGAAACTAGAGTCTTCTGGGTGGCCGACTGTGAAGATTTGGTGATCCTGGCTTAGGCCTACACCGTTTTTGACTGATCCACACGTGTAACAGACAGAACTGCGATGGCTAGGACGCGCGTAAAAGCTGTTGCGGTTTTATGGGTTCGTGGAGTTGTGTCTAACAAAGTTGTTGCCTACGGTGTTATCGTGTACACCTGAATGTACCGGAGAACAGCTTAATGCTCGTTGGAATCAGTCTGTCGTAAATAATGTTTCACTATGAACGCTGAACGATGAGGAATAATTCACACTGTTTGAAATGATTGAATTCTGAACATTTGCTTTATTACAAGACTGCTAAAACTGCTTTCTTGCATAATGAATGTTTTGTAACAGACAGTGCTGTTGTCTCGGTTGTGCGAATGTTGCATACACTAATGATGAAAAGCTGATCATGCAGTAGTTTCTGACTTTGCAAATGTTTCATGCTACTTGATAGCAAAACTAACATTAGACCCTAGCTAAAAACGAACTTCATGGAGAATGTTGCTTAACTGATTTTGTTATGTATTAGGCCTACTGTGATTGTTTTTCCAGCTTTGCTTCTAATCTGTTATCTGCGTTTAGTTGCAAATAAAACGAAATTGTGTCGTTGTTACAGGCGTAATATTGGAGAAATATTTAAAACAAAAACTATTTGGACGATATGATATTAGTGTACTAAAACATCATATATCCTAAATTGAGCTATGCATGGGGCGTCCTTACAAGCTTACTCTATAAGCATTTTTATTACGCGCGATAGCAGAATGTTTCGCTCGTCTTAGCCATGGCCTTGGCGTCTGTCTGTCTGTCTGTCCGTCTGTCCCACTCGTGAGCTGTATCAAAACGGTGCGCGCTATAGGATCACGAAATCTTCACCATGGACTGCCTCAGGGTCTCTAGTTTTTCGTGACAAAATTTCGAGTCCCTGGGTGCGGTGGTTCCTTTTGAACGAGGGCGTCAAAGAGGGGTACCCACTAAAAGGAAGTTATTTTGGTGTTATTGGCTCCTTTAGTGTGAAAACGGTTGCACATAGGTACAGACATGCTGCTTATCATAACAAGCACTGGTGACAGGCTTCTTAGATTTATCAACATCGATGAGCTTGAACGACCTTGAACCCCTCAAAAAGGGAGTTTTAGTGAATTTTTCGCAATTTTTGGATGCAGTGCACATTTCAACACTGAATTGCAACGAAATAACTGGAGATAGACCAAGACCACCTGCGTAGAAAATTTTCGCATTAAACGTATATTTCAGCAGTCTTAAGTCCCGACCCCCCAGGTTCAAGAAGGCCGGCACAGGCTGGCGTCAAAGACGGCTACTCCCTAAAAAGTAATAATCTTGCCACTATTGACTCGGGTAGCGTGAAAACGGTTGCAGATAGGCACAGACATGCTGCTTATTATAACAAGCAATAGTGACAAGCTTTTTTATAGTGCCAACGTCGATGACCTTAAACCCCTAAAATAGGGGTTTTCAGTGATTTTTTTTGCGATTTCCGGCTGCGTCGCGCATTATAAGAGTGAATTACACCGAAACGGCTGGAGATGGATTTGGACAACCTACGCATGACATTTGTAGCATAGAACATTTTTAAGAATATTAAGTTTCGATTTTTTTAAAATTCATGGCCTCGAATATAAGTACTCTTTCAAGACGCATAAATATCTTATTGCTGTACACTGATTGCCAAAGTGGCAGGACCGCTGCTATCGCGCGTCACGTGAGCTTTGCTCAAATTACTTGCTAGCTAAGTTATATCAGAATCATTTTGGACTTTTATGCCTAATCAGTAACCGTTGAGCAAGTAATAGCAACAAACAACATCAAAATAAAAAGTATGGGTCCTTGGAATTTGTACAGTTTCCCATCCCAACTCTAAGGCTATGCACATCTCAGCCCTCCACAAAAAAAATGACGTCAGCAGTCAGTTTTAGATAAAAAAATACAATGACGCCAGCCATTTCATGCGGTAGGGACGGGGGCGGAGGTGAACATTCTGACTTTCCGACAAATGTAGCTTCTGTTGCAACAACGGCATTTTGCGGCACTTGAAAGATTTCGGCTAGTTCATCGTAAGATCTCATCGCGGGCCGCAAGTCGTGGGCAAACAGTTCTTTAGCATTATTTGATATGGGTCCTTGGAATTTGGTCCTATCCGACGGTTGCGGAACTGCCAGTATTTGGCTAGGTGCCTGAGTCCGAGGAGAATTGTATCCTAAATTTCCTATGATCTCTTCATAGTGTTCTATCTCCACATCCGAATCCTGGTTTCTTATTAGGCCTATAGTTAACACAGACCAGAGCTTTTTATGGAACGCTTCAGGATTTTATTACAGTAAATACGCGAATAATTGTCATCCAAATTATGACGTCAAGCCTTTTTTAAAAGAGCATAGACAGATATACAAACATTAGCTGAAAAAAGCAAAACTGTCAATCACACGGTCGTTCTCTATAGCACGAACAAGCAGACGGTTTCAGCAGAAAGACTTAGGCTTATTCAAATTATGACGATAAGCCTTTGGAAAAGAGCTTTTGGGAATGGGACGAAGATCATAACAAAAGGTAGATTAGCTAAAAAAAAGACAGACAGAACAATCATTCTCTACAGCAAAGACGGACAAAAAATACTAATAAACAGAAGATCCTAAAAGAACACATTTTAAGACAAAAATGACCATATTTTTGTGAAAACTGTGGGGCCCCTTTTTGTGGGGAGCCCTGGGCAGCTGCCCATGTTGCCCATGCCTGAATCTGACCGGCCCTGGATATTTCCGAGAACTTTGCGTAGTAGTTAGTAGCTATAATAGTACCAGTAGTAGTAGTACCAGTAGTAGTAGTAGTCATCGTAGTAATGTTTAATTACTTCGCTCGGCGGAAATATATGTACTCTCACTAGCGCTTTCTAGTTATTGAGTAGATGGTCCATGGCATTATAGTTTAACATTGTTTGACAATTACATGAACGGCAATGGCACACAAACGACAAGCTGCAGTAACCGAAACGTACTCAGTTATACATGTCACTGATGTCACTCACTAGCTGACAACAACTAAGACTTTCAGCTCTTTTATAACCGTCTGATTCTGGATTTTTTCTGTTTGAAATAACAGTACTACATCTACATGTATCTCAGTTCCTCTATTTACGCTTCCATTAAAACGTTAACAGTTCTGTTTACTTTGTGTGCTAGAATGAACTCACAGCTTGCTAGCCAGTTTTCCAGTGCAAGTTGTTTATCATATCGTATCGGAAGTTCGCGACTTCGTAAAACGCGTATTGAACTGAATTAAACTGAAGTGACATAATTAGGCCTACATGTTAGTACAGTTCAGCTTAGTTCATTTGAGTTCTTTTCCTAAAGTCTACTGACTACTAAGCGCGTTGCGTTCAGATAACTTAAGTCTTCAGTACGATATCATCAGCAGTAATCTAATATTCGTCGTCGAACGGATATTCTTTATGCTTGCCGAAATATCTACAACCAATCGCCGCGAAACACGATGAGTTTATACAGAGGAGTACATCATTATTGATATGCTGAACTAAATGCAGCTCTAATAATATTCAGTCTACCGACTAGCTGTAAAGCAAATGTTAAGACCTGCTATTGTTTACACATTTACATACATTCAAAATGAGTAGTCCCTACAGTAACTAATGAACTAATTTTATGGCATAAATTTAGTGAGATTTGCTTACTAAATATATATTTCACAGCAAAAAAATCGTCCAATTTTTGGTTATCAAAACTATCACTTTCTCTGCACGATCACGCGCTTTGTTGATGTTGTGATGCGTCCATCGACCGACCGGTGACGCCACCCAGCAAATAAAATGTAGCCTAAATTACGCAGATTTTGGATATCTAAAACGCCCCTCCCTCCACCAAAACCCCTCAACGGGTCTCTCAATTCCTTCTGCGTAAAAGTCGTCTTTCAGCCGAATTTTGGTTTTGATCGGCTGTCTGATTTCGGAGAAAAAAATAGAAAATAGAAAATATTTAAAAGTAGAAAAGACCAAGCAAAAACATAAGACCTTATGTTACTGCATAGGGAAGGCCTAATAAGTTGATATAATTATTATTGCTATAAGTTTATAGCATATACGTACTCTTGTACTGTCAGAGTTCTCGCATTGCAGTTGCACCCAAATATCTCACGCATTTCATCGTCAGTCAGGCTAAAGTCAAATATCTATAACACCAGACAAAAAACAGATAATTACATTAATTAGGTAATGTATCAACAAGAAATCGGAACTAATGTTCATTAAACGCGCGAAAGCCTATAGCAGTATCTGTTTGCAGTTTTTTCGTTTTTCTCCACCCATTTCCTCGCCATTCCCTTTTCTGCAGCCGAAAATCGCAAAAAAATCATTTTGGGGTTCAAGGTCATTTAAGGTCATTGATGTTAATACGACTGAAAAGCACGTCACCAGTGCTTGTTACGGTAAACAGCATGACTGTGCCTATCTGCAACCGTTTTCACGCTAGACAAGCTAATCGCGAATAAGTAACCACTTTTTAAGGGTACCCCTTTTTGACACTCGCTTGCGCAGGTCTCGTTGATCGTAGGGGGTGGAAACTTATACAGCTAAAATCTACATTCAATGCTGACAATTTTTTTACGCAGGTTATCTTAATTGGTCTGTCTACAGCCATTACGGCGCAATTCGGACAGACGAACAGGCAGAATTAATACGCGCTACAGCTACTGTATCTATGCTAGCTATCGCGCGTAAAATGTTCTGTCTGGCTCACACAAGTTCAGCGTGCTCAAAAATTCATGCATCAAAAGTTTTAGCCATATTTCCAGACAATGACGTCCGTCCGTCCTTCGTCTGCCTGCGTGGTGTGACGTTGATGTACGCTGATCACATAGGTTCGGATATCTGGAATTTAATTTCCTTACACGATCAGTTAGATCAGCACCGGTATCACAGCTCTAGTATGTCGTATCTGCCAGTATTAGCTTGGTTGCTGTGTTTTTTTGTCATTACTTGATAACACCTATTGTAGATTACTGAAATCAACAGTCACTAAATGCCAATGAATCAAATTACCGAACTAGTTGAAAGCAGTTGTCTATACAGTTGCAACATTTGTCCGAATGTCGTTATTATTATGCTTAATGACAGGAGCGATTACAAAATAGCAGATGACAACAGTGCCGGCGCTAGAGAGTTGGAGCCCCCCTCCTCAAAATACAAGTGTGAGACCCCTATTATAACAGGAGTCTGGGGGCGGTCCAGGGGCAGAGCCCTTGGTCAGGGGGGACAGGACAGCGAAGCCCCCATGAAACTGAAACTTTTGGCCTTTGGACGTCCACTGAATGCCGCAAATTTGCCCACTTTTAAAAAAATTGGAAACGCAAAATCATACACAATTTGTGTTGTTTTTGCAAAGAATAAAGTCTAGTAGGCCGCAATACGTCACAGATTACTATACATTAATGACAAGTAATAAACTTGTCCATTTTGGGTAAACTTTCCACATGTTTAGTTATTTTATATTTTAAATATTTTTAAAAATTAGAAATGTTTTTTCATACCGATCATGAAGTCCCTGAGCATACGCGAGCCTCTGCCCCCAGCTGGGGGGGGAGGTACGGGAGGCCCTTCCGCCGGCTCTGGATAACAATTACAGTCGTATAACTAACTTAGCGACACAAATCAACTGAACTAACCTGAACTCGGTTATAGTAGGTACGCCTTTAAACAAGTCGCAAAAATAAACAACAAGTAAGTGAATTAGAGCGCTTCGCATAGTTCGCGTACACAACTAAACCGGAGGTTCAGTTCAGTACATTTTTGTCGCTTCTGCTGACGTATTTAGCCTACTTACTGAAATATTTTCTCTTTGGTGACTGACGGTGTTGGCCTTTGGTATGACAGCAAGGTTGCGTTGTAGCAGCCACCTCAAAGCCACCTCAACACAACATTATCGTTAATTAATACAATTCTAAATATTTACAAAAAACGCAATAAATCAAAAAATACGAAGATTACAGATGACTGTAGTAAAATTTCCACACAAACGTTGCTAGTACACCGATTTGCCCGGAAGAAAGTGCACCCCAGCAAGGTCCATTTTGGGCCATTTCCCCCGGAAAATGAGAAAAATTAGCTGGGGGTTGAACTTTTCAACGGTCGGAGCTCGACCAATGTGTGATGTAAATCGTACACTCTGTCTAAAAACATCCCCGACATTTTCGACCGTAACTTGAAAAGCAATTACCAGATTTTGATAATTTTGGTGCAAATATTCCTGACACAACTTGCCATCAAATGACCGCTCAGTTTCCCATTTCGCCCAATGTTTGTTTCTGCACTACCTAGGGAAACACAACCAGCAAAATATCACTTTTTTATCCAATGCGATATGATTGCTTAATTAACATAACGCGTAAAACATATTTTGTTCACATTTTTGATACTTTGGCTGACATTTTATCCAGTTGTCCATTTTGCAACTGCCTGTAGTAAAATTGCCTAAAGTGTTGGCCCACTGTGCGAACACAGGCAAAGAGACGCTTTCTCCATTCACTGACAGCAGTATCGATAATGTTCTGCTCCAGAACAATCCATGCTGTACCAGTCGCTTCTTCACAAACATTCCTAAACTTCGGCTGGTAGACACACTGCTGCATGACAGTCAAACCTTGTAATAGACCGGCCCACAGATTAGGATAGATGGAATTTGATGATGTTATTTCATTCATTTTAACACATTATGCTTGGTCTGCTTTCCTCAAATAGTGCAAAAGCAGACGTTAAGTGAAGTGGAAAGTAAAACACTTATTTAATAGTTAGTTGTGTGAGAAATTTTTCTGCCAAAAATTATTAAAATCTGCTAATCATTCTTTAAGTTACGATCCATAATGTTGGAAATGTTTTTTCAGGTTTTCTGTTGATTTCAACACATATTTCGCTTGATCTGCTTTCCCTAGGTAGTGCAGAAGCATACATTGGGTAAGATAAAAAAACTAAACGGTCAGTTGATGGCAAGTTGTGTCAGAACTATCTGTAACAATAATTATCAAAATCTGGTAATTGGTTTTCAAGTTACAATCAAAAATGTTGGGAATGTTTTTGAAACACAGTGTAGTATATAGCAGACACCCCCAGTACATGATTTGACAGTGTGGTAGGGGCCTTGAGAAAACAGTTGGGGGTTCAACCCCCCCTCCTTTTATCCCCCTCTCGGCAATTCAAACACTAATCCATGGATATCCACATCCACTGCAAGCCTGAATAATAGGCTTTTTCGCACAATGTGGTCACCATAGATGCCGAATACTTTGCCGTCGCGTCTGACATGAAGCATTAATGCCAACAACGCGGTCATGCAGGTAAGCATCAGAGTAGACAGCAGTGGTAATCTACCTGTGACGCGGTATTGCTGTGTCTGTTTGCGATTGTGTTCAGAACAGGATCAGTAGCCACCGCAGGGTCAGCCGACGTCGCCCTGCACATACGCTACATGTATAGTTTGCGGCAATAAAAAGATCCCGCTTTTTAAAGCATAGTAATAATTTGAACGAAATTTTCAGCGCTTATTGAAAATAAATTTGCCGCACAAAGGCCACGTTTTGTGCAATATTACGACAGTTTGCGTAAATAGTGCCATTTTTCGTCTTAAAGCATTATTTTCAAGTAAACACGCATTTGCCACTTCAGTTACAAGGCAGGAAGACGCAACTTACCGACAAACAGTACTGCAAATTTCTGACAACAGAATTCCGACAGATACTAGGCCGGTACTCGATTTACCTACCCCGGAGGGATGGAAGGCTGAGTTGACCTGAGTAGCTGATTATGTACTGTGATGGTTTACCTGTCCGCAGAGAGTGCCCATCCAAGAATTATACCTAATCAAGACAACTCACGAGTAAACAGACTGTTTGTTCCGTTATAGGGTGTTTACACGACTGAGCAAACATCGAGCAGCTAGCTCGACGCTCTATGGTAATTAGCATGCTAATTAAGAAGGCGAGCGGGTTGTAATCGGAAGGCCTATATAACACGTGATCAGCTGTGGACTAAGAGCCTAAGCTTAGGCCTACATTTGAGCCACAGGCGGGGTTCCAATAGGCCTGCTTGAGCCAGCTCGATATTTGTTCGACGTTTGCATGATGTTTGCTCCATAGTGTAAACACCCTGTCAGGTCTCTGTATGCCGACTACTGTGATCTGCACAGAATTAACTAAATCATCTACAGTACGAAACATCGTAATGTAGTTTCAACACTTTGCCACAAACAGTACGACAAAGAAGCCCACTGTCGCTAGGTTGGGCCGACGGTAACTTCTATATCCGAAAAGCAGCGTCCGACTTCTGATCTTGGAAACAACGTGATTTTCCAGAGTGAGTACAGTCCCATGTACGTTGCGGTGACGCTGCTATATCGAAAGCTACAATTAGAGCGAGGATACGCTACAAAAATTCGGCGCACATGGGTGATGGCTGAAAGCACCAACTTTGCATTCAAAGCTGCGGCCAAACCGTTGCAGATAAAGACATAATTAATATTGACAGCCAATGAGAACTCGTGATCAAACGGTACCACTGTCGATCCTTTAAGACGTACAGTGTAGCCACAATTCATAGATGACAGCCGACGACGACAGACGACACATCGTGTCAAAAAAACTTCGTCTAACGGTCGGCCGGCCAAGCGTACCAAGGCCTGGACGAGTTGCCGAGCGGTGAAAACGCAGTGACTTGAACATTGTGTCGCTGACTGAACTCGATCAGTTTGCTGTTGCTCAGGAACGGACTAGTCTCAATCTAACATAATACACATAATACACGGTTTCCACGCATCGTTGAAAGTCGTTGGATTTTTATGCGCGAAAGCAGCTGCTGCTTTCAGCGCGTCTTAGCCATCGCAATTCTGTCCGTCCGTCACACGGGTGGATCAGTCAAAAACGGTGCAAGCTAAAATCACCAAATCTTCATCGTCGGCTGCCTGGAAGACTCTAGTTTCAGGAACCGTAAAGCTTTTCCATAATTTCGAAGGGGATCACCCCGAACGAGGGCGCTAAATGAGGGGGTGGACAAAATGTGCGATTTTTGGTCAATAAGTCACTGTATCTCAATAACGGTGCGAGATAGGGCCTAGATTACTATTAATCACTAATAGGAAGTCGTACACTGACTCTCAACTGTCACCGAATTCAATGACCTTAAATGACCTTGAACGCCAACATAAAGGTTTTATGGATTTTTGGCGATTTCGGGCTACGAGACACATTTCAAGAGCGAATTGCACCGAAATCAATTGAGATAGGCACGGAAAACCTGCGTACGAAATTTTCAGCATTGAACGTAAATTTCGACGGTCCAAGGCTCGATTTTCTAGGTTCAAGAAAACCTCCGCACGAGGGCATCATAAAGCGTACTCCCGAAAAAGTCGTTATTTTACCGTTGTTGGCCAGTCTTTCGTGAAAACGGTTGCAGAAAGGCATGGGCATGCTGCCTATTACAACAAGCACTAGTGACGAGCTTTTCAGTCGTATCAACATCAATGACTTTGAAAAACCCTAAACTTCTACAATAAGGAGTCTTATTTATTCTTGCGATCTTCGACTGCAGCGCACACCCCAAGAATGAACTGTGACGAAATGGCTGGAGATAGACTGACAATTTGCGAACAAAAACTGCTATAGGCATTCGCGCGTCTCGTGAACATTAGCTCAAATTTTTTGTTGTCTTTAAATTCAAAGCCATGAAAGTCGTTGAAAAGAGAGTTGGTCCTTGAAAGTCCTTGAATTGGAGTTTTTGGGTCCTTGAAAGTCGTGCAATTTTTTCAGTCATTGAAAATTGATGTCAGTAGAGTGGAGGGCTAGAATGGTGGTTCTAACGCGTGATCTATAATTATGGAGTAGGAAAATGAGGTTCTAACACGTATTCTTTATAATAGATGGGTTTTTTTGTCCTCGCCCGCCACCACTGGCACTACAGTGCGGTGGGTTTTCTCCACACCGGTAAATTAGAGTTTCTGTTGCGTATTCTTTACAATGGTGAGTTTTGATCAGGGGTGTTTTAAATCAAGATCGAAGGTGTTTTACCTGGCCATTTTAAGTAGGCTTACCTACTGTATTGCGTACAATATGTGTTCTCCGCAACTTCCGGCAGAGTCGATGTAGGCTATATAACAATCCAGTGTTCTCCCGAATGACATTAACGGACTATTTCTTAGATGCGCAGGCAGATCTCTGGACTGAGTGGTATATATACACGGCCTTTAAGAAAGTTCTCGGCACATTCGCAAATGCAATGTAGCAGTTTGCGGTTCACGTCCGAATGAGTCGTATGGCAGATCCGGACTTCGCGTTGTAGATACGGGAGCGGCACCCGGATGACCTGGATTCAGCGCTACAGATGACTACAGTTTGATGTACGGACCAAGGACAACGAAAGGCTGAAGTTGGAAAGCTCGAAGACCGTATACAGAGAAAGTCAAAGAAAATGAGAGAAGTGACTTAGCCAAGTGCTTTCGTCGCTTCGGCGACCGAGCGCCGGAACGAGATGCTGTTAAAGGAACTGAAAGAGAAGAAGAAGAAAGTGGAAAAAAAATAAAAAGTCAAGTGCCAAAGTTGCGTGCTTCAGCTGCGGAGCAGGGATGTATTGAATCAACGCCTTGGTCGACAGTGTAAGTGACATCACCATTGATAAAAAGAACTGTGCGACGACATATGAATGGGTAATAGGTAGGCTCAAAGGATTTCGTTTTTTGACAAAAAACTGACGAAATAACGAAAACTGGCAGTCGTGACAAAAATATTGATTTTTGACGAAATTTGACGAAATTTACTAAATTTTCACTTTTTGACAGACGAAAAATTGCATTTTTGGCGGCAAAATTTTTGGAGCGTATTTATTATAACAAGCACTCAATTTTGGATGGCGAAAAATGGCCAAATTTAAAATTCTTACAATTTTTTTTAAACTTGCACTTTTTGACAAACGAAAATAAAAGTAGGAGCCAAAAGCCTCGAAACTGTTTTGGCAAAACTTCGTAAAGTAAGTTAACAGCGCAAAGTAAGTTAACAGCAGTTAAAAAGCCTTATTTTCGGATGACGAAAAATGGCAAAATTCGGGATTTTGGGCAAAATTTTTGACGAAATTTGCATTTTTTGACGAACGAAAAATGGCATTTTTGGCGGAAAAATCCTTTGCAGCCTAGAAATAGGCACTGAAGAAGCATAAAAGCATGTGGGATTTCGACAACCACCGCATGAAGTTCAAAGACGGAGAATGGATTGACCTCCAGCATGAAGACGGAACATGACACATGGCGTTCGTCGAGGTTACTATTAATAAATGTACAAAACATTAGTTTATACGCTTGTTAACGGCAACATTTAAACACTAGCACATCAAAAACAACAAATATTACAAAAAGTGTTATTGCCTGTATCGCACTGGCTGTGTATCAATGTGCTGCTGAATAATATCGCCTTTTGTAATTTTTGCTGGCTTTCGATGTACTAGTTTTTAAATGTTGCCGTTAACAACAGCTGTATAAAGTGATGGTTTGTAGGCTACACTTGTATTTTCTGTTTCAATACTGAAATAACGTTTTTCTATAAGTGATCAATTACGGAGATGTCTGGCCCCCAGATATTTTACGGTTACGATTTTAACCTTTTGGGGTTACGTGACACTGAACTTGCTACGGGAGTTTTCTATAAATGGTCAATAATGACCATGCATGACGAACTGGCGTCGCTGAGCTTATGCCAACTCCCACAAAGGAACACCAGGAACGCCATCCCAAACGGAACGCCACTCCACTCGCAGCAACCCTTAGTACAACCGGTACTCACAACCAAACATGGGCAATCGTCCATCTTCCGGGGCGGAAAATTGCCATGCGATTCAGATGATAGGTTCGCATCGCAGGGAAGACCAAGCGAAAACCTACAGATAGCTAGGACATTTGCATGTTCTGACGCGCTGTGATTAATAGAAAGCTTTTCACAGATTAACGATTATTGTACACACCTGCAGATTGGCGGGTGTAACAGTAGAACAGTTATCAATCAGTGTTTGAAGTTGTCGACGGTTGAAGTTCGAAACACCAATCGATTTTGTCAGCCCAAGTTTCTGACATTCGATCATTCCCTGTCAACACAATACATTACTGACGTATAGTATACCGAAAAACGAAAATAAACGTAATGTTTTTTTCGCGAATCACAAAGCCCATAGAACGTCAAATTTTCTTAGCCCTAAGCCAAACACCAGCTTACACTGCGAGACTACGGACACTACGAGGTTAGTGCATCGCGCGGTGTGCCTGTCTGCGTCCCATTTATCACTGGTATATTCACTGTCGGAAGGACGGCCAGGCTGAGTTGACCTGATCGAACCGTAAATGGTGAATCTTTCACATTGTGCGTCAGATGATCTCTAGGGTCCACAGTTTTCCGTGGGCCGCGAAATTTGCCTTTTAGGCGGAATTTGGATATTTTCGCGGAATTTTGCAGAAGTTGAGAAATGACCGGCGATAGTACGATCTTTGGCTTGATGACGTAATTTTGTCGCGAAAAAAATCAAACTGAACCGCCTAAAGCTCTCTGTCTTCTACAAATAGCTATCGCAATACGACCAAACTGTAAATAAACACAATTTGGATAGGCCCATCACTTTAAAAAAGACAAGAAAGCCTAGCTAACGCAAAGGGAACGCACGACAGCAGTGCATGTATGAAGGCCCACTGCCCACTGGGGTGTTCACGCTAAGTTAAAATACAAATATCAAAATCTCCATCTGCATTGCATAACAAACTAGAAATTTGGGGCAAAGCCCAACGTGAGTCCGCCCGGCGCCCTAAGTCCGATTGGGGAAAATTTGGGGGCGGTGGAAATTTTCCATTGTGCAAAATTTCAAGCCGGTTGGCCCACGCATCTCGGTGATCTGATGCTCGGAAAAAAATAAATAAAACATCTAGGCTAAAACATAAGTCCTTCTTAAAACTATCGTTTTCGGGCGGACTAATTAGTTGCGTGGCGACACCTTGCGAACGCTAGAGTTGTGTCGCAGCCCGAAATCGCCAAAAAATCCATAAAACCCCCTATTTTGCCGTTCAAGGTCATCCAAGGTCACTGCTCTGCGTGGCAATCGAAAGCCCGTATATGACTTACTGTTAGTGATTAATAGTAATCTAGGCCCTATCTCGCATCGTTTCCGAGATACAGCGACTTATTGGCTCAAAATCGCAGAATTTTCCCACCCCCTCTCATTTTGCGTCCTCGTTCGGGGTGACTCCCTTCAAATTTATGGAAAAATTTTACTGATCCTGAAACTAGAGTCTTCCGGGTAGCCGACGGTGAAAATGTGGTAATTCTAGCTTGCACCGTTTTTGACTGATCTACCCGTGTGACAGACGGACGGACGGACGGACAGACGGACAGACGGACAGACGGACAGAATTGCGATGGCTAATACGCGCTATAGCAGTACCTGCTGTCGAGCGTAAAAACAAAAACTGATAATTTTCTTTGTATGTTGCTAGCATAACTCAGCACAATTGCAGCGTTCAATAACTAAAGTTTCTGAACAGGACAGAGCTCAGTTTACTCCCAAACAAAAGGTCGCGTTAAGCCGCGGAATTTTGCAAAATTTTCCGCGGAAAGCTGTGGGCCGTTACTCGTAAAAATGCCCGAAATAAAACGGTGTCCTCACCTGCCATGTTTCAGTGAAACTGGTTGCTTCATCATAACATGGTTGACCGGAGTCGTCTCGAGGAAATACCTCCGCACCTGGCTGATTCAACACAAAACACTTGCACGTACACACACAGTGTAAGATTATATATATGAAAAACCGCTGCTTCTAGACCCCCAAACTGCCGACTTAACCGGCCGCCAGCCGCCGAAATTTTGCTAAGCCGCCGCCGCCGCCGCGATAATCGCGGCTAGCCGAGAAAAAAATTTGTTAATATCGGTTTGTGTGCACACTAAAACCCACAAAGTGCCTTACAAGTTACATCTGCAGCATAAATAATATTAGTTTTGATTTATCGATGATGTATGGCATGTATGCACTCGGACAAAATTTCAAAGTAACTATTTAATTATTCCGTTAAAACCGCTAAGAAACGTGGCAGGAAATTTTTTTTATTTTTTTTATAAAAGTTGAATAAAAAATGTTAGCTATAATTAGTTCATCGTCTTGCCTAATGCCTAATGCTGTAACTCGCAACTTCGCTTGCTCCGCTTTCGAAATTGTAACCTGAAAGATCGCACATGCATGGATGTTAACTATTTAGAAACACAGAAACAAATAAATGACTACAAATGGAAACAGTTTGTCTTAATTCGTTAAAGAAATATAAGACGTTTGACATGAATCAACATGTTGAATTCTGTCTCCAATGCATTAAAGGGAGAGAGGAGAGAAAACGAAAAAGCGGTAGGAGATTTTAAAAAAAGCGGAGAACAAGGCTGGCGTGTGGGAATTGCGTCATCGGTCTTCGATGATCGATCTCATGCACTTTGATATCTAAACTTTAGCAGCTATGGACACGGTGTATATGCCTACCCTGAGCGCCATTGGCAAGTGTATCAGATACATGTCGACACAGTCGAGCCGCAGCGCGGCAAGGCTCTTCCGTAACGCCGGTACAACAGCCTCCCTCCGACTGCAAGTTGTCCATAACTGCACAGTACCACAATCAGTTAACACTTATGTCATATTTAATATGCCCTAAATGTTTTACGACAAATATACCTGGCCAGAAGAACAGAAAGAACTTGTACCGGCTGACGAGAAGTGCAAGGTCTTAACGACGCTTTTATTACTGGAGACCAATGAGTTCCGGGACTGCCGGCCGTGCCGGGTGCTATTGTGATAAAATAGTTGGGCCGGCAGTTGCTCAAGAAGCAAAAAAAATGTTGCCAAGTTAATGAAACAAGAAATCTGAGCTAATGCTCATGATATGCGCGAGAGCTTATAGCAGTTCCTGTTCGCAGGTAATCTTGGTCTATCCCCACCCATTTCGTCGTAATTCCCACTTTTGCAGCGAAAAATCGCCCAAAAATCACACAACAGCCAATATTTTATGGTTCAAGGACATTTAAAATCATCGATGTTGACATCCCTAAGGAGCTCATCGCTAGTGCTTGTTATGATAAGCAGCATATTTGTGCCTATCTGAGCCGAGTTGGCTTGTTCGGGACGATGGTAATTTGCGGAAATGCGGAATGCGGAATGCGGAATGACCGACCGACCGATCGATAACGCCCCTGGCCGCATTCGGCATTTATTGCCACTAATTACCGAGCAACGTAGGCTACTGTACGCGATATCTCATGCTTAGATTAAAAAACGCCGCTGTCATATGGCACCTTTGTCATTTTAAATTCTTTCAAAATAAAGTACTGATTGGTTGCTACTTGTTTGAATTTCAGGAAAGCGCTTGTTCGCTCTCTCTGTTTCGTGACAATAGTAGCTTCTGCTTCAAAACTTTTGTAACTGTACATAAATGGACAAGCTAGTAGCTACGTAACTGAAGTGTGTGTATAAAGAACTCGTTATGAAGCTGGTTGTGTTACATGCTTAAAATTAAAACAGTGCTGTCACTACACGAATGGATTCTAATATGCTGCTAAGATACGAAACTCACGACGACGAACGTTATGGGTAGCTTTGGTGCTAAACCCGCAACGAAACCATAAGAGGTAGCCGAAGTGAATGACACTGTTGACGACGACGGTTGGAATGACCACCCAAAACCGCACAGGCAGTCGACGGCGGTTCCCGCGTCCGCATCTGCCGCCGTTTCGCCGGCTGCTCCTCCCGATAGAAGCGAGATAGCGACAAAAAAATGTCGCTCGAACGTGTGGCTCCGATAGGGACTCAAAGATGAGGAGCGAAGCGATGTCTCATCGGAATCCTAGCAGCATGGAGGAATCGGACGTGAATGGCAGCAACGTTTCGGTATACGCCTGCTGTAGAAGCTGATAGTCGTCGGTGTCGTAGCCGAGGCAGAAGCTGCGACAATGGAGGTACGGAGCATGCTTACTGCTACACGCCACTGGACAGTCCGACTCGTCGCCGGCATGTAGTTGAGCTGTCTGATGAAGGACCGTTGAGTGATCCGTATCTGGCTTCGGTTGATCCGTTTGTGAAGCATACACGTGTATCGCCAAAGTCCTACAGTACAACGCCGCATACATACGGTCGGAGGGGCCGTAGTGTAGCAAGACGTTGTCAGCGGAGTTTCGATGACGATTCGAGTGATGATGCCGGCGCACAGTTTTGAAAGCCAGGAAGCCGTACAACAACGAAAAAATCAACATTAAAAATTTACTTACGCATGAAACAATGAAAACAGTGAGAGAGCACATACCCCCCTTCCCCTGCATTCCGCGGTTTATGCATCCAACGGACAGAGAAAACATCCAAGCAGACCAACTGGCCTACAACAAGAGTCAGTCAGACCTTGGTAGCAATGAAGAGGTCTTGGCGTGCAATCAGTTTGCTGTTGATCAGTTCATTGACAGCCAGTCCGACGGCGGGTTCAGTGTTGTAAAGTGTCGCCGTGTCAATGTGACGATAGCCAAGCTCCACTGCTGACTTTACTGCTGACACTGTTGCATCAACGTCCACCTGAGCAGACAGCAAATAAACATATCAAAAGCTGAAGAGTTTGGCCAGCCCGGTTTCAATTGGCGATTGGCTGTTACGGTAACGTGGTTTCTAAGCCCCATGTTCAGTCCAGCTCGACTCAACTGACTGACCTATTTACGTTGACAACTGCTAGCTGCAACTAGGCAGCAGTAATTGCAGCTATTAGTTGCAGAGCAAGTGCTGAATGGACTAAAAAGGCGTCCACGATCCACGTGACGGCAAAGGCCAATCGGCCACTATAGCCTGCATCGCCCGCTTTTCTAAATATATTGGCCCTTCTGGGTTTATCATGTCATCATTAAGGGTCACTCCGGGTACTTTATTATACTCCAACTCAAGCACACAGCTGCGGGTAATTGGTTAGAGTTATTAAGCCGCTCGTACGTATTTAACAGGAAGCATTCTGTTGTCGTTTTGTTTTTTTTTGCCACTTATCCTCCGAAACCAGGCAGCGGGCCAAAACTAAAATGGGGGAAGGACGAACCTTAGCTGGAAAGAATTTAAGCCAAATTTCAGCGACATTCTGTTGAGGCGCTTCAGAGTGAGAAGTATTTGTATGTCAAGAATGGGTATCAGGGCCGCACGCGTGCGGTATAAAAATATGCTATTATTATATTCTTTACTAAGCGGCGCCACCAGTCGCTGTCTGCTGTGTAGTTTCCAATCTTGCCAGTTGGACTTACAGGATGTTTAGACGATGAAGCAAAGATGAAGCAAACGTATTCAATAAACACGTGCACGACGTGCGCTAAGCAGGGATGTTAAGTTCTCGAGACCAACGTGGTCTCGAGACCAAATTTAATGGTCTCGTTCTCGTTCTCATCACAATTGTTCTCGTTCTCATGCATCTTGGTCTCGTGGTCTCGAAATTTGACTATGCAAAATTGTTATAATTAATTGCTCGCAATGGTGACTTATAACTCTGGAAAACTGAACAGTGGCTGTTAGACCTACAATAAAACTCACTGAATCGTAATTACAGAAGCTGCTCATGAATGCAGACTACCGGCTGTGTCAGAGGTCTATTATCTGGACCTGCTGCGTATACAGGTCAAAGTCTGTGCAATACAGTAGGTTGTTGCAAAGACCGCATGCTGGTTTATGACAGTGCATGTTTTCGCTGCGGTCACGTTTATCCGAATCCAACCAAACCAATGGATTGATTCAACTCATGTCCATGAGAGATTGTACATAAAATGCAAAATCTGCAGTGAACAGTCTATACCGGCAAGACACAGTTAGACTCACTCTCAGATTGGTTCTGTTAGGTCTAATCTCGGTGCTGCACATGAGACAGATACTGCATAATTGTTGTCTCTGTGCATCTGATTCGTGCCACATCAGTTGATAACCACGTTGGTTTATAAAATCACTTTATGCCGACGGTTATGTCAAATATTATGTGTTAAATTTTATTCTTTCACTGTTCTCGTTTTCGTTCTCGTTCTCGCCATATTTTGGTCTCGTTAACATCCTTGGCTCTAAGTTTGCTTCAGGTTTGCTTCATCGTGTAAACACCCCATTACTGAGCCGGTGTCACCGGGCGACGTGACGTTGCGCCCTACCCCAAATTTCTAGTTGCTACATGTAGGCCTGCAAACTAACCTGTAACCACTATCGGTTAGACTACCGTAGCATATACTTACACTGAAGTCGTAGTTGCCCTGAAACGTTCCCAGACCAACAGTTGGCATTCGCCGTCCATCATTCAGTTCTAAATACTGCGACATTTTACTGTCTGCTGCTGTTGCCTGCTGCTGATAGCAAATGACCGGTATACGTCATTCGCCTAACAGCTGTGTTCATTCTATTCTAATCGCCAAGGCGCGCTATACCAGCTACATAGTTGTTAGTTCAATTATAGGTGGGCATAAAGACCAGCTTCCATCTAGTGCAAGGCATACAAGCCTAGCTTCTATACTTGCGTATTGGCCATTGCGTGAGCTGCGTTCCCTGCGTGCTTGCTTGCGCGCTACAGCTATGCTACGGCACGATGTGTCGTCTGTCTGTCTGTCGTCCTGTGTGTGTAACGGATGGATGTATTGCGGCTAAACGGTGCGAGACAAGGCCTGGTGATCACTAATACGAAGTCGCATATTGGCTTTCAAATGACACGACAATTATTGACCTTGAACGACCTTGAAGAGTCATATCGCATTACATTTCTGTCACCAAGCAGTATAATTTGGTACCGGTGTCACGCTACAAAGTCTCCCTCATGACAGTCTTCGGCCGGAGACTCTGAACCCATATTACAAAGTCTCCTCCGTCATGAGAAAGTCTCCCGCCTATGACAAAGTCTCTGTAATCGGTATAATACAAGTTATTTAAGCAAAGCTCACGTGACGCGCGATAGCAGCGGTCCTGCCACCTCGGCAATCAGTGTACAGCAATAAGATATTAATGCATCTTGAAAGAATACTTAAATTTGAAGCCTCCGTGTGGAAGACTCCTTGAATTTAATAGATCGCAACATAGATCCTTAAAAATATAAGTTCTATGCCAAAAAAATGTCATACGCAGGTTGTCCAGGTCTATCTCCAGCCATTTCGGTGCAATTCACTCTTAAAATGTGACGCAGCCGGAAACCGCCAAAAAATTCACTAAAACCCCCTATTTTGGGGGTTCAAAGTCATTTAAGGTCATCGATGTTGACACTAATAAAAAGTTTGTCACTCTAACTTGTTACGATGAGCAACATGTCTGTGCCTATCTGCAACAGTTTTCACGCTAAACGAGCCAATAACGGTAAAATAACCACTTTTAGGGTGGTAGCCGTCTTTGACGCCTGCCTGCGCCGGCCTCCTTAAACCTAGGGGTCAGGACCTGGACTGCTGAAATCTACGTTTAGTGCTGAAAATTTCATATTGACGTTGTCTTAGTCTATTGCCAGCCATTTCGTCGCAATCCAGTGTTAAATGTGCGCTGCATCCAAAAATTGCGAAAAATTCACTTTTGAAAACATTTACACTTTGATTAGGCCTACAAATATTTCCAAAATGCATTATCTACAATTGGAAAACTAGGTAAACAACCACAACCCTTTCCACTTCGACGAAAAACATGGTGAATTTTGGACCGTCCACTAACAACAAAGTTTTAGTTGTTTATTTTGATCCACCCAAAATCATCTTTTTGTTCGGAATTCCGTATTTTGGCCCTTGAGTGGTGTTGCTTCTTAAATTATTACATGTGCCACTTTTACACTATGCCAAAAGTTTGCAAACTCACACGACGTCTGGGAGAGGTGTCCCTACATTTTTGCAACAATGAAAATAGGAAAATTGGTCCAAAATTTAGTGTATGTTGTTGGCAACTAACTTTGGAGCCACAGGGAATAACCCCATGCACCAAACGTTTGCGCATGATGTGTCGCGAGGCAGGTAGACCTATCGAGAATTTGGGTACGTATTTCCAGGGAGCCCGCGTTCGTAAAATTTTGCAAGCAAAAACGTGAAAAATTTTGATTAAACTGGCTAGTCCATCCACCACAGCTAGGCGTAGGTTTAACGAGCTGTAACGTAAAAGTATCAAGCGATGGTTTCGTACGTAGTTTACTTGCACTGGATGGAAACAGGACTTGAAATAGGCTAGGCCTAATCAGCCGTGAGTTGAGGCCTGAGCAGCAGTAAATACGATAGGCCTAAGTGTGCTATGGACTCGGCAAACAATAGCTGTAACAGTGTGATCTTCGTAAACAAAATGGAAAAAGAACTAGCCTAATTGTAACGACGAGAAATAACAAATTCGTCAACGATAATTGAAACGAAAATGACGCAAAACTAAAACGAGAAGAAACTATTAAAAGCGAAGACATCTTAAAATAGTACGAAAAAGTTCACTCCAAAGTCCAAATAGGCACCGGTACTGCTAATATGTTCCTTCTTTTTTTCCTCCCTTTGAGAGTGAAGGCGAGGTTTCGGCATCTCAGTTTTCGTATTTTTCGGCGCCTGGTTTTTCCACGGTGTCGCCAGTTGACTTTGTAAGACTACATACGTATAGAGCGCTGGACCAAGAGTTTTAGTCGACTGAGTCAAAGTCACCGAATTCACCATGTTGCTTTATTCTAGTTTCTAGTAGGCCGTAACTCAGCCCCGGCGCCAGGCAGAAATAGCTGGGAGGCTAGAAAGAAAGTAGGGGAGGCTAGGTCGAGCGCCGAAGGCGCGAGAGTGTCGAGGCGCCGTAGGCGTTAAGGGGGCAGGGTGTGAAGAGGGGTGTCCCCTCCCCAGTGGGGAGAGGTCTGGGAGGAACTATGCCCTTACCAGAAATTTTTTAAAATGTGTGTACCAAATGGCGGTTTTGATGCTCTCTGGTGCATCGTTTTTACCCTATGCGGCAGCACTAGCACGTAATCTATTCATATTTTTATGCTGGAACATCAGTATAGACGATTTTATGTAAAGATTTTTGCGACTATCCTTAAGGAATATTTAGAATGGCACAACGCACGAGCTCCAAAAGGCCGAAAATCGAGGGGCAAGATTGAGAGTGAAGGCGAGGTTCTTAGGAGGGCCAGCAAGCTCCCTATATATACCCGCCAGCTGGAGGCAGGAGCGTAATCAAGATTTCAAGTCAGGAGTGGCGTGAAGTAAGTGGGCCTGGGGGACAGAAGTCTTCCCACTGGGGTTTATAGTTTAGGGGCAAAGCCATAATAGGGAAACTGAAGGCAAGGTTCCATAGAAGGTAATTATTTTCTGTATATAACAACATGTTTTTTGCAATGGCGTAGCTAAGAATTTTTTTTCTGAAGGAGCAAATCATGATGGTCTTCTCAGTTCCATTTCCTTCTTTTGCCTTTTTCTTTTCTCTCCTTCCTTTCATTCCCCTCCCTTTTCTTTCTTTTTCCCTTTCTTTATTGCTCCATTTCCTTTTTTTCCTTTTCTCTTTTTCTCTTCTTGCCCTGTTTCCCTTTCGATTTAAAACTTTTGAATTTCAGGTAGGGGATCCGTGGAAGCACTGTCGTCTCCTCTAACAAGGTCTGGAGCACAGCCCTAGCCGAAATCGATTTTGGTGCATTATAGCCTTAAAACATGACAGTGGCCAAGCGAAAAATGTAAATTGGGAAGAGAGCGGACTCACCTTCCTTTTCTGTTTCTACGTTTCGCTTTCGTTCCTTCTCTCTTTTCTCTTTTTTCTTTTCTTTTTCTCACCCTTATCTTTTTTCATTTTTTCTTTCTTTCTTTCCCTTCACTTCTGTTAGATGTATGACGCTATAGTAATCACGTTTATTCACCACAAAGGCAGAACATAAGAAGCAGAACAAAAAAAAACATAAAAGCACACGCAGAAGCACACACACAAACACAGCAATAATCCAGCTAGTGATTCTGGAACAGCGCTAAAAGTTACTCCAACGGGATCTGGGGCGGAACCTTAGCCGAAGTTAAATTTGGCACAGCTTTAAAATATATGAGATTAGTGGCAACAATTTTTTTACTTTTCTGAGAATCATTAACTGACTAAATTTAGTGCAGTTCAAACAACGATGACAAACAAGCGCGGAGCCACAAATTTAAAAGTGGGAGTATTCACCGAATTCACCGAAGCTACCAGAATTACTGGTGGCCTAATTAACCACAAACCAGAAATTTAACTATGTACAAATAATTTGCGAGCGAAGCGAGCAGAATTTTTTAGTCCCCTTTAATTTTTGTCCAGTTGTTGAGTTCAGGGGAGAAACGAAAATTATTTTATAGGACGCGCAAATTATTTTATAGGACTTCAGTAACAATGAATTTTCCCGTGTTTCCTGTTGCATTCGAGCAAAAAATAGCCTCTATAGCTCTGCATACTGGCGCTAGGCCTATATAAATTCGACTATTATTATTAATACTATTAGGCACTCATCATGAGCCACGAGAGAAGTATTTTTTTATTTCACGACAGACGACAGTCCGTGTTGTAATAGGCCTGCTACACAACAGCTCATAAAAAAGTGACACGTCAAAAGCTCACCCAAGAAAACTAAACTAAAATAGGCTCACTGCAGCATAACAGACTAGATACAAACAGTTCTGTTTCAGTAAAACTTTGGAACAGTGCACAAATATTCCGAGTGGTGCAGTAAAAATTTTAGGAACTGGGGTTTCCAGAGACGAACGGCAACCGTGCCGCACAGAACGTGTTTACACTTGAATCGCAGATGTAATGAACGTTTTAACTTTTTTTCATTCTTGCCACTTTCACAAGTTTAACGTTTTTTTTATTTTCTCAACATTTTTTAAAAACCTACATTGCAATAACTTTTAGAAGCACTTTTGGAACCACAGAAACGTAAATTGGTGTAGTTTACTTAGCCAGTCTGATGATACTTGGTCTGATGACCACCCAGTTCAATTAAAATTGATCAAAGTTTTCGCTTTCTCTAGTTCAAGCTATACCGCACATATAGGCATTAGACAAAAAATCGAAAAAATTAAAGCTACCTCTTTTTATGCAGCGTTTTAAAACTTTTTATATTTTTGTCATTTTTCTACGGTTTTGACGTTCTTTTTACTTATTTGTGGAACGTTTTTTTCGCATCGCTCATGGTTTGAACTACCATCTCGGAGAAGCGAGCGATGGAGCGGACGACACGCCGCAGACGAGTCGTCTGAGCTGACGACGAAAGACGCGACCGGTCAGCACGTAGATGTAGAAATTACACGCGTAGTGTGACAATCCGATACTGCATGATTTGTCGCAACTGTATAAGTAAGTAAGTAAAAGTAAGTAAGTAAAATGTAAATTTATATAGCGCATATTGTTAAATTAACCTCTAGTTTCAAACGACCGTACTGCTGTCGTACTTCTTAACACGGAGCCGCAGCGTAATGCAAACTGTATGGACGTAGCGCCTTTGAAGTCAGTCGACATAATGGTGCTATGCAGATTCGTTTATTATTACTATTATTAGTGTGACAATCCGATCTCCTCGACGACGGTCCTGACGCTGGAGTAGACGACAAAGCGACGCCAGACCGGGTCAGCAGAGCGAGCCTCGGCGCCCAGCGTCGCGTCCCCGGCCGGAAAGTTGAGATAGAGAGCGTAGCAGACGGTGACCGGCAGAGTGGTGACGATGAGATAGAACGAGACGACTAACAACATCAGCGTCGTAGCCGACGAACGAGATCTCGACGCGTTTGCTGCCGACACCGGCTGCAACGTAACACAATTCAACTCAGTACACATCCAGCTAATGGTCACGTCCGCACTGGCGTCGTCTACAGGGTGGGACAAAAACTAAGTCAACACAATGACACAGAAACTGAAAATAACAGATATGTATACTGTTTGAGTAAGTTCAACATTTTCCATTAGTTGTTCACACCTGAAATACAAACTACTGTAGTTTTTGTACTATTAAAAATAAAATAAGTTGCTGCAAGTTGACACCTGTACCAAAATTATGACGTCAAAAATAACAGTTCAACTTTCTATCCTAGTGACTAAATTTAAGTCGTTTTCTCAAAATTTGTAATAAAATGATATTACAGATCTCTCCGCACTCCAATCGTGTCGTTACACTACCTTGTGCAATAGAATTATTCCAATCCCAACACCGCAGTCAAGGCGTCGGCAAATCATACGCCAATGCACTCATCATTTAGCGACCCAAATAGAAGTCTGCCGTTGTGCGAATCATTTTATGCGAATCATTTTATGCGATCTTAGTTCAAAGCGAGGAAGGAGCCTTAATGGAGATCTGACTGAAGCAGACCGTCATGAAAGACTCAGCTGTGCAAAACAGTCGCTGAATGTGGTTATATTCACACGGTTCGCTGATGAAAAAATCGCTACGCTACTCACATTAGTCACGCTGGAAAAAAATTGCTGAAAGACGGACTGTACGCATTCGCGGCTACAGAAAAGAAAGATTTTAGAGCAACAGGCTGACTTACACAAGAATAACATTTAGTAAAAAAAACTACGAAATCCATTGTGTAGGCCTATAAATTTTAACACGGTCTACGATGTATTACGCGAGCAAAACGCACTTATTCCACAACTGTGATCGGCGGCGTGTTCTGCCTGGACTCACGTGCGATATGCAAACACGAGACGCTATCGGTCGTCACGCCTGCGTTGACTGAGATTATGGGCACTTGTAACACTCCAGATTCCGTTGTGAGAAGTAGTAAGTCATGAAATAAGATGTGATTCAGCTACAGCAGTTGCTACCACACTCGTGATACACACCAAGCCTGAATTTAGATAATAATTAACATTATTATTTATTTAATCAGTGCTCGTGTGATTATGAGCTTCTGTCGCTTTCCGATTTCATAGTTTTTATAATGTGAAAACAGTAAAATGTGTCAGTAATAATTGTGATTTATTCAGATTATTATGTACTGTATACCGCACCGCTAAAGTGGATAAGCGAGTACGCAGTATGAGCGAGCTGAGTGTGTTTTAAGCCTAGTTACACGAATACACATGCACATAGAGTCATAGACCATAATGAAACGTGTACTTAATGTATTCAAATTCACTAATGTACACATCATGCTCACACGTCGTTAGCGTATACACACATAGGCATAAGCCGCTTATTCGGTATGACTAGCCTAATACGCAATCATCCTGGATATGGACGTTATAATATCGTAAGATGCATTAAATGTTCCATCTCTATTTAATGTAATGTACAGTTCGTGTTCTTGTTTCAGCTAGTTCTGATTCGCTTAGGCCTACTACTTCATCATCGCCACTCAATGGCACTGACTTTCGTGAAGCTTGCACGGTGAATATTTTTGAGCAAAATAGTTTACGACAGAAATTTTTTTTAAAGGGCACGTATGAATACAGACTTATATTAATAGTCATACGCGGTGCGAGCGGTACCATCTGGTGCAACTGAATGTCGATTACCACGGGAGCTAATGCGCGACTAACAGCAGTGTCCCTCGCGCATCTGAAAACCCATCGAGACCGTTTCACCAGCACGATTATTCCTTTCTACCGAAAGCTGTAGATAGCTGTATCGGTGCATATTTGTTGGTCGGTCACAATACAGCAATAGCATACGTTATGCGAATATGCGGCCCTTCCTACTAAATGTCACATTTCGCACGTTTGCGCATCCGTTCACCCGTCTATTTCAAGCAGACTTTTAACTCGAAAGTCAAGTATCACAAAAAGTTAAAACTTAACCCAGATATCGCTTTCTAGAAAACAAGTAAAATTAGCAAAAAATATGAAATTTGTATTACATAGGCCTAAAAAGGGGTGCTAATTCGCTAATATTTGTCAGCCAGTTTCGATATAGATTATCTTAAATACAAATTACGCAATACATAACCGCAGCTTATAGGCCTACAAGTCCATGGCGACATGCCGTTCAGCCTGTGAAAACGAAGTAAAATACAATACGCTCAGTTGCCAAAGAATTCGGTGCGATAATAAGTAAAACGGTAAAAATATGCTATTACTCTTGATTTCAATAACTCCATATTTTGGTTATTTTCGGCAATGTTATAGGGTGTTTACACGATCCAGCAAACGTCCAGCATTAGCACGTGTATTTTGAATACATTTGCTGCAAGTTTGCTAAACGTTTGCGGGATCGTGTAAACACCCCATTAAAGGTATTACGGATGAAACTGAGTGTAGCAGTCAATGCCGAAAAATGACATTCTTATCGGAACTTAGTCCGGTAAAAAAACAGCTTATTGCACTGTATATGTATTGACATGATCCAACCTTTTGGCTGCAACGCAAATAAACGTTCATCTCATTACAGAACGAGTTTAGCCTACCGCTGTGTGCGAGCGATCGTCTGTGGCTGCTACAGCTGCTGTTGTGGTGGATGCGCTATTGGATCCGTGGCGCCTTGACGACAGACGACGTGACGTGGTCAGCTGTATCGACGCGTGTAGACGCTTCTCGTCGTCCGACAGGCGTCGCGTCTCGTTGATGACCAGAACATTCAGTACAAGTATAACGAGAGGAACGATTCCGAACAGCAGAAGTTCCGTGACCCACGACCACACCGACCACACGGACGCGCTGCCGCCTTGCGTCACCTAAACCAGTTCACAACCACCCGAAGCGATAAAAGGCACGATAAAAGACATGCAAACTTTAATTGTTTCAACTTGTTGTCGCAGTTTGGTTGTACATTGTCGCGCAGTACAACGATCTGTGCAACGTATCCACAAAAACCGAAAGCATGCACGAAATTCACATCTTAACTTGTCTCCATGTTGTACCGCTTGTTGAACGATTTGTTTTCCGAAGGTAAATAATAGTAAGTAAGTAAGCAAGTGAGAAATTTTTTTAAGATATAGGCCATTCAGCGTCAAACAGTACTTACTTATTCACTTAATAACACATCGAAGTAGTGGAGTTTTGTCTAAAAGCGTCACAAACGCAAAAATAAAACAAAATACAACAATTAAAGGACACGGTAAAAATTAAGACAGTAGCATTGTAACTGTCATACCGAGCTTGTTCTTTACTTTCAGAGGTGCATTGCGGGTTTTATCGCTTACTTTCTTACATTCTGACCAAAACCTTTACTTTTGTCTACCCTTAAGTCAAGACATACAGCGGCACACACAGACTATTAGTCAACGTGCCGCCAAATAGTCAACGGATATTTCAAATCGTTGTAGTAAAGAGCTGATACTTAGTTACGCGTAAAATTACATCAGCGAACTGATGAAACCGGTCTTCCACGCAACTGATCTCTACAGCTAAAGATAGCACATTCAGTGATGTGCGTTTTCATCAGCCACTAGCATATCTGCTTGATCGTTCTCCGTCTCTGCAACAATGCGTGACGTCATGCGATGTCGCACTAATCAATTACGTCAGTGATAGGCGCGAACATCACGGCTCGCCTTATGCACCACCATTGTGTGTGCTAATTTACGCCGAACGTTACAGCTAACCAGCAGTCTACTGCAAAGAAATTCGTCATCGTTAGTAGCGAAATACAGAACGCGGCAAGAAAAAAGCAAATCCTTAAAGTTTTCGCCGTTTTCTTAGCAACCGTTTGGGATTTTAACATAAAATTTCACAATTTTATTTAAAGAAACCTTCTACATTTAACTGCCAAGAAAAATGTGATTCTGTTGGAAAACGACGAAGTTATAGACTTTTTAACGTGACCACCTACCGATTTTTTAGCATCAAAAATATTTAAGCTAAAAATGCTATTTAATTTTCAAAAACTAGTAAAACGTTACTGCCGATGACGTCACAGTGACATTTTAATAAACAGTAATTCATATTGGTTATAAATTATCACCAAATTATCGTTCCTTTAAAGCAATCGCCGGCTGCCCACGGTATTCATCTTCCAGCAGGACGGCGCGCCAGCATACACAGCGCGCAGCGCACAGAACTGGCTGCGGGCCAGCTATCCAAATATCATCATAAAAGACCATTGGCCTCTAAGTTCGCTGAATATAAACCCAATGGACTGTCACGTATAGGGTGCAATGTTGGAGGCTTACCGTAAGTTTAAATAAAAGCCGAAAACAAGCGCCGAACTCAAGGAAGCGCTTCAGGTTATCTGGGGCAACCTGCCACAAGGACCGATCGACAAGGGCTGTAAAAAATTTCTCAAATAAGGCCACTGGAGGCTGGTGTTGTAGCTTGGAGCTTGTGGTAAACACTTTCAGCATTCGCAGTGACAAGAAAATTCTGGCATTTGATCATTATTTAACTGTGTTGTTTCAAAGATGTTATTAAATTGGTGTTGCAGCCGGAACATTTTTGAATGCTGAAAAATTGGTCGGCGGTCATGTTAAAAAGTCTGTAACTTCGTCGTTTTTTAACAGAATCAAATTTTACTTAGCCGTTAGATGTAAAATGTTTCAGTATATAAATCTGTAAAATTTCAAATTAAAATTCCAAACGGTTGCTGAGAAAACGTCAAAAAACTTTAGGGGTCCACTTTTTTGCCGCACCCTTACGTATTCGAATCAGCTGTAACTTGTTAGTGTAAAAGCAAGTTTCTGCAACACGCGGCTCACTGTGTACAAGTAGGCTCTATAGACTAATGTCCAGTTTTTCTATGCACATCTGGTGGCCGATCAAATTAATCTCGGATCAACCTTGAGACTTGATCGAAGATTGTCTCAATGACCGTTTTCCATCGCCAATTAGGGCGTTAGCATGATGCAGTTTTGTGCGATAAAATGGCGCTAAGAACTTGTAGGAAACTCGTATTTTATCGCAGGCGTTCGCATATTCGCACGTACTGCAAATAAAACAAAATGTCTGTCCACATTGCGTGTTTTGTGTTTCTGTCGCCATGGCAAAATTAAACTTTTCAAATAAGTTGTTCTACAGTTGCTTCAGCTTGCTTTATTTTATTTTATCGCAAACGTGCGACTGCCCGAAATTAATCCTGTTAAACAGGACATAGTCCAGCGCCGCATTTTTTCCTGTTATTTTTTTCGGTGAAAATAGTTACGTTACGGCATATCGGACCATCAGACAGGGACTTGTTACCTGCCGGCCTACAAGGTAACGTCCTGTAATCATATCACACCGGCCCTTACGCTGCTATTGCTGCTGCTGCTGCTGATGATGATGATGACGACACTACAGTACGACTACGTCTCTTGACGTCGACAAGAAAGCGTAACTACGCCCCGCGGCCACGTTGATGCTGGCAACTGCGTGGAGGATGACTGTTGCTGATTGCTCTGGCTCTGTCTGTTTGTCCACCGCAACAAACTGTGCGTCTCGAGTCTCGACTCAAGCAATAGGTTCTAGTATTTCCTGGTCGAGCCACGACTTGACGATATTTTAGTGCAAATACTTCCATCAGCCCGCCGTAGTCAGTGGAGCTGGACAATTCCGATATACATTCACGACTTATTCCACGATATTCCGACTACGATAATTTATTCCGCAATACGGCATTTTTCTTGGACTTTCGATATTATTCATTTTTTTCCAAATCGGTTGTCGCAAATCACAATTGGGTTTCGCTTATATACTGGCCTATTTAATTCATGTGCCACTCTATATGTGTATCAAATCAAAAACGGTCGATCAAGTAACGATTTGGATAGATTCGTTTTGTTTGTTACCCATGTCTCCTTGTTTTCGTTTTTGCTTCGGACAAATACGTACTGTTATGTTCAGAAATATCATATATAAAAAGGATTTCAGTTCATAGTTTTTTTGTAGTACATTCAGCAATAGAGAACTACTTCACTATTATTAGCCAGACGTCAGAAACATAATGCTAACGGTTTCTGTGACGAACCGCTATAGGCAATTCTGTTGCAGTAGATGACAGCTGTAGCAACTGTAATTTTTAAGGATTGTTTTACGGAGAAAACTGAATTAAAATAATAATGATAATGATGATAATGATAATAATAATAATAATAATGGGCCTAAAGCAATTATATTAAGTGTGAAATGCTGGAATCATCCTGTAGCTAATGTCATAAAGCCGTTTCGCCTATTAATAGTTAATATCTGATATTGGCAGCGAAATTTATTCGTCGACCGGCGTCATTTGGTCTATTCGCGGCAATAAAATATTATAAATACTTGCTATTTACGGCAGTTAAGCGAATTTACACGTATTAGCTTGCGGCCAACACTGTTTATTCTTAGCTAGACTTTATTACATATTGGCACGAACATCACTGTAACATATCTGTATCTTTTAGGCGCATACTAAAAACATTTTCTGCTTGATCGGTCACATGACGTTCCGGTTACGAACAACGTCGACCACATGTGACTTTTGGCCAATCTGCTCTCTTTTTACTTTTTTCGTGTTTCGTACTTTTAGACTCTCGCGTACCATAGTCTAGAACCGAGCTTAATCCAAATGTTTATGATGATGACGATGATAATTCGATCAGTCGAAGCTGGTACTCGGTCATTTGTCTTTCTTTTTGTCTTTCTCAGTCTTTCGTTGTGCGTGTGTGTCTCAATCACTGGTTTAGTCGATAAAATTCAAATCGAATTCAACGTTAATGCAACTAGTCGTTACAAAATACAAATAATCGTACGTTAAGTCGTTCACGAGCCACAAAGCCTATATAAGACAAAGCTGATCTCTGTTTCTTTATATTGGAGCAACTACAGCAACAACAGTAACATAATGCTGTCTGTCTGCCTGTTTCTGTCTTTTCTGACTTTTCTGTCTGATTGCTACTTGCATCTAACAAAATAAAATTCGATGTATAAGCCGACAGTACCTCGGGTCTGAGTTGGCATATTCCAGTGGCGCTGCTGTAGGTCCAGAAATAGGCTTGGACCACGTTGATGAGTAGCGCCGCCACCGTCAGAACGAGCGTGGTGCAGACGGCCCTGCGTGTCGAGCTGATGCGTTCGCCGTAGAACGGATGGCAGACGGCGACGTAACGCTCGACGGTGAATGCCAGCACCAGCAGAGGACTCAGATGCTGCGTGGTCAGGGATAAACGATGATAGATACTTCTTCACACTCTGTGTGATCGGAGTCGAGCGGGCAACGCAGACCCCAAAAAATTGACGGGGAAGTAGTCCCTAAAGGCAGGGACAACACCGCGTGCTAATTTCGGACATGAGGACACCCAGATGCTGCGTGGTAAGGAAGAAGACCGGGAACGCCTCGCAGAGTCCCGGCCACTCCAGCAGCGTTAGGTTCCACTTCGTCTCCAGCTCAAAGAATATCTGGGCCATCACAGAACACAGTAAGTAAGTCAGTAATAAGTAAGTAGTCAGCATTTATAAAGCGTCATATGTCAGAACAAGTTCGAATCGTAGTTAGCGCAAACCATATTACGTACTAGCAGAAAATCTGGAAAGTCTCAGACTGTCAAAAGAGATAGACCTGTTTGTCGGCAACTGATGGTACTTGGTCTACTGAGGCTGAACCGTGCCGTCAGGGAGGCCTTGTCCGATGAGTTATCCGGTGAGTTAGTTAGTCAATAGCAGTGTTGTTGGAGAACATAATTATGGATCTTTGCGTAACGTCGAAATGTGTTGGCAAATGGTGCTGTTCGAATTGCGAAAAAATAGGTTTAACGTCGTTTTCATGCACGTCTCACCGAGATTCAGTAATTAGCTCATCACAGAGCAATACACTTGTAACGAATTTGATTGAGAACCACGTGACTAGTCACGTGACCGATATTATACGCATGACACTGATGCACTGCATTTTTCCACGCCTAACGAACTGATGTCATTAAGTAAATTTATTAAACAAAGTATGGGCGGTGACAATCAAAAAGGATCTCTGAAATAATCAACTAGAACTTGAACAAAAACTGGCAGATTTTAAAAATAATCTTTAGTATACGAATATTCCTGACAAAAAATGACCGTTCAAGTCCCCACCTTTCCCAAAGTTTGTATCATGTTCTTGATCAAAAACTTCTGTTGCAATTTCTGTTTTACTGACAGTAAATCATTCTCGTTCGCAACTATAATTACCTATAACTTTCGGTTGTAGATATTCTTAAATGCAAATTTGACAACAGAATTGGATTTGTCTTAATAAATTTTGTGTAATAATACTGTGATCATTGATTTTTGTTACAGTAACATGCGATGTATTAGTGAATGCTATTCGATCAGACGAGTCAACGACTGTATGCTGCGACGGCTAGGAGTCGAGATCACTTAGCATCGTCGCCGTTGCCTCCTTGCTGAGCAGCGTCGCTCTGCAGTGCACAGCGGATCACACTAATTATCTGCTTCCTGAGCGCTAATCGTAGAGCTGGAGCACCGCTAATGCTTGCTAATATGGTCGATAGTTATTGCTTGTGTCAGCAGCGAACTACATTAGCAGTCGGGCAGAGACCCTCCTCGTCGTGTTTCCGCTGATGAGGTAGCTAGGCGATGCCACGTAACGAATGTATACTGCTGCTTTCTTGACCTCTTTACAGTTGGCGACCTCAACGCTCGGTAAAAAACGACAACTCGAAGCTATACCCTGTGCCCCCTTAACACAACGTTGTTGTAACGTGCAGAATATTAAACGTATGCACTTCAACAACAGACATACAGTATTTTCTCAGGGTCGTTTACGCACTGTATGCAAAATTTCATCGAACTGCGTTTTCTTTGTCGTTATAGGCTATTTTGCATTATCAGCATTAACACTTTAAACGTCATTGACTTTAATACGTTTGCGGTTGCAATTTTGGCGTTAATATCGCTGAGGCAAATGAAGATGACGTTATTCATTTGGAAACCGTTCTCAACAGCTGAGTTTCAACTACCAGTATCAATTTCGCGCGACTGATTGCATCAGTCAGTTTTTAGCACGCATCTTTTCTTTTCTTTTATCTGAGTAATGGTAAAATAATAACTGTGCCAATAAAACATTTTTTGAACATCGGTAGATAGTACAATAAGTTTACGTACTTTGGCCTATTGTATTTTTGGACAACTCATATTGGACGTACGTATATTGACGTTTATACCAAACTGGTCACATCTGGTGTGCTGAAGTAATGGCTGCATTTCTAACTGACATATATGGCGCTATACAAATGCGGTTTAATGTTTATGTCATGTTATCCGATCCAACAGCATTCGGATTCGATCGCCTGGATATTTTGGCGTCTGGTATTTGACTTTCCGGCAAAAAGTCAATATATCCGTTTCTTGACATCATTCTTTTTCTGCAGTTTTATTGGGCAAGCAGATCAAAACAGGTTTAGCGACGCCAAATGGACAGCAATCACTGTACTATATTTACTTTATTCAATTACAACTGACGGAATAATTTGTGCAAGGTTCTAAAGCCCGAACTCCATTCTTGCTAGATAACAAGTCGTACAACGTGCAACATTTTGAAATGTCAAGATTTTGTGGATTTATCGTGCGCTGTCCATTATTGCGCTGTCCATTATTTTGTGGACTTGTTGTAGGTTAAGCCTATGATTTGTTGTAGATTTGCTGGAAACTTTTAATTTGTTGTGTATTGTATTTATTGTAAACCCGTAGCTTGTTCTATAAACAGCAAATTTACAGCAAGCCGAAATACGTGGACACTGCACTTAAAGCCGTGATCTGTGTTGGATTCATCGTGCATGACATGCTGATGCGATCATAATCATGACCTGCCTATATTGTTTGTTTATCGTGCATATAGCCTATTATACAATGTAATGATTTCCCATGGTTGCATGTTTCGCTTTTTTATCGCACCATTTCGACACTCGGCTCTAAGCAGCACTTCGATTATTTCATCGTTAGCAACTATATTTAGACACACAATCACCATTATTGATCTTTATAGATGTAAATACGAAAAGTAGTGAACGACGCATGACGTCGCGGAGTGCCTACACGCGTGTATGCTGGCGTTCTGTTTCCGTGAAAAAACGTTTTGTGTCAAAAGTCGCACTTTACCTAAGAAATTGGTTTAGCTTATCTGACGTTGGGTTAATCACGCGTTTTGTGCTACTAGCCTTTTATTTCTAAACCAGTTTTTGCTAACAGAGGACGAATTCGACATTGGTTTCGACCTTTGGTTTGTTTGTACGTGAAGTTGCACACAAAAAATATTATATAGATCGTTACCAATCTATTGTACTCCTCGCGCTCATTATTCTCTTCTGTATTTTTCTAAGTGCTTTTTCGTTTCTTTAAAGATGTATTAGAGAACCGGCGTCAACTTGAGACTAATAGTGCCTGGCATCGAGGTCGTTATTGGAAATTGTCTCCCCGTCTATCTGGCACCGTTAAGGAGATATGGCCGTTTAAATTTCTTCTAGGAAGGCTCTTCCAGTAACAAAGGTCTGTCGGTCGTTGGTCGGTCGTCGGTCGGTATTTAATATTATACTGATTTCATATACTCCTTTTCGCTATGTTAGGAACGTAGCTCGCGAGGCGTAAAAATACAGTAGGAGTTAAACCAAAAAATATGGTAAATTTTATGCAAAATGACACACAAAAATACCAAACTCCAGAGAACAAGAGAAATGATTAAAAAGTAGAGGTATACAGGTTGTTTGTATTTTACCAGACAGCAACAAAAAATCAATAAAAATCGAGGAAGTTCATTTCGCCAGCAACACTTTATCAACATGCATGCGCACAGTGTAAGAACGCTCAAACATTTGAAACGCACGTACAGTGTAAAAAAGCGAGAATCGAAAATTGGAAAATGCAACAAACAAAATGGAAACAGCTATAGCATGTATTAAGGCGCGTACACAGCGACGTAACTAAACTGAACTGAACTGCGAGGAGTAATGCATTACTGCTCGCCCATTGGGCAGTTCAGTTCAGTTCGGTTAAGGTATGTTCCCTTGCCTCGCTCTGTACGCGTCTTTATAGAACCAGCATGTCAAAAACACGCCAGTGAAAGAAAGCAGCAGTTGTGCCGACTACATTGTATTATCCAATACCTGCATGACGAGGAAGAGAAATTCGTTGAGGGCGAGCGAGGCGAGGTAGATGCCGGAAGAACGGCGCATTTTCCGCTGCATCCAGACGCAGTAGGCGAGCAGGTTGCCAGGAATGCCGAGCGTCCACCAGAGGGGCGTGACGTAACGGTCGATCGACTGGAACGCGCTACTGCTGTCTGCGGGGTCTGATGTCGCGACTGATGATGATGTCGCGTTCAGCATCACTGTGAGAGTAGCGTCGATGTCGTCGCGGTTGCACGGTTCCAAGCCGCCATCAGTCGTAGCCGATGGCAGTAATTGCCACACGACGTCGTCGACCGGCGACCCTGCCATAACTGCAGTTGCACCACCGTACTGCGCGCGTCCAAGTACTCTCTAGACCAAAGACTGACTATCTGTCCTGGAGCACAGTGAGTAAGCTCTGAGAAAACAGATAAAGAAGAAGACGTCTTTTCGGCTTGCCCGTCGTCTTCTTCGTCGCTTTCTTTTTGGCTGAAACGTCCTGGTGGCGAAAGGTCAAAGCGGCGAAACGCCCTGATACCGTCTGTCCTACAGCATTGCGAGTAGCATAAGCTTTTACTCACCAGTCTCAATATGATGCTATACGGTATACTGGCTATCGCTGCTGCTGCTGCACAGTGTCCCGACCGACTCACGCTCTCGACACTAGAGTTTTAACGCGTCTCGCTGTGTTCTATGGGTGCTGTTATACGCGTTGTCGTTATTATATAATCCTAGAGCATCATGCGTCTCTAGTGGCAACATCCTCAACGTGCGATTGCTGCAGCTGCGCCTAGACATGACGCTTCTTAAGACAGACAACGGGACGTACTACTCCTTGTCTTAGCGCTATATTTCAAACATAACAACCAACCGACCGATCGTCGGACCGACCGGCTCAATGGCAGCCTGCTAGAAGGCGCGTAGGTCATGTACGAGTGTATCCGGTAGTTACGTGCAACGTACGTGCCGGTCATCAACCAAGAAGCTGTTGTCGACGTCGTAGAGGCTTACCGGCTGCCGATTAATAACTTCCGGGTTGAGACACTCCGACACAGACGCGATTCTCGCTGTCTGTAATGTGAGCCGCGGCGTGATTACGACGCCACTGCTACTGCTGCTGCTGCTGTTATCAGTGACCGAACCTTTCCTATAAACTGCATAGCGACCGACGGTGCTCTAGAGATGTACCGTGTAACGATTGAAAACTACTGCGGTATCATATGCTATCGTAACTTTAACGTTCACAACTCACAAGAAGTCGTACTGCTACAGTCATCTAGTCTTAACGTAGGCTATCCAATACATCGTCATCACCAGCAACGAGTATTCGGAAACAGGCCAAGGCCTCTATTTTGATCCGCCCAACATAAAAAACTTACCCACGAATTTTAGCAACAAAAACTGACCAATTGGCCTACTATTATTACATTGACTTTTGGTGCTATATGGCGGACTTGCAGTCGTAATACAAATCGATATCATCCCAAAACCGATGTCCCTTAAAACTGCTGACACTACTAACCGACACCGTCGCAGCCTGCGGTGTTTGATAGTTGTTTTAACTTCTGCAGCAGCCAAATATATTAATATTAGTCCCGTTAAAACAAGCAAAAACGTAGTTTACAATAAAACTCATGACTGTTGTTCGTACTCGGTATCGCTACCGAGTTAATTTGTAGTGTTGCTTAGTTTCTGTATAAAATAAATTTTGGGCGGAACAAAAAATGTGTAAATCTGTGCCATTTGAAAAAAAAACAAAATTAACTTGTGACCGATGCTGTATAGAAATATTGCGGTATTGTACACGGTAAGTAGCAACGTCAGCATTTTTTTTCACGCCGCGCATCACTAGTTGCAGAACCAGACAGTTGACAGACGATTTAATGCAACGTCATCGTTCAACGCACTATAGGATGACAAGCACCATATGTATCTGCCTGTCAATATTATTCTCGTATTAATGTCATTGATGATGCGACAATTTGCCAACGAAGCAAATACGCAAGGCCCGTCGAGAGAGTGGGGTAGGGGGCCCCGGGCCCCGTGACGTTTGAGGGGCCCTGCCCGGCCAGAAATTTAAAAAGTACGCCAGAATGTACCATTTTGAAAAGAAAAATTCAAATAATTTTCCCAGAGGGGCCCCGTGAAAATGTTTGGGAGCCCCGCAAAAAAGGTTTCCCCGGGCCTCGCTGTGGCTCTCGGCGGGCCTGAAGTACGCTAAAGTGGCTTATGGGGTGTTTACACGATCCAGCAAACGTCCAGCAAACTTCCAGCAAATGTATTCAAAGTACACGTGCTAATGCTGGACGTTTGCTAGATCGTATAAACACCCTATTAGTGGCTATACTGCATCAAACGTCGTGAGTAGCAGCAGTCCTGTGCGTTTTGTCACTCACCGTCAGCTAAGATCGTGGTGACACGTAAAATAAAAATGTTCTACAAATTTCGTACAAATGTTTTGCAAACTTTTTTGCGTTTAGCCAAATCTGCCACGGAAATAAAAACGGTTTAGCCGTTAACGTTGTGCATAAATCCAGTTACATAATGATTATTGTCCGACACCAAGACCGAGGTTAGTATTAATTAAAACTTATATAATTAAAACTTATATTCAGGCTACAGTACATTTTTCTTTCACATGTAACTACAACTTAAGAGCGCTGACTAGAGCCTGTTTAGCCGTTTCCTGTAGCCAGTGTTCGCGGCGTATAGCGGCGGGCTGCAACCTTACATAAAGTCAGATGATCCGTCTTAACTAGGATGAAGCTATTGGTCGTCGACGCTTATAATGATTTCATAGGCGCCCGGTATAATCGCTATTTCGCGTTTAACGTCAGCCCGAGGCAATTTTGTCCGTGCTTTATTGCTCCTACCTGTTTTTCGCACTATGCGCATTTTTTATCCCACCAGTGACGATATGCTAATCGCAAGGTTTAGTGGATATAAACCTCCGCGACGCCTGATCGTTAACCCGAGCGTAACTAAATCACAATCGCATCTGCGCTATTGCATTTTCACTGTCCGACGTCGCACGACGCGGCACGTATAGATAGGCCTACTGCTGCAATACCGTCTAGGGTCTGTCCATCCTTCTGTCCGTTTATCACAAACTGGTCCGTTGAGTTTTAAAAAACCAAAAAATACGGTCAAACTTACTTTCAATTACTTGTTCATCATTTCTACAGAATTCCATTGCTGATTTGTTTACTCTATAGGCCTAGGCCCCCTATATCAAAATTCCGAGTGCAAACACATGGGGATAAAAATTAGGGTTGTATTATTTGGTCTGAATTTTGTGACTTGTATATATTGGACATTTTACATCAACCTTTGATCTTCTTTGCGTAACATTGTAAATTCTAATTCCAACTTTTTTTCGATTTCCTGAAAAGTCATTTTTTTTCTGTTCGAAGTAAACACGCGTGTGCATCCCAGTGTCAACAGCGTCTGGTCGCTCGTGTTTACGGCCGTGTTCACGCCGTGACCTCAGAATCCCGAGTTCTCGACTGACACGACAGGGATCATGCAGGTTCTCCGTGTCTGGCCCGCAGCCTGAAACATGCTGTTCTAGACTGTTTCCTGTTTCTGTTGCCATCTGAAAACCAAAAAGCCTAGCTGTCTCTACGATAGCCTACCGTACTGGTTGTCAGTAACCATCAAGGTCATCCAAGGTCGATGATTTTCATCTCATCCTAAAAGGCGTATGCGATTTGATATTAGTGATCAATAGCAGCATCTCGCACCGTTTAGCCACAATACATCCGTGACAGACGACGACGACAGACACAGACAACAGACGACAACCGTTACTTAAGTACGGTCGGTTAATAAAGTATTTTGCAGAGCCTGGCGTAAACCTGCACGTAGAGTCTATACGTGAACTCCGTGGTAGCTGTTATATTAGCTGTTACAATTGGGCGAATATAAACCATCGAAATGAGTCTCCTTGCCGGTGTTTAGGTGTGTGGCGACGTTGTACTCCGTTTACACGATCACGCAAACATTGAACAAACATCGAGCAAACATCGAGCTAGCTCGATCAGCTGACTAGAGCCAGCTCGTCGAGTTAGCTTCATTGTGTAAACGGGGTATTAGACAGAAGCTGACCAAGCTGGCACGTTTTTATTCGGATTAACGGCGATATCATTCAGCCGTAAAAATCTAAAATTAATGCGCGGCTGCGGCCGCTTGGCTAGGTGAAGTTTATGTAGATTCTGACGATATATGCGGCTGAGTTTTAATCACTGCTTTACTTCTCATGTAGAATATTACTTAGTCTCTGTTTAATGCCTGCTATTGCGACAGATGTTACCGTTGAGTGGTCTGTCTGTCCGTTTTGTCTATCTGTCCGTCTGTATATTAAACATGTCTGTCACACGCGTGCGCCATGCTATAGCTACTGGACTAAATGAGATGTCAGATCCACTAGTGTGGCCTGAAGTAACGTTGTATCAGAGAGATAAGGGTTCGGTTTCTTCACGGCAAGGGTAAATTTGGAGTCGAACATTCAATGAAAGTATGCATTGCAAGTAGCGTCAAACCGTTTCCTGATAGTTCCTATGAGCTATCAATAGTCACCATTCATCAGCGCTCTATCAAGGCCTATGGCCTACCATCGCCGACAACACCAACACAGTGGGTCTATTTACAGCAATAACTTGGTCAACAACGATATCGTAAATCCGAAAAATTAACTTATGCTGACGTAATTTGTCTCAGGACCAAGACTTTTTACGCATCGAGCCTTTCTGCGATCAAGACTCAAATGTCGAGAACGCCATTCTACATGTAGGCTTATTATGCATATTATGCATTATGCCTGGAGCATGGTCATAATTATGCTTATTTCTTGTTTACAGTCTAATGTGTCTTTAATTAGTCCTCCCGAAAACGATAGTTTTCGGAAGGACTTATGATTTACGCATGATGTTTTTTTCTTTCCTCGCGAGATCTCCGAGATGCGTGGGCCGACCGGCGTGAAATTTTGCACGATGGTCAGTAATGGGTGCAATTTTATAATGCCGGTCCAAAATTTTGGGGGGGCCCACCCCAAAAAAATTTCAGGGGCGAAAAACATGCAAAATTTGGCCCGATTTCGGACGACTTCGAAGTTCGGCGGCGAATATTTCCGAAACGGATGAAGATATTCAAAATCGGATAGTCATTCCGTGTATGGCGATTCCTCCTGCGTTAGGCGAAACAAGTACGGTAAAGTTTGGTCCAGTGACCTTGGAGATTTAGACGTGAGGTCGTACCCCCTTAAAGCGCAATTTTCGGAAGACCGTATTTCGGCCCCTAGAGGGTGCTGCGCCCCCAAATTTTTACACGCGCTACAGAATCACCAAGTCTTACTAGTGCACCCCCCATTGGGGACGGGGGCCCCCCTTAAAACTTTTTTCAAAGGGGGTCAAAAATTGGCTTAAAATGCAATAAAGGAGCGCTTATAACTTCGGAGTTAGGGGGCGTAGCCCGACGAAACTTTGGCACTTGACGCGGCTCTAAGTCGGGGTGATAACGCACGTACAACTTTTGGGGGCAACGTCCCCCTTAAAATTTGGGAGGGCAAAAAACGTCCAAAATTTAGTGCGTTTTACGACAACTTTCGACTTTGAGCGCAAATATCTCTGAAATGGATGAAGATAGCGACAAAATCTAAACGGCGTTGACGAGAAGGATCCTTTTTGCGTTGAACAAAAAAAATTTTGTGAAATTCCGTCCACTACGAACAAAGTTATAGGCGCTCATGTTGACCTACCCTAAGTCGCATTTT
>Ga0209367_1000179_pt1 | contig 50886 bp, 30 predicted proteins | sample WorMetLIZISLAND2_FD_187412 | JGI IMG/M metagenome (GOLD analysis project Ga0209367, IMG submission 187412) | Marine gutless worms symbiont microbial communities from Max Planck institute for Marine Microbiology, Germany - Olavius geniculatus... ... | reverse complement strand
TTATCAACATCGATGACTTCGAATGACCATGAACCCTAAAAAATATTGATTTAACGTAATTTTTTGGCGATTTTTGGCTGCAAAAGAGTGAATTACGACGAAATGGATGGAGATAAACTACGATTACCTGCAAACAGGAACTGCTATAGGCTTTCGCGCGTGTCGTGAGCTTTGCTCAAATTACTTGTCTGCTGTTGTTGAAATAATAAAACTTCCTTTTTTATTTACTTATCTTTTCACTTTCTAGCTTACTTGTGAACTGTTGTCTATATCGTCTCCATCTTTTGACCGATTTTCAAAGATGTTCAACAATAATGCATGTTCGACAAGAAACAGTTTTTCCGTAGCCTGTCCAGTAGCCTACAGGGTTGTCAAGAACTGCGATATTTCGGACGGACGCGTTTGTTGGAGAGCGTTTCTTATAGACAGAGTGATTGAGAATGCAAGTCTGTCAATCATTTGAAGTAGCGGGTGACTGACTATGACCGACCACTGCGTGCTTCGAATCAAGCCCTCTCCACAACTGTCATCATGCAACTGCTATATATCAGTGAAGCATCGGTGTTTATGATTTGTTATCGAAGTATTAAAAGAAGCAATGTAAGGATTAAACAAGTTATTATCATGAAATCGTACATGCTGTATGAATTCTGTGTTGCAAGGCGAAAATTTTCTTTAATTTTTTACGTTTTGTGTTTTTTAAGCTAAAAAAATATTTTAAAATAGCAAACATATTACAGTGCGTTTAAAACTGATGTATATTTTAATTTTCAAAGTTAAAGTTTTTATTCCAAACGGATTTTAGTAAAATAGTGGGAAAATTAGTCTTTTTTGAAAAAACTGAGGACGGCTCCTCAGCTTACATACTTTTTTGTCAACATCACAGGAGTCTCGTACAAACGCGTTTCGTAATCTTGTCGGGCTTGTAAACTGGTCTTAAGGTAAGGTTTGCAACTTTGCACCATCAGCGTCATAGCGTGCCAAGTGGATAAAGATGCACGCTGCACTACTCAGGAAATGACAAGCACACAAACTCGCCTTTTCATAAAGTAATTTCTGTACGCACGAAAAAAGTTTTTGTTTAAAATTCGCAAGACAATAATTTTTCGTCGGTCGTGCTCGACTTTCTAGATAAGAATTGCATGAATGATGTTGTTTTGTGGGAATTTAGACCAAAAACGTTTTGCTTGTTTGTGTGTTTCGACAAATTGCATTTTGTATCTAAGGGTTGTTATCCTACCATGATTTTCTCTCGCAAGCATCCCGTCTTTCACAAGCTTTATTGACTCTATCGATTTGAGTTGTCGTCGCGTATTTCACGTGGTCTGGCTACAATTTCCGATCGCTATAAACCACTCACTCTTTTTGTACGGCAAGTGACACAAAATACGGCTTTTTGCCGATAGCGTCTGCAGTTCTTAAATTCAAAAAAGACCATTATCGACCAGTTTTTGCAGCAATCCGTAAAAGCCCTTTTTACTGTGGTTGGAAGCCACATAAGCAAGTAGGCTTGAAGGATTGAAAAAACGGAGACTCGTAAAGCCGAAAAAATTGAAAATCATGGACAGAATTTTCGAATGCCGAAAGCAGAGGTAGGATATTTGAGAAGGAGCAGTGAACGCCACCTCAGCAGCTGGGGGTCTGAGGGAGACACAGTGAGTGGAATTTCCTCCCCAAGAAATGTATGAATAAAACATTACACATAAATAGGCTCATGCTTGTTGTGAAATGGACTTTTGACGAACTGTATTTTTGGTCAGCATTCTTATTTTTTTTATTATTATTATCTATCGTTATTAGTTATGTTTTTTTCATGGTTGTCATTTGACGAATAAAGGTGTGTGTATATATATATATATATATATATATAAGCATAACTGGCTCAGGACTACTATACGTCCGATTTCATAATTGATACCACTGAATTTTTCAGCAGTAGAAACGTATATGTCTTATTTTTAATGGAGAAGGGCTAGTGGACAATACAACTTTTTGAAAGAAAATATTAGCAGATACAGTCCCAAAACAAGTGCCAAATGTACAGTCAAATGTACAGGTCTAATTTACTCACAGTTTACACCAACTCTTGTGTACTTCGTGAAAGGTTCGGCCATTTTGAGACATCGTGCACTGCAGGGGCATACGTTTTGCAACACATTGATGACGAAATGTATTAAGCTTAAGTGCATTATAGATTTTTTGAGTATGTTATATATACATTTATACTTCACTTACTTACTTACTTACTTACAAAACTTTCCAATTTTTTGATAAATTATAGGCCTGGCAGAATGAAGACGTTAGTTGCCATATACGGTACTGTAGCTACGGTTACCTCTATATGCTTAAACCACATTCATTTGGCAGCCTCGCACTGGTACCGTTTTTACAACTTTCGGCTGCAGTCGTGCGTCATGAAAGCAAACAAGCGTGCATCTGGGCGTGTTTAAGTACGATATCGCACTGTCTAGAGTGGTATAAGCTCGCTTACTCACTCCAGTAGTGCGGTATCTAGTACAGAAAAACGTGTGCGAAGAGCGAGAGAGAAGCATGAAAGGAACGCTTGAGAACTGGCGATTATCGATCACGCGAGGCTGTTGAGAAAAGACGTCCCTCTCCACCGCTTATCAGCATGATAGGTCGAAGGCAGCGTCGCTGCAGTGCATAGATACGCTCGTTAACGAACGTCGCTCGAGATGCATAATAATTGCCAGCTCGACGTGACATCAGATGCTGCCCCGCCCAGGGCCAACGCTAGAGCACGGTGGCGCGAAGAAAAATCAGAATCTCACAGGTTTCGGCAACAATTGGAATAATTATCGCAGTAAAAAGTGTATGTTCAAGTTTTCAACATGACAACGCTTCACTGCAGTGATTGAGACTAATCGTTTACGAAACTGCCCGATTGTTCAATCTGTACGTAGGCCCTAAACGCTTTTATGCAACACCCTGTAAATACCTGTCTGAATGTTGTCATTAATTGTCTGCCGTAGCACCGCAGGCGTAGATAATTGAGCACTAGATGTTAACAGCACTCACGATATTAAAAAATATTGTTAATTAAGCGTAGATGATTAAGCGCTCGCTGCGTGTTCTTCGCACATGTGTTGGTATAATTATGCTCGTGCAATATAGACGTATGTAGATCTAATGGGTCATGGGATGCAAGGCCACGCTTTGGTTGTAATAAACATCCATAAACGTTTGTTTTGTTTTAATGTGCGTGCGTTGTTACGTTTTTTTCTTTTTTTCAGCACTTTGCGCATTTAATGAACTTTTTGGTCGTTTAATGTAAAAAATGGGCGGCAATTCAAAATATTTATATACAAAAATCGACGTGTTATTGATAAAATATGAACGGATTTTGTATTCAGATTTACTTAATAGAGTATGATAGCAAACATTTAATGATTGTGAAAATTGAAGCAATGAATTGATGTTTCGTATAGTGAGTCAAGTAATAAGAAGGCTGCATTTTTTCTACATTTATCGTTTACAAACGTTTTAATACCTATGTTAGTTAAAAACGCACGCAACACACAAAGCCACAAGTGCATGTGACTGATGTGAGACTCTGGTGGACTGTCATTCTCATAAATCGAGGAATGAGTTGTTTTATTAAGTTGCCGAAACTTCGATCACCGGTAGTAGGTTTGCTCTAAATTAGGCACAAACTCTATTATTTCGATTTGTTGCGGATTTGCCGTACTCCACAACAAAACGAATCAAGTTGAGTTAAGCTCTCATCGAACGGCGCTAGTTCGTGGAAACGTACTTCAGGGCTTATGCTCTGATAGCCGTAGTATGATGTGTGTCTTGCTGCTTTTAGTTGCATTAGTTCCATAGCTAAAATTGATTATTTTATCGACCTCAAATCTAGACCGTAAGTCACGGTAGATTTCAGTACTGAAGAAACACGATTGTGCCTTAATTGCGTTAATACGTTTGCTCGGTGCTAGAATTAGGCCGGCTTTTTGACTGAGTTAAACGGTTTACCCTGTGTATAAACCAGCTGGAAATTTCTCAAACATTTTTATACGGCGATATTTTGAAGTTGTGTGTAAAAATAAAAAAATTGAAACTTTTCTGTGTTAGACAGTTTAAAGCCGAAAACAAACAACTCGTGAAAAAGACAAATCAAGGGCTACAAGAAAATTCGGGAGAACCAAAGTCACTAAATACGAAATTGGTTACTTGTGAGGGTAACTTGTTTTCATTGCTTTGAGCACGAACTTTTGCTAAACGTAATTCATGCGTTCCATCAGTGAATAGTGAGTACAACATGCCCACCACAACATTCGTTTAATAATGTGCTATGTCAGAATGCAGAGCGCATAAAGTATAATAAAATACACGTACAGCAAAATGTAGAACAAGCCTGGTTTTATAGAATAGGCTACATAGTACCGTGAAAACAACTGTTCGAGCATTCAGGCGGAAATCTGAACTCTATTAAAGGAAAGTCTGAGCCTGGTGCATTGTGCGACGCAGTTAGATATCGGTGTATATGGGTCCCGTTGGCGTAATGCATCATCAGATTACTAGGGCGTCAGTTCGATTACTCGTCGACATACGCCGAGTATCGGTATCGGTTCGGTATCGGTCGATCGTTCGTCCGATAGCAGACGTAGACAATTGTTTTCTGGTGCGCAATTTCGGCCGCCAAACACTTGATGGAACACCGACCGTGATCCGTCCGGGCGCCGGGCGGAATCTCCGGGCTTCGATGATCGTTCGTCGGGGACAGAGATAAGGCGACCTGTGAGGTACGGTGACTTGCACGTGCCGAGGAATTTGACTGCAGCGTCTCGGGCAAGCGGTCGCCCCTATCCAACACTAGCGTTTGGTTTCTGAATGAAAAATATTTTCTTCTGCAACAACCGTAGAATGAACTGATTCTTACATTTCGGCTTTTGGGTCCTTACTGCAACTCTCGCCATATCCGAAGGGAACTGCAAAAATACAAATGCGTCATTTTGCAAGCGCCAAAGATTGGACAGTTTTGAAAATGTACCTAAATTGTTTGGCGATCAGCCATACCGCCAAACAATCATTTCTTGTATTTTGAGATTGAAAGTCTGAAACTGTGTAGTTTTGTCACCTTTGCAATGACGCATTTTTGTAAGCTTATTTTTGCTGGAAAAAAAACTTAAAAGTCTGTCTTTTAGACCCATTAGTTAAACGTTTGCGGTGGGAAGAAAAAAGAAAAGAAGAGAAGGGAAAAATGAAAGAGAAGGGAAGACAAAGTCGCCCTCCCCAGTGCTCCAACATTGCAGAGATTTGCTTAAAGCAATCCTAAATTTTCCGTCCTAATCCTCATAAGTAGATGTTCATTTCTTATGATAAATTTCTGGATTTGTCACTACAATAATTAGTAATTTAGTAAGGATGTACGTAAGTAACTAACTGTAACAAGATCTGTATTGACAGAATTAGATGGCATTGGGAAGGTCGTGCATGCTGATTTGTTGTTTTTTGCACCATTAACATTTTGTGTTCTTGAATAATGACAAATGCTAATTTTTGACTTCTGTGTCGTTTCTCTGTACAAAACCACAAATTGTGCATTATAATTTTTTTCTACACGAGATAAACGATTGTCATGCAATTTGAGGCTAAAGCTAACTAGCGATTTATGCGTAGTCCGCAAAATATGTCGTACACTAAGTTGAACTTTCATAGCGTGCGTTTTTGACAGTTTTTTGAACTCTATATAAAAACCGGGCGAGTAAAGTGGTCGAACGCTGCGAGCAATATGAAGGCGAAAACTCTTGCAGTTTTATTGATTTTTGAGAGTGATTATCGCTCGCTGTGCGTGAAATTCGGCGACGCCCACTTTCAGCGTAACGTCGCAATTCCGTCCATCTGTTGCAGCCAGACGATTGGCACGCTGCATAGAAGTAATAAAAACAACGCTTTTATGAAAAATTTTTAAAAAGTTGGTGAACGATAAAGTAAACACGTGACCACCGTTTTTTTTCGCGACGTACAGCCTTAACTGCTTTAGCATACGACTTTTTCGTATTCATCACTAATTGTTTTGTCGTCAAAATGTTGTACGTGACTAGATTAATGTGACGGTAAAAATAAGCAAATCTAAATACATGAAGCTTATACGTTATTATTCTATCAGCAAACATTTTATTTCTGTACTTTGAGCTGAACTTTTATTATGTTTTTGCAGAATTTTTACGTAGGTTTAAATGGAAGTGAATGATGGACAGAACAATATAATATTTCGGTCACTGCTATTATACAGTTCTGTTCTCGTAGTTCTGGTTCAGTGACAGATCTTGTGCTATAAATGTCTTTTGCGTAAGACTCTGCGACAGCAGCAGCAGCAGCCTGTCCAGTTTGATTGACAGTCTGACTGGCAGTTTGACGCGACGCTCCGTTCTCGTCATTTTTCCGCCCGGATGATCACATCAACTTGACGACTAACAATGGACCAGTACCGCTTTGCTTCAGACCGACTGAGCACCGATTGGTAGACGCTATGCCGTTAAAAGGACGGAATGCGTAGTGGACAACGAAGGGGGTTGCGCGAAACTTTCTGTATCTGAATTAGTTTAAAATATTTTTACGCTTAATGGACAGACTGATTTTCGGAGAAAAATGCTCTAAATACTAAATGTGTAAGTAAGTAAATAGTATTTTTTGTGATGTTGTTTTTAGCTGTTCCATTGTTATACATTTGTTTTTTTGCCCGCCACCACCTTTGCCGACGCTATGCATTGCGTCCCAACCCAGAGAACAAAGACACTATGCAAACTGTCCCGCTACCTGAGCACCGGCCGCTAAAGCGCAATGAATTGTGCCAGAATTTTCCAATGCGGTTCACAAGAATATATGATTCAACTGCAACGCAACTGCGATAAAATAACTGGAAACGGTGACTGTTGACTACGTTTGGTTTCGTTGCAGGCTGATCTCAGCAGGCCGCGCAAGAACTGTAAAATTAAATTTTTCACAAGTTTTCACGTTTGCTGCAAATGAGCCTATACAGTTTTTCTTGAACTGCGTACAGACTGCGGGAAATTTGTGTTGCAGAGGTGTTTTGCAATTGCTGTACAAGAAAAAGTTTGTATTGCAATAATGGCAAATGTAATTATCTGGTGCACGCTGCGCTAACGGCATAAATTTACGAAATTATGCGATCATTGTTTACTGTCCACAAAACTCACGCCATTGCTACTGTTAATTAAACTTACGGCAACACAAACGAACTAAGGATACCAAAACATTTTGTCTATTCTGTATGCCAAGTCCGTTATCATAATGTGTTTGTGCCAGTACATATATGCGTAAGTTTATTTTTACTTTAGAATTCACCAAAATGCATGTGCCAGCTTGATTAAGAGGAGTGACAGAACAGAATGAACTAAACGAAAAAAAGATGGGCGAAATGGGGTGGAAGCGAAAAGAGGTGGAACGATATTTCCTCCATTGCAAAATCATGCGTGTTGCGTGCGCGCATCCCAAATGGGCAGGAATATCTAGGGTTGAGACCTGCGCGCTCTGGAACACCTGCTGCTGCGGAAACTGCGGCATCTTCCCGTGTCATCAAGTATTTATAGCAGCGAGAGCGAAATGTAAGGTGGCGAAGAGGCGACAAACGTGCCATCTAACGACGGGTATTGTCGCGTACAGTAGCCTCGTCAATTATGAACTACAACAGTGTGCTCTAGCTGCTTTCTTGAGATAATAACGAGCTGATTATTTACTGCTCCTGCTAACGTTTTAGCACAGTTGCAGTCGCAAGAATGACATAAAACGAAAATGATCATCGTTTTTACTGCAGACCGAGCGACTGTGAACGTGAATAACGCCAACGTGATACCCAGCTTGTCAGTCATACACCACAGTGGAGATTTATCTAGGAATTGTCTATCTATCGAAGTGTAGAAAAAATAAGCTTCACTTTCTTGCCATTTGTAGTTCATGCCGTTTTGCAGTTTTTTTTTTATAAATTCATTGCACATATATTTTAGCCACGGACGGTCGACGGCTGCTAAAATATTTGTGAACGATGATAATAAGAGCTTTAGCGCTTTATCCAGGCGTCCGTTGGGGAGGAAAATTTTTCCCTTTTAATGTGTCTAGTTTGTTTCGAAGAACACTAATAAGCATAGTTTTGTGATTCCAAATTAACCTGTCAAGAGAGCCTTTGATTGGTGCTGAAAATAGCGAAAACCATTTGAGCGGTCAGGATAACTTGCAACAGTGACCAGGGATGTGCTTTCTATTGGACAATTACTGGGTGGCCGCAGCTTGAAATGGATTCTTGGGAAGGGATTATCCGTTCCCAAGAACCCATTTCAAGCCGAGTCTATCTAGTAAATGCGATACTCAGTCCATGGAGGATTGCGCAAAAAAAACTGGATGAGTAACGACAATGATGGTGCTGACCGTGATGTTGGCTTGTTTGTCCATCGGCGTTCATAACCGGACCTACCATTTGACACTTTACCGACGTTGTGGTCCTACCTACAAAGAATTTTTTTTCAAATTTAGGCTACAATAACATCCCTGTAATGATACGATAATTTTATCATAATGTTTGCTGCGTTGCAGGGTGGTGAGCAGCGCGTTGAAGTGTTTCCACGACCTGACGGAGAAGATTGAGTCGGGTCACTGCGGCACAGACGGTGCGGCCGAGTACCGGCGTAGCTACATACAGCCGGTCGTCGACCAGTCACGTGACACCGTCACCAGCAAGTGCACGCTAGCGCCACCTTACGACCGCGACTACGTCTCGTCCAGCTCCCCGCCGCTACTCAGATTCTCCTTGTCTCTGGACAGCACCCTTCTGCCGTGGTTGTCCGCCACCATTAGCGTGGCCTGGCACTGGTCCGACGTCATCTCACGGACAGCGTTGTAGCCGTCGCTCTCAACTGCACAGGGTAGAAAATCTGGCGCGTACGAATATAATATTATACGATCGCGCGTATTTAATTACCTTCCAAACGACGCAGAAGCAAACATTCTTCCGATTCGTCGGAGCTCGTTCGACCGAAAGTACTTCCGGCCTGTAGTTTCGGCTTCCGTCTGTAGAAATTCACCTCCAAGTAAACGTCATTATACAGCTATCGAGGAAGCGACAAAAAATTCACGGAACGATGTGACAGTCCTCCGTGCGCTATAGGTTAAAAATTGTCGCTGTGAAATTCGTTCCTGATCATTGCGCTGCGCGTAACGTTGATGATGGTGATTGTAGCGTTCTGTCTGCTCACGCGCGCATCTATTTTGTAATCTAGCTAATTGCGGTCGAACCGGCGAAAATGCTGTGGACTTCCGTGCCGTCTCTGCGGAGTCTGCCCGGGGGTGTCGCCAGTCTAAACCATGCAGGACAATAAACATAAAAAAGCCTCTTGCTAGCAATAGAGGCATCAGGTGGATTGTTGCGCTCAGCAAGACGACAAAAATCAAACACAGGAAACCGTCGCGAAAGTGCTATAAGGGAGTTTTTTTCTGACAGTCGAAGCGTTTATTTAGGGAGCACTATCGTATATTTCCCACATTTTTTCTCCCACAGCGACGCCTCAAAGTTTACTGCGCAAGTAGTTGCTATGATGCCGTGGATAACGTGAGAAGTGAAACAGCCAGCTCAAACATAGTTGCGAAGAACCGTTTGAATATGTTCAATATTACGCTCGTACAGGGGCATCTATCTGCATTGAATCCTTACAGCAACTGCTTCCAACCTTTTCTGTCTTTTCCACTTTCTGTAATTCTTCTTTATTCCTTTCCCCTTATGTCCCGTTTTTTTCCTGGGGCGGGCCTTTCCGTTTATTTCAACTTGGGGTCAGACCGCATTGCAAGCTGTCCCAGTGGGGTCCGCTAATTATACCACTGCCCCCGCGAAAGGCTGATAAAGCTTCCTCCGTTATTATTTTCAGTGACTGAGAAACATTTGCTGCAAGGATTATGCGGTGTAGAGTAGACGTCCTTGTTGTATTATTTGTACTCGTGTGAAGAGCTCGGATTAATGTACTCGTAACGTACGACGTCAGTCGGTTGATTGTTCGTTGGTGATCAAAGTTCGATGAATGTGATACGGTAATAGCTCGCTCGTCTGTGTTCGAGTACGCTGCATGGATGCGGCTGTTGCGTGTAATTGAGACGTTGTTATGAAATGCTGATGCACAGTTGAATAAAGCTCCAAGCCACAGAGTTGGTCATTGGTCATCGTCCGGTCACATTTTGAAGGTCGGCTCGGGTCGGGTCGATTTGCTGGTTATAGTTTTTGTTGTATTGAAACAATCTAATTTCTTTTTCCCTTTTTCCCCTTTTGCTTGATGTAGGCTATGCTGCCTTTCGTCATAGGTCAGGCGGAATTGTGTCTGTTTAATTTGGTTCTTAGCTTGGGTCGGGTCAATCCAAGGGTCGTCTGAGCTCTGTTTGGGTCAATTCGTTAGCGAAATTAAATTATGTCCACCAGTGGGTCAAGTGGGCCAGGCCAGGTCAACCCTGATGCCATCTATCCGTTAGTTTGGTCATGCTCAAATCGGGTAGCACAGTGTTTTTCAACCTTTTTGCTGCAGTAAAACCCTACATAAGCATAAAGATCATTCGTGAAACCCCATGCATTGATATGTGAGTTTAGCGGCGTAGGCAAGGTAAAAGTTTTAGGGTGTCTGGGGACCAATGGTTTCAACGGAGTCGAAACAGAGAACCAGTGGTGATTTGGGGACAAAGCCCCTTAAGATTACAATTAAGCAGCAGACAAAAACTTGTTTAATTTGACTTTATACCCACACAGTTATCATCGGATTTTTTACGTTTTACATGGAAGCCCTCGGGCAGCTCAGGGAGTCAGGACCATCGAGCTAGCTACGCTACTGCGTAAAGCTTTTTATATATTTCAAGCAGAATGTTTCAGGAATTGAAATTCTTTCAATAAACGAACAAATGATTTCTTAACACTAGCACTAAGCTTAATACGTCAGCGTTCACTGTTACTTACTTAACTGAAAGTTACTCATGCTAAGCCTAACATCTTGAACGATAAGTGTATATTTGTCAAACCACAGTCTGCAGTGAGATAAGTGAGTATTTAACAAACTTGTACAGTTTAACACTTATTCTACGCTGGCCGACAACCGGGTCGCGTAGCCCATACTGTCGTTTGGTTGGTCATGCATGATTGAACTCTGAGTTAACTTATCGACACGTTATCTCACTGTAGACAGTATGGTATAACATAATTATGAAGTACGTGGAGTAAAGCCAACTAATGTTGTGTACTGGGTTGGGTCGGGTCGTGGGTCGTGTTCGGTAGTGTTGTGGGTCAGATCAAGACGTGTACCACCTACACACCGATGGATAACGCTAAGTTTTGAAACACGAACCGGTGACCAACTCTGCAATGAACTGACTTAACTTGAGTTTGTATCAAGTGAACTTTGTGTGTTCGTGTGACATTGCGTGTTGTGACGTTGAAGCCAGAGGGCATTTCTAAGACAGTCGTGATTACCTGGCCTACGTAAAACCCGCAGAATTCCACGATGAACAACGTTATGTGCTATTGAATTCTAACACTTTGTGGTGCCCGTTTCTAAAATTTATTCTTACAAATTGCAATTAGATTAGAGATTACGGCCAAAGACCAAAAAATCAAAGGTACTCATTATAAAGTCATCATATATGTTATCATATATAAGCCTATAGGCCTATGTTCGTTTCCGTTTGACGTGTAAGCTCAGAACTATAATAGTAAATGCTCAGCTTTGGTTTACCGATGCCAGGTAATTCGCAGAACTCATAGATGTAAAAAACGTTTTTTTACGTTTTTTATTCTTGCCACGTTTTTCTACGTTTTTAACGTTTTTTTATTTTGCTCAACGTTTTTTATTTTAAAAAAGTGCATCGAAAATCCCATCAAAAACTTTGAGAAGCACTTTTGGAACAACACAAAAAAATAATAGGTTATAGTAATGTATTTTATTTAGTTAGATCAAATATACTAAATAAAAAGCTTTTTAACTAGTATATTTGGTTAGTTTGATGCTATGGTCTTATGACCACGCGGTTGAATTGAAATTAAATAAAGTTTTCTCTGTCTATACTGTAGTTTCAGATATACTGCATCTGCAGCTTTAGGCATTAGGCAAGAGGTTAAACAAGTTATGGCCAACGTTTTTTATTCAACGTTTTTAAACGTTTTTTATTATTTTTGCCACGTTTTTTTACGTTTTTTAACGTTTTTATTTTTCCTGGAACGTTTTTTTACATCTATGGCAGAACTTGCTTTGACGTTTCAAGGTTAAGCGTAAAAGATCAAGGTCACAAGGCCTTACACTTACAGTGCTCAGATTTTAGGCCCATCTACTGACTCTCTAACGGGATTGATCGTAATAGCCACTTATTCTGTGTTTAATTGTTTTTCAGCGTAGGAACAATATACACGTAGGCTACGGTAAATAAATAACTCACAGTAATTACAAAAAAATACAACTTAAAGGACTGAAAAGTTTAAAGTTCGATAATATTGATATAGGGCCGCTTACACGAGTCGGCTCATGTCCAGAAATGATTTACAATTGCATCTGACCGGCATGAGCAGCTAATGGTACCACAGCGCATAATATACGGCCTACTCTCGTGTTAAAAAGAAAGATACGAGTAAATAGGCCTATAGGCCTAATCATCGTGATGCAAAAACTTGTTCAAATGATGGACTAATAAGTCGGCCAGTTCAAATTCCGACTGTAGGCCTAGGCCTACTGTTCATGTAAAGTTTCATACAACCTATAGGCCTAGGCCTATGTATAACTTGTAAGGGTTATTCGCCACAGTTTGGCACGGTTGGTTTATGGTTAGGCTATAGGCCTGTGTGTTTATAATTTTCGATGCTTGAATTACAAAGTGGTCCGAAAAGTAAGGAGTCAATTTTTATCATAGTTTCGTTACATATTGTCTAAATTTTAATTTCTTTTATACTTACGCATTTAGCAAAAAATTTGCTATAGGCAGAGTTATCGCCAACGATCATATTATCATACCTCAAGTACGTCGTTACACTACCTTGCGAAATATACTAGTGTCAGTGTTTGAATACTGGCATTTACAAAGTATTGTAGCGATTCTTTTGAGATGCTTTGGTGGGATATATTATGATCAGTTTATTTCAAATTTATAGCTTTGTGTCTCTGATAAAAATACTGTAAATTTAATCAATATTTTAATGAAGTTACGATACAACCTTGTAGCTTACTTTTGGGACCGCCAGTTGTATGCACAGAATACGGAAATAATTTGCAACTTAAAGTATATTTGTTGCATTTGCTCCGAAACACTTGCATATTGTTTTGTTATAGCGTTTGTAAATATTTGCATGATGTACAGTCTACATACTGTGTACGATGTACAATACATGACTGAAACCCGGTACACTTATGTTTTTTATTCATTTTCGTTTTGATTGAAAACGAACGTACATTGCTTGTAGGCCTACATCCGTAAAGCGTACATGTATGGCACTTTTTGTTTACGCAAATCACGTTGTAGATAGAAAAGACAGATAAATTAAAAAGAAACAGTATCCGCTGTAAGCTCACTATGTTATACTTGGCGAAAATACCACAAATATCTTATTTCAAACGAGAAGATGCCGTGACGATGGCAAGCTGCTGTAGCCGCGATTACGTCACTAGGCCTACGTGATTGCTATGGTTACTGCGGTCTGCACTTATGATTCAATAGTAGGGTACTAAAATTAAACGCATGCGATATTGACGGGACGTTGATATTTTGGAGCTGTCCGGCCAGGGAGTTTAGATGTAAAATTCCACGGTTTGACGAGACAACGATAGACCACAACTTTATTAATTTCCATAGTTCCTACACACCGCATTGTCGCGGAAATTACATGTATTTCCTGGACACCTGGCTTCGTCACTGTGTAGGCGCAACCTACACAGTGACGCAAGTATACCGCAAGTATAGTCCTTTGTGTACCCGACACAGTATAGGTCATTTCGGAAACGGCCTTTACAGGCAGTGCACATATACACACACAATAATGGAACAGTAAGTTTAACCAGTATGATCCTCAGTGTTGATGTATAATTTGCCTTGCCAGATACCTAGTCACGATAACGGTGATGCTAGTTTTTGGCTTTGTCCTTGGAGGTTGTGGCTTTGAATTATCTTGGAACTCTTGAAGCAAAACTGTTTGAAAGTTAAACGATAACGCGGCTATGTAATTCGAATGTTGATCTTCTGGTAGCTTCGTAAACTTCTTTACCTTTTCTCACTCTCGTCAGTTTTTCTTTTTATTGCCATTTATGTTTGGGTGCGACCACTTTAAATAATATCTGGCTATATGAGGTAGTTTCTAATCCCGTGTTTTAGTGTAGTGTGACCTAGTTATGAAAGACAAGAAAGCATTTCACGATAACAAACAAGCAGGATCGTTTTATTGCAGGTCAGTCGTATCACAATGACATATGAACATCGATCGGTTGGTTGGTCGGATATATGTAAGTACGCGATGTTGTTGTATGTTCGTTGGCCGGGAGATGGAGTACACGCGGACTGCGGGTGGAACTGCGGCTCGCTGGCGGATCGTCGATGATACGGACACGTCACCGCGGCCGCCGACTGGCGGTAGATGTGGCGGTGTAGACTAGGTTCAGTGGAGAAACTTGGGTCGCCATTTCTTCACCTCTAGCTCGTCGTCGGTGTTCTTGCGGGAGCGGCGTCTGCGACTGTGACGGCGGCGTGAACGACGGCGGCGGGAGCGACGGCGGCGGGAGCGACTACGACGACGACGACGTCTGGACCTGTGCACGGAGCGCGAGCGCCGACGACGACCACTGCGTCGACAACGACGACTGCGAGAGCGCGAACGACGACTGCGACTGCGGCTACGGCTTCGTCCGCCCTTGCTCACGTAGCGCCCGTCAGGACCACGCATCGGGCCGCGCGACCGGCTCCGACTGACAGACCTCCTGCGACTTGAGCGGCGTCGAGTCTTCTCTTCCGCTTCCGCGACCCCCTACAAACACACACACACACCCTTCCTTCTGCACCAGCCGACCACCCACACGGCAGTCGGCTGGTGCAGTAGACGACCAGCCAGTGCAGGTTTACGGTGTTAACGTCGCTTAGCATGCTCAGACGATCAGCGACAAACACGACAGTTTAGTCTAAAAACTGCACATTGTGGCTGGATGGTCGCTGGTTATAGCGCCAGTTCTCGCTTGGGCCTTTCAGTGGTTCGCGTGACCCGTACGGCGCCAAGCGGAGGCCCACTGCCAGACTATATGGTTTAGACCTGCTTAGCAGGAAGGCATTTCTCAGCATTTTGAAGGAGTTCTTTGACCGATAGAACCCCCACTGAGACCCATGTTCCACTTGCTCACTTGCCGCACTCACTGTAGCCTATTATTGAAGTATGGCTCTACTGTTGAGGTAATTCTGTTTGACTGATTGATTGGCAGACTAATTGGGAAGCTAGTTCTTCCTTCTTCTCTTTCCTCACAGTTTGCGCGTTTCGTTGATTTTTGTTTGAGATCCAAACCAGCAGAAAAGCGAAACAAGGACTTCTAGACAACTCAATGCAATCAATATGCAACTTAATCTGTACCACACAGCAGACGACAGATCGTACATTACTAGCCTACTATGACATACGGATTAAGGCAGCCATTGGCCATACAAGAGTATTGCTATTGTAATGCTTATAAAATACATGTAGATAACAGGCCTACCTGCTGTTCCTCGGCGTTGGTCTGGCCGATGTTGATCGATGCGTTGTTAGATGATGCGGGCGTCGGTGTTGAGCGCATCATTTCTGCTGTTAGCTGGTCGACTGACCGACACCGATGCTGCTGATGATGTTACGACGCCAGTTGTGAAACGCGCTTCTGAGCGGCAGCCTTTTATCTCGACGCGACGACCAAGATGACGTCACACAAACGCCGTCACCATGGCGACGCGCAGCAGCAGCGTCAGCATCATTGCATAGGCCTACACCTTTGGCTCAGTCCTATCTGTACGTAGGGTACACACAATTTTTCTTTTCGCTTTGGTTGGTTTACTTCCGTTTCAGTTACTGGTACTTCTTTTATCTCAGTCTACCAACTATGTTATTACATCGAACTTTTTGGCCGACCGTACTAACGGTCAAGTCCGTTTTTGGGCCCAATTTTCGACTTTGGGAAGATTTTTCAGGAGTTAGATATTAACTTCGAATTTCGGTTCCCGAAAAAGTTTGACCCTTGCGTGAGACCGCGTTGTCCGAGCCATCGCGCGTGAAAATCCGCCGGGCGGTCTGACCAGTAGATCGGTCAACAAAAAAGGTATATTATATACTAGAAAAGTTTTCGTTATGTTTCACCCATTTGCCGAGAAGCCCCCAATGGACAGATCTGCACGAAATTTTGCACAGGTGGTCGTCTCGCGAACTTAATCACCTGTTTCAAATTTTGTGTCGATCGGTGGAGGGGTTTCGGATCTGCGCGAGGTCGAATTTTGCCATTCTCCATTGACATAGCCGGTCGCCATTAACACAGGGCTGCGCTACCGCGCGCCTGTGATCAGCATCCCATAAACTCGCTGCTGCATAACTGCAAATCACACCTCGAACGATAGTGTGAGTGTTGTAGACGACCTTCAAAGTCTATAGGAAAAGGCAAACTTTGACCCTCAGCCAACCCAAAACCCCTGAACCGATCGTCACCAAATTTGAATGGCGTGATTACGTCGTGAACGCCTACCACCTAAAAAATTGGGCTTAATGCGCCCAGGGGTTTTTGCTCCCCATATAGGTGAAATATACATCCCTCCTGTTCGAAATTTACTACACTTTTTTGGTTCTTCCGCTCGCCTACAGGCGAGCCCGTTAAACCGATGCTTACGCTTAATACGTCAAATAGCGCGGTTCTGCGCAAGGAAGTGCCTTTTTAATGTTACAGAATAAAAATTTAATTTTTGACTTATTTATTCGAAAAAATACTATGGCGCCTATGGGAAAAATTTAAAAATTCTTTAAACTCTCATAACTTCGGTTGTGTGCAAGATAGATCCGCAATTTTTGGTTCTAGGATATGGTTTTCGGAGTCGGCCTAATTAACGGTGACATTTATATTTACCCCCAATTGACCCCCGTTGCCAAGGCAACGAAATTTGAGACAAAATTGGCTATAACTTGGCTTGTGTAAGAGACATCTGGGAGATAACATCAAATGACGAAGGCTTCAGACTATGTTAATGATTACCAACTAAACTCAGCTTGTAAGGACGCCATATGCATAGCCCCATCTAAGGTTACCCAAATGATTTTTGCTGTTTTAGAGGACTGATATCGTCACATCATCCTTACACACAGTTTTAAACTGGTAAGTTTTTTTACAGATTATATCTTCAAGTGGACAGGGCTGTTAGGGGCTACATATCTGGAGTGATGAAATTTACTGATATTTTTCTTTATTTTAACTCATGTTGCATTTGTTCTGTTTCCCAGGTAATGCAAAAACAGAGGTGAAAATTTGAATGGCCATTTGTGTCGGAAATGTTCATACCAAAAACTATTAAAATCTCATTATTCTTCTCCAAGTTACTATCAAGAATGTCACGGATGGTTTATTGGCGTTTTTCATTCATTTTTCCGCCGATTTCACATGTTTTGATTTTTCCAAGTAGTGCAAAAACACATGTTGGGTAAAGTGGAAACTTGAATAATCATTTGATGGCCAGGAATAGTTGTACAAAAAATTATTAAAATCTGGTAATGCACCTTCAAGTTATGATTGATGAATTTTGTTGTTTTTTTATGCCTCACTGTGTAGATGGCACTGCTTTTGTGCGGTGGCAACTTGAAAACAGTGAAAACCACGCAGACTTACAGGGGCGGATTTAAGGCAAAAAGCTTCCTTGGCCACATAATTAAAAAGGTTTGCCTTCCTTTTTCTTTCTTCCGCCTTCCCTCTCTTCTCCTGCACTCTTCCTTCCTCTCGCTTAGAAGCCGGCCCCCTCAAATTTAGTTCAGAGCGTCTGGGAACGCACTGTAAGCTCCCAAGCGGGGTTTGAAATGGAACTCAAACCGAAATCAAATTTGGCGCATTTTAGTTTTAAAATCTGACATCGCGCGGCAACAATTTCAATACCAATAGGCTGCGGGAATAGTGATAAATACAACAGAGACCACAAAGTTTTACAAATGCAGCCAAAATGTATAATATGACGTTATACCAGCTTAAAAAGCAAAGCATAAACCGAGTTCAAGTTCCAGTTAGGAATTTGCAATTGTAAGCCAAAATTTAGTCTTTCTGAGGCCTCCAAGGCAAGGGGCCTCGTTGGCCACTGCTTCATTGTCCAACCTTCTCTCACATCGTGTGTAGAAGAATTACCGGCAGAATCAGTGGTGAAAAAAAGTTAATTAGTACAATGATTAAGTCTAAAGTGCACGCTGGGCCAAAGAAAAATATTTTCTTGATTGGCATTAACATCTGTTAATAAGTGCAACAAACGTTCAGAACAAGTATAAATGAAGAAAAGAATTTGATTAGAGACTAGCCAACAACCAACATCAGTGGCAACTTGATATTTAGCAGTTTAACACAATCAACAAAAATAATGACACACTGCTACTGAATTCAAGTGATCTCAAAAACTCGCAATGTACCCAAACATCAGTCATGATATAAAAGCACGCCATTTAAATGTCACCATCAGTAAACACAATTCATACAGAATAACAGAGCACCTTTTACTGCAGTCAAAAATCACACTATCTAGAAAACGTCGATTATTTCAATTCCCAGGTGAACATGACAGACAATTCTATCACGATACTGAACATCAACATGCAACAAACTATCAGTCAACTTCAATGCCCACACACGACAGAGCTAACTGTATTTATCAGGATGACTACTTTTCAGAGATTCCCTGATTTTTCCAGAAAAACAGGCAAAGATTCACCAATAGACTGATCAGCACTACGGTTGACAGTCATTGATATTCGCTAATCAAAAACAGGCCAGGTAACCCGTGCTTTCAGGATGAATTGCGGCTGTAGCAACTGCAGAATGACACGTGAGCATGGTGTTTCTTTTAAAAATGTGAAATAAAGACCGTAACAGTGCAAATATGCCAAATGTTTATGGCTTCATTTATCTTTTTTCCAGTTTTCCCAGATTTTTCCTTGACTTTTTCATTTTCCGTGACTTTTGCTTAACCACTTTAGTATTCCTTGATTTTTTCAGGTTTTCCACGTCAGTGGTTACCCTGACTTACTACTACTATCACCAATATTATTATCATTATTATCAATATTACTGGCATTGTTATTACTACTAATAGTACTTTCAACCTTGGTTTTATTGGATGGACATCGGCCTGTAAAATGTCCTCAGTCCTGCTTGAAGAATTCACAAAATCGTCATCTCTCGAGACTCATTGTAACCACAGAAAACTGGGTCGGTTGAACGACAATCAGAACTAGTAATATTACAAAGCACAATGTGGCATGGGAACTAACTAATTGTCAAGTGAGTGGAGAAGACCATCTCAAAGGCCTAATTCACAAGTCCTTTAGCTAAATGTGTAAGAAAATTTTTCCAAAAAATGGCATTTACAAAGAAGATTATAAGAAACACTTAGGAAAAATTAATGCTCAACTAAGTTGCTGACAAAAACTTAAAAGCCATTCACACCACGAACGTACTACAATTTTTTCCTGATTTTGCTTTAGTTTGAAAATGATAAAAACTAGCAGCAGTTGAATTTTACAGTTGTCATCTTTCTGATTGACTACATAAAGTGTTCGTAATAAATCGACCAAAAAAATAAATTTTTAGTGATAATGGAATAAAATTATTTCAATCAGTAACAGCCCTAGTTAACATGAATCAGCGGCCACAGTCAGTAACACAGCCTGGTCAATGGCACAATGTTTTTCAAGCACTAGATCATTTCAAGCTCGGACACGAGTGACATCAGTTTCGAATCAGGTTTGTCCAACATCCACAGCATCCTAATGGACACAAGAACACACAGTCCATCAACGTTTATCTCATTCCTCAAGCACATGGTAACCACTAAGGATAGCAATCCCAGAATCCCGACCATTTCTGCCAATCCCAAATCCCAGAATTGGCAGTGTCCCAACGCCTGGATTTCGGGATTACAAAAATCAGTAAAAAGTGTACTTTTTCGGACGTTAAATCATACAAATAACAATTCTAGCCACATAATGAATAAAGCATTTCATGCGCACTACAGTCCCACTCCTTGCTGTGCGTTGTAATTTGTATTTTGACCATCACATCACTCCTTTCAGTTCGGATATACCTTCTCTAGGAGCCTACTACATTCTGTGCATGAAATAAGTCTATTGGCGATACCATAATAACGACCAACCTGTAAGCCTAATCTTAATAATGGGATCCCAAGATTACAAATTTCTTAAGCCCAGATCCCGGTATTGAAAATTCAATCCCGGAATTAAAACCACTAATGACCACAATCCAGCAGTGAAAAATTAGTGCAGCAATTACCCATCACTTCCTTGTCACATCACGGCAAGTGCTGTTAGTTCCGCATGCTGCATTTAGCTAACAGTACCGTTACAGTAATGTAATTTGACACATCAGGAATGCATGTTCTGAAATATTAAGCCACGGTTAGTGCTGACCCAAATGTAAGGTTGACAATAAACAGTGTACCCTGACAAAATTTTCACCCCGACAATTTTGGCATTCTAAATTTCCCGACATCTCAAGGTACTGCAGATTTTCCCGACATGTGGCCAACATGCATGCTACACACGTTGCTAGGAACAAACAAGTGTCATCAGCTGTCAACTTCAACTTCGAATTTACACGTCTTTAACCGACAGTAAGCCCAGTGATGTTGTGCCTTGGCCTTAAGGACAAACTTTCTGGTCACATACGAGGGGCACCCCTCGTACATGGCACCTCAGGAATCACTGCTCAAATCCTAGGCTTTTGGCATTAGGAAACCTAAAAACACACACGACTTTCACCCAGCCAGATTCATAAGCATGGTAGCTGTCAACCTCAGATAGCTGGCATTATTCACCAGCTTGACCTGAAGTACCAAAATTCACCTGTTGAGAACAGTATATTACCATCTCCCAAGCTGATGATCAACTGAATGACAGTTGAAGCACGCTCAATCAACGAAATAATTTATTTGCTATTAGATGGCCGCTGACAGAGCTATTGGTTGAGAGGGGTGTAGGGTCAAGATTCGCCACTTTTCCAGGCAGCAAATGCAGTCCCCACTATTTTACCAAAATTGATTTTTCAAATCATTTTGAATTTTCAATTTTCAAATGCATTTTATACATACTACTGTTTCAGAACACACACAGACACAAATTCAATTGCCATAAGCTACTGAGTTCTGGGCAGTTGTTCTTTAAGAGTACAACAATCCTGATGAAAAGTTTGGACTGTAGAAATAACTTACCTAAACAGCTTCCAGACTCTCATCGACTCTTCAAACTCTTTCGCCTTCTTGTGAGCAGCACGAATCACCTGCAGTTGTTAGCATCACTCAGTAAATAAGCTGCACAGTAATAAGGCTAATATCAACAATTCATTTAAAACAAATCAACACCAAGTGGGAAGGTACCATCTTGCATAATACTGAGCTCAAGCTCACTGCTAGGTTGAGATCTAAGACACATTGTAGATAAGCTCTACACTTGTAAATCACAGAGAAGAAAGTTCACTATGCAGACTCTGTCAATCTGTAATCTACAGCAGTGAAGTGAACATCTGTGGACTTCAGCAATTCCAGTTGCATTTAGTTACACATAGGTCAAAAATGGGTGCAACTTCAAATGCCATAATCCGTCAGACGACCTGGTCAGGAATGTTAGCAAGTCGAGCTGCGTTGAATCCATAGCTCTTGGGACAAGCTCCACAGACAAACTTGTAGAGAAACGTGATCGTCTCTTGACTTGGGTCTTCGTAATTCTCATTCTCAACCATGCAAGACTGCACATGTCATTCATAATGACACATCAATGTAGGCAGAAACTAGATGAAACCCAATGTCAGGTATTACATTTGAGAAACAACTGGACATGCCACATAGGACACTTGCCTCAGATGGAGTATCACTTTTACCACATCTTAGCAACATCTTATAAGCCCATCAGTATGACGATTTGTAGAATCTTTATCACCACCATCAAAGTGACCGCCAACAGCAGTAGTGACAGTATTAGTATTGCTACTGCTACAAAAATAATTGTTGTTATTATCATTTAAATAAATAATTATGCTAATTATTATTTGTTCTAAACCAAGACTAAAAAATTAGAAGAAAAATACAGTCAGTCAATATTGTTGTTCTTGTTACAATTAAAATTATATTCTGGAAAAAAGAGAAAGCAAAAAAAAAGACTTAACAATAACTCTTGAGCAAAATGCACAATCACCGTTACAGCGTATTACCAACATTTCAACATTGACTAAACTTTTCAACATTTTCAACCTCTCAACTTTTTAGTCTTCAACATTATTTGCAAAACACCAAAAGATTAAACAGCTATATCACAACGGCAAAAATGAGAGCCCACCATGTGTCCGAGAGACACACGTGAATTCGCTGCAAACTCGTCGACAAGAGCATGGTAATGAGTTGAAAACAGCGTTCGACACTGAATGGTGTTACAGAGCTCTCTTACAACAGCACACGCTATGGCATTGCCGTCGTGAGTGGCTGTACCACGACCTGGTCATACGCAGACATATGCAGCAGTGAGTGTAACGACAATTTATTCCCCTAGCGACTAAAACTTGCTACTGCCTGCGGTTGTAATGGCAGACTGTTTTCAGCTGTCTCCTCTGTCAACAAACTCAGCACGGTAAATCATTTATAGATGCACTAAACTTGATAAAATGTTGCACAAACAAAAAGGTCAAGTCACACTGGTTTTTACATGTTCTTTTTCTGCACACAATAACTGCAGGTAGTACTTAGCCTTGTGCACAGCTTGACAGTCTTGTTAGCAATAGTAATAGCAGACAACAAGTTTACAGTTTATTCTACTCAGGTCAAAAGCTGATGATACTCATTTTTACTCCTCGCGCGCTACGTTCCTAACGTAGCGAAGAGGAGTATATAAGATCAGTGTAATATTGAGGACTGACTGACCGACCGACGACCAACCAACGATTAACCTCTGTTCCTGGAAGAGCCTTCCTGGAAAAACTTCAAACAGCCATATCTCAATAGCGGTGCTAGATAGACGCATAATCACTATGAACCGCCGATAGGATATCGACCCCCGGGAGTCGATTGGTCACGTGACCGATGACGTCACGTGGCCCAAAAAGGTCAAACCCGTGACCTCATTATCTTTGAGGCGCCATATCTCCGTAACAATGCTAGATAGACGCATGGTCACTATAGACCACCCATAGGAAGTTGACCCCCGAGATTCAAATGGTCACGTGACTGATGATAGCAGTCTTAATAATCATAACCTTCATAATCATAACCATAGTGAAAGATTAAAGATCTTTTACCATGTCATAACTCAGTGACTTTGTCACACACAATGTAGAATAGTTTTCTTTTTGCCTCGTGATGACGTCAGTTGCACGGCTGATGCTGTCGGCGAGGTGATGCTGTCGGCACTGCTATTTGCGGTGTGAAAAGAAAGGAACTAAAAGGTAGTTAAAAAAATACAGGAAAAAATAATGCGCACGAGGAGTACATTAGGTTGGTCACAATCGAAAATATTTCTTGCACCATTATATGCAGGTCAGAAAGCTAAGTCAACCTGGGTGGTTTGTTACACACTGACATAGTTTACATGCCCGCAGAAACTCGGGTGCCTATTAAGGAACAAACTCGGCTGGGCATTGAGTGATTTTGCTAATCAGAACTTGCCAAAAATCTGGCACAACCTACAATTACATGGCACAAGAAACTAAAATGGCCACTATAAATGCACTTGTTGTCCTTAGATGCTTGCTGCTAGCAACGTTGTATGAAGAACGAGTGAGCAGTTTCTTAACAGCATGTCAGCACACAGAAGATCACTTCATGCCACAAAAAATGATGATAACAAATAATTGCATAAAAACAACTGAATGAAATCACCACTATTTTGCTATAGCAGACCATGTAACAGAAATTTATAAATATGAAAAAATTACATTCATAAAAGGAATGTTGTAATTGCTGACACTTAGCAAAAAAGGTGATGATGTCAGCACAGTTCTGACATGATATGCAGCTGTCCACCTATCTATGCATATTTGCCCACAGAACACTGCGCAACTCTAACGTAACACTAACATTCTGTGCTCGTAAAAAAGAATGCAAAAGCACAGCAAGCTCACTCACTCACTGTATTAGTTGTTGTTTTAAATACTATTATTACTATTATCTTACCGAGCTCGTCGAGCAGCACGAGTGAATGCCTAGTAGCATGCTGTAGCACAACAGCCGTCTCACTCAACTCAACAAAGAACGTGCTTTCACCTGCACCAGTCACAATCAACGCACAGGTTACACCAGATTGCATTTAGAGTTGTGTTTCACAGGCCGACTTCAGTGAAAGTAAACTAATGTCCAGCAGTGTATTACAAAAGTCACAAGCAATGTCCATCTACAACGCAGCCCACTCTACCGGAAATAAGTATAAATGATACAGCACAATTAGACAATGTCGCAACATGCTGCACTGCGGTCTGTAAAAACATGTGCATCTTCAGCTGGCATGTAAAACTATTGTTGCAGCCAGCATCTTAAAGCTATAAGTGACGACGCAGCAAACACAAAAAGTAGTATCAAAAATAGTACTGAAGTAAGCCCATTCCTTTCAGTGCTTTAATGCCGCAAGTTTCAGCTACAGAAAATTTTGCTCCAATAAAAAAGTCAATAGTTTACTTCCACATATCAGCATGATCTGGATTAACTCCAGAACATCGAAGCATAATAAAGGAGTGGATATCTAGCATAAACTCAATTAACTTCAGAGCCGAGCTTTCCCCCAAAGCAGATGATCATGAAGTCCAAGAAGTACAAAAAAACCGACAACACAAAATCAGTGTGGAGTTACCGGCCATGATGCGATCAGTGGCACCAAGCCGTGTAAATATCCTGTCAACGGGAGTGAGCCGACAATACTCCGCTGGCACATAACAACCCTGCACATGTAACACAGACCAGTCTAACACTTGACTAATAGTATTAAAAGTAGCAACATTGCAGCAGCAACAGTAGTTGTAGTATTTATAATAGTAGCAACAGCAACAGCTGCAGCAAAAATGTTCTATACTACAATCACTGAAGATGGTGGCATCGCATAAATGACTCAACAATTTCAACCTTGAAATGGGTTTCCGAGAAAAAAACAACATGCTATATACATGTACTTGAAGTACTTGAAGTTGTCACACTGTTATAGTAATATCTACTCATGATGCTGAACTGTACGATAAGCGGTTTTATGCAGCAAAGTCACCAATGAAGAAAAAATACTGAGACTTGCTGGAGACCAGCTAGATCCAGCAAGATAGTGCTAAACTATGGAATATCTTTATCAGATACATAAACTGCATCATATCACAAACTGACTGACCAGTTGTGCCAGGATAACGATGCAGCCGACTTGACGCATCAGAGTTGACTTGCCACCCATGTTGGGTCCAGTGACAAGCACTACACAAGCCTCAGCCCTCCCTCCAGAAGACTCCTACACATCATTATAAACAGACATATATTTAGAAAGTAGAGCTGTCAAATTAACTTAATGCATTAATAAATTTATGTGCGTTAAAAAATTAATGACGCACATAAAAAAAATTAATGCACACACATAAATTTACGAAATTTTGTAAATTCAGTCGTTATTTGACGATTGGAAATTATTCAAGTAAATAGAAATTGTTTAATTGTTTGGTTGCCGTTCCATCACTATGGTCACGGTCCTGCGACACATCCTCAAGTTTGTTGGTCGTCATTCCAGTCACTGTCTTGTCCACCTGCAATATCAGCAATATTAATGATGAGTTGTAAACATGTTAACGCATGCGTTAAAAAATTAACGCTTCAACAGCTCTAATAGAGACAAGTCATCATAATTATCATCACGTTACCAAGCTATAGATGATATACATAATATCATAAAAAGTATTACATCAATGACAAGTACTACACATGTCTTTGCCCCACCTCAGCATGACTCCTAAAATATTCACACATACCAGCTGACCAGCAATACAAAGCTAACAAGAAAGTGCTCTAGTTTGAAAATTACACCCATGTCTCATCAAAAAGCTGTGTGTCTGATGCAAAAATAAATGTTTTTAAGCATGTTTATCCTCTGCAATATTGTCATCTGTCAACAACAGTGTGAAGTAAAAACAACTAAAAAAACATTGGCTAACTCACATCATCAAGTCCGATGACAATATCATTGGGAATGAAGTCACCTCCAGACACAGTGTGAGACAAGCACGGATGTCGCCCTTCACGAATCTCTATGAATGGCTGCAAATATCACCATTAATCAGTTATAAGCCACAAAAGTGTCAACTAATATTACAGTGATTAAAGTCAAAAAGTAAAATGTAACTTGATCTGCGTCAACTTGTAAATGGCACCTTTACAAATTCTAATCTAACAACGCCAACTGAAAACCGTTACTTAAACATATCCGACAGATGCTCACTAAAGCACCTTATCACGTTTACAAATATTTTAGTGCTGTGTAACTACTGACACTACTACTACTACTGCTGCTTCTGCTGCTGAATCTGACTCTCTGTAATGACATGGGATGTCAGATACAGATTCTTATGAAATGAAGTGGCCTCTTGCATACTGATGTCATTAGAGAGAGTCTCTGGCATGTAGAGGATCACTTGCAGCGGATCAATTGTCAGGATGTCCAGTGGTGGATCAGTTGTGCCGAGGATTTGGATCTGCTGCTACAACTACGACTACTACCACTGCTCTTACTACTACTACAACTAGTACTACCTGTGTCTGGGTGTTTGGCCATATGAAGTCAGGTCTGCACATGTTACCCACGTCACCGTGGCGGCTGTAGTATGACATTGCTATTAGTACATCCAACACTGACAAGCAGTCAACGGCTGCCTTCCACATCGCGTGACTGCATACCACAACAAGCCATGCAAATCAAATCAATCACGCCAGATAGCAGAACAAAACACAGCAAACAATAATTTAAAAGGCAAAACTACAAAAAAAACAAAATAGGCTGAATAACATCTACCAAAAGACCAAAAACTCAGATTATGGTGGCAATTTGGCGTTAATAATGCACATGGCCGACAGTGGGGCAAAAAAACTCCCAATATTGGTTTTGCCTAAGTTTCACTAGTATCAGTATATTAACCTGCATTCAGATCTGGATCCAAAACTTATAGTGATGACACACTGGCCAGTTTCAAGCGCCTGTTTCTGGTACCAGTCAAATGGTACCAGAAACTGGTCAGTCTTGTCATACTTTTCTGGCACCAGAAACCGGCGCCAGATAGAACATGTTCAATTTTTGGGCCGAAAACCAGCCAGAAAGCTGAACTGTGATTGGTCAGAATGAGCAGACGACAACACTGCTTGTTTGTTTCTAAACAAAAATGGAGCAGCATTTAGTTTACGTTGCTTTTTCTTTTGAATTTTTTCAACAACCTGAACGCTAAAACAGTGGCTTTAACATCATCATTTTCAACATTCTCAAAATCAGAATACATTTCTGTTTTTTTTCTACCGGTATCATTTTGCCGGCTAAATGTGTCATGGTTTCTGGCAACAGACAACTGGTGCCTGTTTCTGGCGCCAGAAACAGGCGGTCAATGTGTCATCAACTTTAGATGACAAATTAATTATCAGGTAACATTTTTGAAGGGGTGGAGGAAATGAGGCCCAAGCAACAATTATTAATCCTTTGTATTGGCCAGGGCAGCACAGTTCTTGATGCACGCTTGAAATCTCTCACTAACTTTAGCAATCATTATCTCCGACAAGGTAAACAAAGTGAACATTGGAGGAGATTATGAGATTGGTCGTTCTGTCTATGTGTGTGTCCGTCATTGTGTCTGTTCGTGTGTTTGTGTACACGATGACTCATCATCATCTCCACGTGTCATACACAACCGGCAGGAACGGTGGCGCCCTCCTGTGAAAACTTCCACATTGGCGGAGATATGCACTCTCACAAGTGCCTTTTAGTTGTTTCTGTTATTATTTTGCATATCACTATGATGAACATACTGTTGATCAAACTGGAAGAAGATGCGTCTCATAGTGTCTCGCTGTGCAGCATCTCTCCTCTCTTCCGCGTCCGTCAATTCACTCAGTAGACTGTCGATCGGTGGCGTACGATAGCGACGGCTTCCTTTCTTCTGTGATGTCACCTCGTACTCATCAGGGACGTGCTTTACGACATTGTCTGGCACTTCCAGCTGATAACGGTTCTTTCCGCTGCCCCAGTATATCAATGACTGCAATAATGTGACAATAGTGTGACACAATAAATCTTTATTACTATTAGCAATGTTTTTAACATTATCACATTATCATCTTCAAAACACTCTATTCACACATACTTTACAGAAAATGCTGTCAAAAAATTCAAGATCATAACCATTCAGGTTTATCACCATATAAATAAATATACACACAACGGTTACAATTGGACAGCATAGAATTCTCGAATAAGCATCTCACACTTATGAAAAAAACTTGTAAACCATGGAAACAAAAATCTTGTAAAGCGCAAGACATATCTCTGATTCCTCCGTCCGGCTGACGGCTAAAGAAACGTAGATAGTTCTACCCTATGAGCTGTATGGCTAGGCAAGGACTCAATATTAACATCACGTGTATGTGTTACAAAAGCCATCGTCTGTTCTGACCCGGCAGCCGAGGACCTTCTTCTGCTGATCGAGGTAATCACGCAGTGCCTGCTCAACAGACTCAATGTCAGAGATGGCTTGGTCATACTCACTGTCGACGCCTGAACACACAACAACTAGTAGTATTAGTAACTAGTAGTAGTGGTGTAGTAAAAGTAGCAGTAGTAGTAGTAGTAGTAGTAGTAGTAGTGAAATCCACAACTACAGTTCAGAAAAACAATTGCAGCACTTGTCAAAATGTCACATGACTAAACTGAAAGGCACATTTCAACTTCAGATCTGTTGTAGATATTTCGTCTCACTGTTCCGGATCAGCATTCGCATCCAAGAATTCCGATCAAGGATCAGTCAAATGCTTTAATAATAAGCAGGCAAACTGCAACCAAGTAAACATTAAATGTCCAAAATTAACATATACATTTTATCCATTTTCCTGAAAGTGCAGAATTTTCTGATAACTTTGACAGTAATATTGGCACCCAGCATTTTGTCAACACCGAAAAGTTTACCTTTGAAGTCGACGATCTACAAGAACGACGTAGAAAACGCACCGCCATGATGGTCTGTGGTGACGTCATGAGTTCAGCCTATAGACGTCATGAATATTAATGGCCTAGCCTAGAATGATGACGTCGTGGGCTAGGCCATTAATATTCATGATCTATATGGGCTAGGGTCATGACATCACCACAGGCACTGATAGATTAAAATATTTCGCATAATGTAACGTAATGCCGCATTTCGTTTGAATTCACGCATTAATTTCATATACTTATGAAGCTTAAATCGACATGTTATATATGTCTAATTTAAATCTACAGAAAATGCGCGAGTGAGTTTGACCGTGGCCATGGACCTTTAAGTACACATAAAAAACGTTTCCAATTCTCAAGTTTCTTTAACTTTCCTGAAATGATGCCTGATGAAAGTACAATTACTCTTGATCACCCATGAAATCAACCATTTAGCTCAGTCTGAATGCACACAGTGACAGTTTGAGTACACAAATTAAATGTTGTACCTTTCGAAGGCTTAATGACGCCCGCAGATTTTGCTTTCTCATGATCAAATGCCTTCTACAATCACAATCACATCATTTTCCGTGTTAAGAATTAACAACAACAACAACAACAAGACGAATATCGTTGTTAGTTGCCTGTGTATCATATAAGACACTATTGCTATATCAGTTATTGTTTAACTGACGTTAACAGGAATTATCTCGATTTAGGCTGAGTCTTTGAAATTGAATGTTTCCGAAACTGCTGTAACGAGACTTTTCAAAGCGCGACACTCTTTCTTATAAAGTCTGACCATTGACGAACAGTGTTAAAGCACTAAATATTGAAACACAAAGCACAAGGCAAAAGATGCTACATTCATTCATCAACTCAAATCAGTAGTTAGCTAATCTAACAGCTGTACAAGAACCTCCTCTTAACATGCTCCAAATGTTCCAATCGTCAGCTGCTTTCTTCAAGGCAACATGAACTCAAGCCATTATTTCAACAGACTTGACAAAAAATGATACAAGACCATTAAAAATATCCACTTTACACTGCAAATAGATCATCTACAAAATTTCAACAACGAAGCTACATAAATCCTCCATCATCAAATTCAAAAATGAGTGCTGTAAAACAAACAAAAAGGCAATAAGCAGAGAACAACAAGAAATTTGAGCTAATGCTCACGAGACGCGCGAAAGCCTATAGCAGTTCTGGTTCAGTAATTTAGCTGAAAATTGGGGTGTTCACGCTAAGTTAATATACAAATACCAAATGGATCGCATAACGATAGTTCCGTGGCGCCGCCTTGTGAATGATACAGACTTGTGTCGCAGCCCAAAATCGCCAAAAAAATCCATAAACCCCCTATTTTGGCGTTCAAAATCATTCAAGGTCATTGAATTCGGCGCCAATCGAGAGCCAGTGTACGACTTCCTATTAGCGATTAATAGTAACTTAGGCCCTATCTCGCACCGTTACTGAGATACAGCGACTTATTGGCCAAAAATCGCAAATTTTACCCACCCCCCTCTCATTTAGCGCCCTCGTTCAGGGTGACCCCCTTTGAATTTATGGAAAAGCTTTATGGTTCCTGAAACTAGAGTCTTCCAGGCAGCCGACGGTGAAGATTTGGTGATTCTAGCTTGCACCGCTTTTGACTGATCCACCAGTGTGACAAACAGACAGAGAGACAGACAGACGGACAGAATTGCGATGGCTAAGACGCGTTGAAAGCAGTAGCTGCTTTCACGTGCAAAAACCAAACATGTGTGATGTGCATGCTGTTAGCATACATTAAAGAAGTCAAGCTGCTTTGTCAGCGAAGGAAACCTTCCATTGTCCTGACCCTCCAGCATCACAGAGCGACGCAGAAGGCGAGACCTGAAATAACGCAACACGATGCAGTCGATGCTGCAGTCTGCTAGAACTTCATTCAACGTTTACAATTAATGAGGCCATAACAACAACATAAATTTCAGCAATTCAAATCAAATCATTACTATTTCTAACGTCTCACTCAGTCTTTAATTCACACGCAGTAATGAACATACCAAGAGCAAAGTACTCAGTAGAAGAAACAGTGCAGAAAAGTTGAGAGACAGAGGATAGCAAATGTATCAGAAACTTGCACTACAAACCATCAATAACCAAACATATTATGACTTTTCAAAATACTGAAACACAAAGTGGTTTTATTCAATGTCAACTGTTCCTCTGAAGTTTGTATTTGTAATAAACATCTAGAAAACTACTGTCACACTTTAATATATGTAAATTACAGTCCAAATACTGATTCCTGATCAGCATGCAATGCATGTAAAGAGTACATAAATAATACAGTAAGACTGAGCATCAGGGCAAACACAGAACAATTATAAACCTGAAATCCTCTGCAGAAACTTGTAGTTTGGTCACAACGTTAGATGCCATTCTGAACCCGTCCAGTGCATTCAAGAAATCTTCAATCTTACGTTTGCTACACAACATGTCATCGAGCATAATACAGTTACTACTAGGGCCCACAGTTTTCCGTGGAAAATTCTGCCAAATTCCGTGTACCAGTTTGCAAAATTCCGCAGCATACAGTGGCAAAATTGTCCAAACTCTGCGACTCATCGTGGCATTCCACTTGTAACTAAACTGAGCTCTATTCTGTTGAAAAAACTTTAGTTTCTGAAGAGCTGGCACATATAGTGACATTGTGCTGATTTATGATAGCAACGTACAAAAAAAATATTTACATTTTTCGTTTTAAAAGTGCAATTTGTCGAGTTGCGTTTATTTACGATCGTGCCATACTGTGATAGCTGTTAGTATTGTCCACAGCTTTGGGCAGTTCAGTTAGATTTTTTCCGTGATAAAAATATGTTGCCAAGACAAAAATCGTACTAATTGCCAACAAATTTTCAACTTCTGCAAAATTTCGTGGCAAAGGGAAAATTCCGCAGCTCGGTTCAAAATTCCATGGCCCACAAAAAACTGTGGGCCATAGTTAAGCCAAAATTCCATTATGCCAACTTTGTGTCAAAGTCATGGACTCACAAATCATAAAAGTCCGTGACACGAATCATGTCGCTGGCTGACTTTCCCCGTGCACTTTAACGGACTAAATTCCATCAGAGCGACACAAATGAATTTGTCGCGGACTTTGCCGCAAACATCTCGACATGTCGAGATGGTTTGTGTATGCGACTTTCGCGACTTGTGTTGCCGACTTTCACCGAAACTTCATGATTTCGTGATCTGTAACCGTTTGTGTCTGCGACTTTCATGATATGTGTCCACGACCTTTCCCGCGGAGAAGTTTCGGTGAAAGTCGGCATAATGGAATTTGGGCTTCACTACTCATGCCATGTTGTTGATGTTGTTGCTGCTGCTAATATAACTGGTGTACCCACAACCTTCTTATATAATGGTGCCAATTGTAATAACAGATCATGATATGCTACTGCTACTGGAATTACTACTACTTTTGACTTCTGTTTAGGGGGCATTTTTTCAGTGAACTTCTTAGGATCATTGAAGCAGTACTTTTGCCAGCTATAAGCCCTTCCTGTTGCTAAGCAACAATATCAAAACTGTGAATAATCAAAATCAACAACATAAAATCAATGCTGCACAACATCAGAAAAATACACTTGCACACACCACACAACTTACTGCTTTCCCACTCAGTACGCAATGTTATAAATAATGTGCGAAGAATTGTCTTAAAAAAACACAGTATTGCTCCAATCACTGATAGCTGCATTTCAATATAAGCAAATTGTTAATATATACATCTGAGTGAAAAGTAAATGTTCATGAGATCAAATAAGTGTGCGAGTAACTTTTTAATGGCAAATAAGCCCACATGAAGCAAACTATGTACCATAAAAATATTGACAGTAACTGGATTACATAAATAAATAAACTAGCCTGAAAAAACCAATGCCATCTAGCTAAAACGAAACATCATGGATTGACAAAAGCAATGTTGTGATTGCATGCATGCGTACTGTGTATCAAAGACCAACAATCACTGATTTATTTAGTCAACGTTACATCTTAGATAGAGATAGGATTAAAAATAAGTAAAAAAGACTAGACATCATCTGATACCTGTAGGTCACATCTTCAAACATTATCGCACGACAATCTGGGTGATTTTTGTTGCGGTTTGCTGAACCAAGTGTGTGAATTCTACAACAACAACAAAATCATCCCTTCCCATCCAGCATATGTGCACATTAAATACAGATACACTAAATTGATGTTCGCTGCAAGGTAGTATAGTAACACAAAACAATGTTGCGATTGTACATAACTTATAAGACATAAGCTATTTTTTATTTGAATACAACAATAGACAATTTAGGAGCAACAGTAACTTAACTGACAGTCAGTCAATCAGTAATAAACACAAAAACAAACACAAATAATCAAAACCTTTTGACATGCAGTACTGCCTTACAGAATATCTTTGAAATTGTGGAAAAAAAAACTACGACGTGAAAAAAATTTGCTAGAATAAAAAAAAACTGACTTGCTGAGAAGACGCTCAAGGTCAGGAAGTTTACGAAGCAGTTCGGACACATCGGCAATGACGTCGGAGATTTTCATCAGATCTTCAACTGCATCGAGTCGATTGTTGATGGCATCGGGATTACATAAAGGAGCACACAGCCACTGCCGCAACAACCTCTTACCTGCCAATAACACCACCACAGCCTGCATTATGCACTGAAAGCAAATCAGAGTTTCTTAAATACATGGCAGCCCGGCAATCTTGGACCGATGCTCTTGCAGAGATTCACTGTTGTAGAACATAACGGAAGAAAAGATGGCAGGCAGAACAAAAAAAAAACCAATGTGCCTCAGAAGCTATGTGACATCTCAATCACAGATGATGGGAACATAAAGAGAAAGGCTGAAGATAAAAAGTGCTGGCAGAACAGATTGTCACCAACCTGCCATTTGGCAGAAAACCGATAAAGAAAAAAAAAATTCCATGTAACGTCAGTAACAATTCATGATAAATGTGTCTTTGCATAGACTTCGGTTGCCATGTAGCAATGTTGCATACAGTGTAGGAAAGTGCCTGCAGAGGCTGAAAAACTGCTGTGTAATAAATCACAAGTATATTGCTACACTGCATATTGATGTCAATGTAACACAGACCGAATGGCGTGTAGCAGTGCTGCAAACAGTGCAGCAAAGTGCCTTCAGTGGTAGCTGCACTGCTGTTGAGCAGAACGTCCAAGTTTGTCAACGTCACACCGTCCATCACCTATGATCAAGAAACATCACTGCTCACCGCTGATGTCCCACTGATGTCCTAGATTATCACACGCTGATGACAAAAAACACGTTCCAAAAGAGAAATAATGCTAGTAAAACTTGCATAACAAGTGTGATCAATCATCTTTTTACTGGATGTACGTATCAACTGAATCCATTCTGTCAGCTACACCACTGATTTACACTGTCAAGTTAACCTGTAGCCTAACTGGGTTTTAATTACAACTGCCAAAATGCCAAAGTGAAATATGCAAAGTGCTCTCACACAATGGATCTTGCATAGATGTGACTTGTGAAACATTCCTAAAGCTGGGAATGCATGCCAAGATAGACAAAGTAATTACATTTATGCATGTTTGTTTCTAAGAAACGATTACAAACACTGACACTGTCAAAAACACGGCTGATAGCTAGACAAATACATCAGCCCAGTGCTGCCAACATTATCCCAGGGCTGACAATATGCTGCCATCTGCCTACAGCCCATAATCATAAACCTAACACTGACCTTTATTTCAGCAAAATCAAATGCACGCATGAGTCACTCCTTCCCTGGGAAACATTTACGCAAATTTTGTTTTTTTTCTATGCGTTATTGTTTTTAAATTAAGAGTCCATAAGGGATAGACAGAAGATGAGCGAGACCTGTAATGTGGACTTTTAGAACGGCTGCAGAGTAACTGGGAAAAAATGTTCTCACAAACCATGTGCACATTGCCAATGGTGAAGCTCGCAGGCTGCGTGTCAGCAGTCGCTGCCTGCTCAGTATCGGCAACAGCAGTAGGCTTGTAGAGAGTGAATGAGCGCAGTGATAGCAGCTCCTGATCCATCAGACAATACTTGAGATGCCACACCACGGCCCCCAGACACCTCACTGCTAGCTCATACTCAGTTGCTGCCGTATGACCCAAACTATCCGCTGTAGAACACAAAACAGCATACAGTTAAATCTCATTATCTTGTCCCCCTCCCCTGTTAAGCCGCCAAACTCGCCTCTCGCCACGCATGGGCATAGAACAGATTTCCTCCAATGCATTTTACCTCTTTAAGCTGCCATACTTGCCACTTGCCCTCACCACGACCTGAGCGGTTACAGACGTGGTGGCAAGTTGCTCCAGCAGTGCCACTGACATTCATTTGCACTACCCTCGTTAAGCCATCACCCTCTCCTCTCGCCGTCATTTAGGCCCAGACAAACAGTGGCGAGATAACAAGGTTTAACTGTATACACACTGAGGGTCGCTTGATGGCATAACGACATGGCGATGGACTTAAAATCAAGAGGTCAAGGGTTCAACTCCTAGTCAAGTAGCTATCAAGTGGTCAAACTTGGATAGCTGACTAAAGCAAGGTAAACCATCTCGGTACACAACCAATGAAAGAGTGCAAAAATGATCCAGATTCTGCAAAAAAATCTAATTTGAATCTTCTCCAAAAGCCACCAATTGATCTCTCCATAACAAGTAAAGTAAATAAGTAAAGTAAGTACGTTAGCAGTTTACGGAGCACACATCAGATGCATATGCCTACAATAAAACTCATTATGAGAGCACCACAATAATAATGCATCAAGCGTAACATAATCTCTGTACAGTTATGCAAAGTTTGGATACCAAAATTTTTCTTCTTAAAATCCTACTCAACAAATGGCACAACTTGCTTGAAAAAATATCAAGATCTCTTTGGAGGTACTTTGCACATAGACACAAAGACCGCTACAAAACCATTATCTCAATGTTCTTTGAATAAGTTCACATGTGACATCCACTGGCAAATGGATATTGTCCTGAAAAAGGCAATGGCGTTGCTGAAACGTCATCGGCTTAACAAATAAAGGCCATAAAATAGCACAACCTTCTGGAGAAAAATAATAAATATAAGTAAGTAACAGTTTACTACATACCATCAGAGAGTACAACCTTCAACGCCTGCGGCCACTGAACACCCTTGTCCCTGTGTGCCTCGTCAATGAAATATTCGCTCTCTGAGAGATACTTCAGAGTCTTGCTGCTGTCCCAGAACTCTACACCCGGCCGGAGTGCATCTTTGTACGCTGACGGCAGATTGTAGCTGATGATGGTTTGAGTCTTCTCTGAGATTCTGCCTCGCTCATACAATACCTGACCACCGTGCAGTGAACCATCAGATCAATGACAACGTTCAATCAACTACTAACTGACATATTTACGGCTATCTCAAAATATCCTAACTTAAAATTTCAAGTTTAAAACCATGCTCGATGAATGAACAGATGAATGAACAAATCAATGAATAAAAAAAGATTAAGAAAGAAAAAAGAATGAAGTCAAGTTTTCGGAAAACATTCCCTGACTCTATCTCCATGTAAATAATTTACTTACTTACCTACAACAGTAATAGTAGTAACAACAGTAACACTAATAATGTTTATGATGCTGTCATTGTAGCACTGCAACTGCAAGAGTTCACCCAGTTCATTCAACGAATGTAGCACCAGTGCTGAGTGGCCAATGACCACTGGACCAAGCCAACCAGCCTGAGCTACAGATCCACCTAAATTGGCAGATGTAGACACTACATTCACATCACCATTTATTCGACTCAGCCTGAAAGCTGATGCTCATTTACCATTCTGCCGAGCGTAGAAAACTGAGTCGACTTAGATGACTGGTTTTGCACCAAGATGCTTTACCAGCCATCCAAGTACTGACCGGGCCAAACGCAAAGCAACAGCGAACGAGTGTGATCACAACAATGACAAGAGCAATGTTCATCAAAAGAATGTTGACGTAAAACACTCACGTGAGCCGGTGTATAGTGGGCAATGAGAGTTCTAAGTCTCGAGCTGTGACGATCATCATCAAACTGACCAAACTACACATTAGACAACAGCGATCCACTTCATAATTGTAATTAATAAGTAATTATTTTTAATAATAATAACAATAACATTTACGGTCTTAAAATCATAGTACAGTCACTGCAAGAGTTCATTGAAAACAAAGCACTCGTCTTACAAACAGCCAACAAACAGTCCACTGCATCACTACTTTCCAAACAAATATCGAACATTTTCGAAGACTTTGCAGCACTCCTCAACATATAGACATCATGCACATTCACAGCACGGCACCAAAATATAACAACATGGTAGCAACAATATAATGATGCAGTTCAATCGAAGGCAATAGGCTTCATTCATTTAAACTATTATGCCATCACTATGCTACTGAACATCAATGATACAATCAAAAAATATTACAGAAAATTATTTTCTCGAACTACATTTGTTCACCCACAATTAACATACCAGAAATGTCTCTAGACTGTCATTCAGATCACTACACTTCGACGTTTTGTGGACAAGTGATTTCCAAGAAGAAACTTGATCACATGATATAGCATTGTTTAACTATGTAACTTAAGTATTTTCAAGGAGTGCAGGAGAGAAATGATAATCAGCATGCAGAGAGGCGTACATGAAATGTGCCGATGGAAGTGTCAACAAAACAGACACCATACGTGCTGTGACCACCGACTTCACTCTGTGCCTGAATAAACCAGCACAAACAAAACTACACTGTAGGCCGACTCAGCCTGGCCATCCACGTGAGTAGGCCCAGCAGTGTTGTGAATAAAAAAAGCTGATTTGAGAGAGGCAGAAAGTTGCAATTATCTGACAAAAGATATGGGTGCTCAAAATTTCCAAATTTTGTCCCTAAATTTTCTCCACAATTGGGGATTATAAACCACCAGGTTTAAAAAAAAACATTTTCTGAAAAGCTAATATTCATGAGCATGCCACATAATAAGCAACGACAACAGCTAAATCCATGACTAAGATAAGAAATGACAAATTCTGCATGATGGTAAACCAAGAAACAGGAAGAATACAGCATCTGTAACAGATTCTGTGTTAACAAAAATTCACCCCTAGGATACCAGGCCTAGCCTGGAGTTACTTACTCAACAGACAACAGACTTTTATGATCATTTTTTATACAACGTCAGTTCATTCCATATTAGAAAAAGGATCAGCTGTACAATTCTCGATTACCGTATGAAGAATGGCAATAAAAATCTGGCCTGAACCACTCACGTTCATGGACAGGTCTGGTGCCTGGCTTGGAGACTGACTGCATGCTATCACATGAAACCAAAAATCTGATAGTGGAAAAACACAATCATGGAGTAGAAATGGTAGCAGCACAGGATACAAATAAAAACAAAAAAAAGCATTGGTAGCAGACAGTAACGATAATAAATAAGTGCCGACCTTCTCGCAGAGGGCAAGCAGAAACTGACTATAGCTGTCTGTGGTATCACCATCGATAAAACTCAGTCGCTTTGTTCCCTTGGTCTGGATGGAGCAGATCTCGCGTTTCACGACTTTGTCCATCTTGCTGCACTTACCACTCACTGTGTACACGCACAATCTTATCACAGCAACTCAACGTTTTATTTCACTCATTCATTCACTAATCACTCCAGAAACCAGCCTAACTGGGATAAACTACAGAACAGTGAAGATTAAAGGTTAAAGATGGTGTATAGCTCCCATCAGAGCTTCGGAGTGTCGCCTGCCACCCATGACATCACATAGTGTTACTTGCTGAACAACAAAGGTAAACCTGCCAGACTTTAACCCCAGCCAGGCAGGCAAGTACTTGATTTACCGACCCTGAAAATATAGACAGCTGAGATGAGTTGACCATGGTGCTGACTACATATGGTACCCACGCGGTTTGCTTTTTCCTGTCCACAGATGTCAACCATCCAAGTAGAAACCAGATCAGGTGTCGAATCCACAACCTATCGATCATAAGTCTGCATCGACCCCCTAAAGTTACATCCCCAAGCCAAGTAGACTGGAAGCAGTAGCAACCAAGTTTCTTTTCCGACTGCAGTCCTCAATGCAACTTCAGTCAAACTTTCAAGCTTATAATGAACAGTTCTACAGAATATTCAATAAAAAATTTGGCAAATGTGACGAAACTCTGAAATAGCAGAGCAAAAAAGCATGTACTTCAACAACAGAAGACAAAAGAGGACAAAAGATCGAAATGAAATGAAAACTGCTAACAAGCGATGCACACATGCTTGCCAAACACTTAAAGCGTTCATTACATACTCTGCTTCAGTCTGTCATTCATCATGTCCGGTGTTTCTGTCTGTTCAATCCGAGCCACTTTGAAGCCTTTCTGAATGAGCATGTCGGAATAGCGACTGTAGCTGATCTCCGGGAACCCCGAGTGTGCATAGTCACCCTGCACATCGTAACACCAAACATAGACAACAACTCATAGTCTTGGTCACAAACAATCGAGAATGATAACCCACATGAGACAGTCTTATATAGTACACTAAATACCAGCCTCAGCAATAAGCCTATAACATGTCAACACATTAACTGCAACAAAACCTGATTTGCCGTTTGCACAGTTACTGTCCAAAAAATGACCTGCACAGCAAAAAATGCCATACTTACTGAAACGTGACCCACTATGGCTCAAAAATAGCTGCCCCAACCAAGGATGCAAGAAATGTATAGTTTTAAATATGTAAATGTATAGTTAATATGTAAATGTATAGTTTTAAATACAATGCACATCAACATTGCCCTAAAAGTCAACCCACAGCATCAAGAAAGCTAACAGCAACTAAACCACAAGATAATTTCAAATACCTTCATGTATACGAGTCCAAGATGAGAGACAGCAATTGCAGCATCCATATGAAACAGCTCATAGAATTTACCCATCTGAATTAACACACACATGCACACATAAACAGACCAAAAATATATCAGAGCTATATCTATATATATGCTTTGTAATCTAAAAAAGAGTAAATAATCAGTTAACGGACTGCTTAACATTTTTATGGTTAAAATCTCTATTAAATTACCTTAAATTAAATTAAATTATCTATTACAATTACCTCTTTCTCTGGAAAATGTCAAATTTTTTGTCTGTCTACAGAAAACATTCACTAATGTTTTCTGTAGACAATGTTTCTCAATGCATTGAAAGTTGTTAGCTGAGAACTGAAAAGGTTAACAAAAAAAAACTACACTATAAATGTTATAGCTATAAATACTAAATCTGACCAAATCTACAAATTCACATTCACTTAAAAATTTGCAACCCGTTAATTGTATAGCATTCAAATTCCACAAAGACCTTCAACCAAGGAGCAGAACAATAAGATAATGACTAAAAGATCTAATTGGCGAAGGTTGCATGGCCAATGTCAATTAATATCACCTAAAATATTTTTGCTATTGTTAGCAACAAAGCATTGAAATTTTACAGACTCTGACAGCACTAAGCTCTGTTAACTAAAGTGCTGACTCGTACAATATTGTACCTCATCACAGCCAGATAAAACGGCTACTGGTTGGTTACCTTAAAGAAAAGCACAGTGTCGAAATGTGACATCTTCATCTCCCACCACTGACGCAGTGCCTGGTCACATACGAACACAAACAATCAGTCACTAGATGATAACAAAACCAGAAGTATTGTCATTGTATTTCTGTGACTATTATATGATAACTCAGTTCAATAGATGCTACATAAATTGATGTGGTCAACTGACTTCACTTCAAACAGCCATACATATATATATAGGCAAGACTGATTCATGATCCACATTAACCAATCCTTGAGCCAACTTACCAAGAAGGCAGCATGCGAAAAACTATGGTGTAAAAAATCAATGGACCTTATCTGACAAAACTTCACCTAGAACTGAGCAGAAGGTATTCAACTGTTAAACCTAAGGAGCAATACAAACCGGCGTCTGTTTAGACAGAAAGCTGTCGGGAATGTAGAGGGTTTTCGCGTCATACTGCGGGTCATCAGGACTGCGTTTCTGAGCATCACGTATCCTGTCAGGTTGCAGGAACTCAAACTGCAGATGGGGAAAGTTGCGTTCGTTAGACGGCAAGGCAGATGGTGTGCTCATCTGCTCAAATGTCACATATTACAGACCATGCAATCTGTGTTTCTCTTTCAAACACGGTAAATTTTAAGACTACAAAATCTAAAAAAACTCATTCACAAATCTGTAGTTTTTAGTGTATTACAGACAATGCGATTTTAGTCTTTTTCGAAAATTTTCTGCAACCAATTGGAAATAAATGCTACATAATAAAACCAACAGCATTAGCAACAAAGCCAGCAAAATGGCACTAATAGACACAAGATATCCTACATATTCTACAGTATGAGGATCAAACAAATGAACCAAGCCCAACTTACTAAAATCACTACAACTGAGTAACTGAACAGAATCAGTGCAGGTTAGTTAATTATGTGGCTGAGCCTAGTGACTCTTTGTTCCACAGCAGTACAATATGACTACTAATAAGAAGCTTTCATACATTCAGCCGACTGTGTCTACTGTCCAAACAGTTTTCCCCGACATGACTTTTCCTCTGACAACTTTCTTACTTGGTCAGTTTGATTGGTGCTAATTCTGATTGTGCTGAAAACTTGTAATCACTGATATGCAGATAACGTTGTTATTTATTTTTTGATACAGGCCTACTTTGAAATCATCATTGGTTCTCAAGAGTCAACCGGCGTCACGATGCTCAATAGTCAAAATACCAACTCCAACACAACAACAGATTCGTGCTTAGCTAGTCAAATTCCACAATGCCAAATTCATCATACAATAAATCTTAAGCAGCTGAGATAACCTGGACTGCATGATATAACACCTGGTCACAACGTGCTGTGTTCAGAGTGAATGTCTGTTAATAATGGACGAACTAGAAAGCTTTCCGCAGCTAATACACAGACTGCAGATAAACAAACACAACAAACCACAACATCGGCCGAGAATGCTGCCAGCTTCAGCTTGGTGGCTGAGCTGACGGTAGCAGCACTAACGGGTGTCGTTCTGGTCTTGTTGCTGCCAGCCTCTGTAGCACTTATATCCATCTCCTCACTGTCATCATCACGGCTCTTGGCCGTCATCTTCTTAGAGCTGTCACGACGGCTTGCCGGCTTGCTCGGCCGCTGGCATGATTTCAGCAGTTTTTTCCTGACAGCGCCTGTAGGTGTGCTCGACTCAACTGACTGCCATCTTGCCTTGCCATTCAGTCGACGTTTCTGGCTTGTGCTCTGCACCATAATGTATTACCACCGTATGCAAGTTAATGCCCAAACAAATACTACCTCTGATTTGTTTTGTTTGCAGCACACGGAAATGTGATTTGGTTGACCAATAGCATAATCACCTGGTTCGGTCAACCAAAATTGCACTATTTGGACTCTGCCAATCATTGCAGCAAGCACGATTTCACAACATTGGAGGTATGACTTAGTAGCTGTTCCTTCTTCTCTTTCTCCCTCCCATCACTTTTCTACCCTCTCTCCCGTTGTCTAATCTCAGACATTTCCCTTCCCTCTGTCCACTTCAATCCAGCAAAAGTTCTACAGTACAGTAATGCTCTAAGCCAACCAGTACCTCTAAGTATATGTGGAAAAAACCTGGCTGCCAAACACACCTTGAGGCATTTTAATGTATTTACAGTAACACATCGTGCATTATAAAAGCATGCAAAAACAATTACTTGCAAGGAAAAAGGCAATTTAACACAACAGTGGGCATAACTAACCACTAACTTTTCACGCCAAAAGTTCCTATCATTATTGGGAGCAAACCCCAAAACTCCTGCATATGGCAGATAAAAAAGTTCTCTAAAAAATTAGCAAAAATTCAACAATAACAACACTATTCGATTGCAAAAATAAGTCTGTTCAAAATAAATAAAATCAACGATATTCAGTCTGTCAAACTGCACTGACACTAACATAAAAGTCTGAATAAGGTGTAAAAAAATACTTATTAAAATCATAAATAAATGGAATGTGTAACTTAACAGTTAGTCATAATGTAAGCAGTCCATACTACCAATAAAACGATGAATAACAAGATGTGGAAAACCTTTTCTGGAGTTTCAGTTTCCGACTCTTCCGGTGAACTACCTGAGGTCGATTCCACCACACTAAGTTCATCATCATCATCATCATCATCATCTTCATCACTCTCGTCAGTGTCAGGTTTAAACTCGTCCTCAGACGACGCTTCGTTATCTGTCACAGTCAGACTGCACGACTCACAATTATGTCTGTACCGAAGATATCATAGCTAAAGCAAAAAAAACAAGGGCCTAAATCATTTCACAGAGCCAACTCCTAAGACTGTGAAATTTGGCAACTTTTACCAGGCACTAATTATACTAGTGTTGTTACGGTTTTACAGTCGCCGAGGTCAATTGGTTTCGGTTCGGTTTTGGGGAAAAAACCGCGGTTTCGGTTTTCTGTCCATGCAGTGAAGTCTATAAGTCGCAGTTGAAAACCATTTTAATACCCACCAAAACTAACTAACAACACACTATTTACCTTTGCACATGGAAAACAAAGGAAAATTACGCATGTGAATAGTGAAAATGACAAATATAATCCACGATGTCCACCATCAACAACAGGACGTACAGCAAATGAGAGGACCACCTAAAATTCGTGACAGCTGCAGATGAAAATCAGCCGAAATGAATTCGGCGCAAAGTAGGTAAGTAAGTAAATAAGTACCATAATTTATAGCGTTAAACTGCTCGAATGCGATCGACGTGCCAGTAAGTGTATTCCACCGTTAATTGTACATTACTTTTAAACACAAAGTTCACAATAAATATGCTCCATGACACAATTCTCCCTCTCAATTTGCTGACTTTTGGTCAACTGACTGACACTTGACTTATCTACTGAAAGCTATCAAATTCTCTGATACTTCCGGTTTTTCCAGACAAGAGGTTACCTTGCAAAAACAGCACTGTTCAGTTACATCGGTGACGTTTATGTATTCGCCGAAATGCTGCTTCCCACTATGGGCACAAAGAAGGTAGATTTTCTCCCGAGTAGTGCACAAATCGAGACAGAAAAAAATGTTCATGCAACCTGAACGCATTTCGTCATCACTGTCCGAGTCGATGATGCGACGTCGTTTTGATGATGTCTTGCTGTTATTATCGATAGTTCCCCAGCCTCTCTTCCTAACAGCTTTCTTAGCACTGTCACTCTGTGGCGGTGTCTGAAAAAGCAGAACTATTATATCGGCCACACTATCCTATGCCCAGCACTCTGTTCTCAATTTACTTTAACTAATTTTTATAATGTTGGTAAATTAAATTGAATCCACATTTATTACTGTGTTGCAGCCAACAGGTTCGATTATAACAACAGAAAGTATGCAGAATTAACTGAAAATCAATAAAAAAAATAAAATTTTATAAAACATAATAAGCCTATGTCAGGTTTGGTTACTGAATGCTAGAGCTTCGTCGATTACATGCTGATTTAATATTAACTTACAAGATTCTTTTTGGTCATCTGGATCTAAATGTAAATTTGTTTGAGTTTTGTTCTGCTGTGTCAACACGCGGTCATCAGTTTAAACTTTACAAGCATCGTACAAATCATAGTGCACACTCGTCGTTCTTCTGTGAGCGCATTATAAACGTTTGGAATTCATTACCAAGTAGTGTTAATTTTAGAAGTATCAACACCTTTAAACAGTCTATAGGCTCTGTTGATTTTGCCGTATTTTTGAAGTGTTTTTAAACTGCTCGTTTATTTTGCATGTGTTTTGTATTATTTTATTGTTTTAGGCTTATGGGCGGCTGTCAGTGTTGTTTCAACCTTGTTGTTCCAGTTCATTACTTGTGACCTTTAAAATGTCATGCTATGTGTCCATGAACGAAATAAAATGATGATGATGATATAATGAGATCGCTTTCTGAACTTAATATGCTTCACATAAATTTAACTTAAAACAATATAAAATCATGCAAAAAATGGTAAACACAGATCAGTACTATGGTTTGCTCCACTACTCTCACCTGTTGAGTCCAAGGGAACATTCCCAACACAGCCTAAAGATAACTCAGCCTATCATCTTGAAGTGACCACAAAAACCGGGTTCTCAAAAAGTAAACTCCTAAAACTGTTTGAACAGAACTTCTTACAAGCCAGATGCCAATCCATCACAAAAGAAAAAAACATTATTAAAGTACATCAATCTAGAGATCAACTTTTGAAAATTAGTATGTGCACATGCGTCAAGTCACCCTAAAAATCTGACGGAGGAAGCTCATCTGGAAGACCTTCAGCTTCGTCAAATGAATGTTTTCATTAGTAAACATTAGTAAGATAACTTTCCTCTAAAAGTTATTTCCATAACAGCCAGTGACACTAGGCCTCAGTCTTGGCTTAAAAGCCAATTTTTCTGTCTTTGGCCTCGATCCTTCAGACTTGCAAAAATTATTGACTTATTGTGTAAGCATAAAAAATACACAAAATATTGATATTCAATAATTAGGTACATAATTACCTGATTCTCTTTGCCTTTTGCCATCTCTTCTTCGAAAACAGTTCCTAAAATTTATACATAAACACTGCTAGAAATCATACTAATACGCATAGAATAAAAGCTTAAATATCTACATGTACAGAGCCATAAAATCTGACAGAAAAAATGTTTCAGCAATCACTAAGTCAAACTAATATAGCTTCCAAGTAGACAAAGAACAAAATGATTGATCAGTGATAACACTTGCGATAAATTTAGTTATTTTTTAGATTGCAATTCACAGCATTCTATGCAGCTATGATAAAGGCCTGTCCATCTGTCTGTCTGTCCATCCCACCTGGGCACAAAACTTGAAAACAAAAAAAAACTTGAAACAAAAAACTTCAAAACAAAAAAGTGTAAGCAAACCAAAAATGGCATACCCTGGTACCATTCTTCAGGGCACATATTCTAAGTTTCAGCTGAAAAAAGTTGAATTTCAGAATTAGCATTGGAGCTGCACAGTTCTAGACACAATATATCAACACTGAGCCAAAATGTTTCTAGTCATACCATATGTTCTAAAAATACTACAATTTACCATTCACACTCTCATCGGCTGTCACAGATGCATCATTTTCATTCTCTTCATCATCATCATCGTCGTCGTCGTCGTCGTCATCATTACATTCGTCGTCAGATGAATCCATAGCAACCACAAGTTTCAGTCTGTCCTCCGCAGCCAGCCCAAGAGCTTGCTTCGCTTCCTTAACAGCATCCTCACGTTTAGCATCAGTTGAAAACAATACATTTCTTTGCTGGCAGTCCCCGCCAGTGAAAGCTTTGATGAACCTGTCCAGCAAATCCAATAATTTATGAAGCATAACTTCAAATAAATGCACAAGTGAACTGAACTGCTAATTGATTGGAGCAAGGCTTATTAATATCTACTGCAACAATGCTAAGGTGTATAGAGAGAAAACTTAATAATTCAGTAAAACATCGTTCATAGGCCAAAATCAAGAATTATTGGCAAGAGTCAGAAATACTACAAGAATCCACCCATGAGAACCCACATTTCTACAGATAAAGCTCATTCAATGCTATTTGCAATGAACTGTCTATCTCAATTTCAGCGCTTTGTTGGTTGGATGACAAGAAGCCTATCAGGCCTGGAAAAGCTTGTAAGAGATCACACTCCACTACTGTTTTCTTCTGAAGATAAATCGACCTAATCTAATCTTGAGTACCTGCAGACAGTCTGCAAAAGTATGAGCTGATTACACGAGAATCAAAAATTAACAGCATAATGACATTCAACTACATGAAATTCTAAGCTGCTATATCTGTCTATATCTGTTGCATTTACGTAAATGTAACCGAAGAACACATAAAACACATGCAAAAATACCATGTGAGATAGTCTGCTGACACCAATTTTGCAGCCAAAAGTGAAGAATAAGAAAAAGCTACACAAATGACTTTACATTTTCACTTTAAACTAACTCATCTGTTGACTTACTTGTCCTTCACCCAGCCACGTGTTGGAGGTTGGTCAAAGAACTGGACATGCACAAGGCGGAGATGACCAGATGGACGTAGATGAGTGCCATCCTTTGGGTGATTGCACACGAGGCTCGGCCACCATGGATAACCTTCCAACTTAGCCCAGATCACATCGCCAGGCTTGTACTTGCATTCTAAACAAACACACAGCTGTATATTGTTAATGTTCCTTGAATAGCAGTGTCCGTATGCAGCACGTATTCTAGTTAAAATTAAAATCTACCTAAATATACACCTTAACATGCAGCACAAATGTTGCGGTATTGTGTAACGTGTTATTAACCAGTGGACTGTGAAACAATTCATCACAAATGAAGTTCATATTTCTTCAATAAATCCGTTTAAGAATTGTTTGGAGAAAAGTCATTATAATCAGATAAACTTCTTTGGAAAAGTTTAAACCACCAGTTCTATCAATTACACATATCTGAGTACCGCTAACAAGGAGTTACAGCAGAACCTAGTAAGTTACCTTGTGGAATCTAAAAATTATGCTGCAAGTCATAAATGTGCATAGTGCTACAATGCCAAACCAGACAAGTGTCTTAGTTTACACAGACCTGCGAGTCAGGTCGATCAAGTCGACTCAAGTCGACTTGGACTTTCCAAGTCGGGTCAAGTCAGTCTGTAGCAGCGTCACCATCGAAATTTTCTGGCGCTGTCAGTTTCATTACAAGTCATTTCAAGTCAAATTGAAAAGTCCACTTGACCAATAATCTTGCACATAGCAGTTCTCTCAAACGCAACTACGGATAAATTCGGGCGAATAAGACAACTGTAACATATTTCAGTAACCGTGCAGTGAACACGGCAGGTAGGTGTGGCATGGTGGGTCATCCAGGGTTTAATTGCCAGTGTCAGGTTACATAATGCTACACAGTCCACGTTCACACTGAGCTGTGGATTGAATGTTGTTGGTTTAATGTCAATACTTGGACATTATGCACGGATCTAGTGTACAGCAGGTGCATCTTAGAGTAAGAGTGAAGTGCAATGCTGTTAACATACAAACACATCAGAGGCCTAGGCTGTCGTCAGCCACTGTGAATGAGCATGTGCATGTGAGACAGATGAAGACTTGTAGGCATGTGTGCTGCATTATCTGTTACCACACTGACACTGCCCTGATGTGAGTAGAGCCTACTTGATTGTAGCCCTAATCCAGGCTGAACGTTGTTCACTGTGATCAATTGCTGACTGACCGCATGCATTTCTGCACGTTGTTTGGTCTCTCTGTCTGTCTGCCTAACTCTGTCTATGCATGACGAACGCCAAAGAATGCCGTAGCTCACTGGCCCGCCAGGCCATGTTGATCCAGGCCATCAGCTTGTGAGTCTTTTTTGTCCACTCTCCTAGCATGGCGTTACCTGCCCTCCCATGGTTAAACAGTTAACCGATCCTTCTGTTGATGGTTAATCGGTCAAAATTAATGGCCAGTCTTAACCACCCTAGTTTGAAGTCGACTCAAAGTCGACATGCTGCTGTCAAGTCAAGTCTAGTCGGATGTGCTCAAGTCGACCGCCGTCGACTTGGAATCATTTTTGTCTCAAGTCAGGTCAAGTTTTTGTACCTCAGCAACTCACAGGTCTAAGTCTACATATTTGACAACTATTGGTCTACTTTCAAAATTCATTCTCTTACAGCAGAAAAAAACTGCAATAAGAAAATGATTAAACGTCTATGACTACAGGAATGAAAATGATATTAACACTGTGCACATGGCAACCGCACCTTTCCAGCGACTGCTGCATCGGTCTGAAACAGTTTGCTGTGTCATCTCCGTCGTTGCAAGTTTTCCGCAGCAGACTGAAAACCGAACTTTTCACCTAGTCTTACAGCTGTGACTAACAACGTCACATTGTACTGACTACTATTACGTGACTTCACTGTTTAGGCTTATTGTTACGTGTCCTTGTAGTCTTAGGACTTAAAGCCACGCTAAATTTTATTCGTCCATCATCATCATCATCATTTTGTGTGTAACATTTGTAATCTACATATTATGTCAGCCACACATGTAACAACATCTTACCAATGCGTGCAAGACCCTCTCTGCTACCAGTAGATTTTTTTGACAGAGAACTGGATAATTTAGCAGACGACCGCTTGCTTTCGGGATGTTTTGGTGAAACGGCGCGTTTGGCATCTGATGAAGACTGTATGTTGGCGTTGTCGTCAATCTTACACGCTCCGACGACAGAATCAGAACTTTTCTCGCGCGCTGGCGTTTTTTGGAAGTACGAGAACAACGTGTTCACTTTTGACATTATTTAAATGCTTTACTGTAATAAACTGCAACAAAATTTTCCCGGGCTAAAACGACTACATATAAGTGGGCGTGGTCTGCAGAACAAAATATAAATATTCTTTGTAATTAGCCACTTATTTTTACAGGCCGTTAGCAATTATCATGCAGATGCCCTTTTTAGCTATGGCACTGGCAGAGGTGTCGGTCTGTCCATCCGTCTTTCAAATGTTACATTGCGGTATTGTGTTAAAAACGCAACTTAGGGTAGCCTAGTTTTAAAGCTAAAAGCTAGGACGTTACGAAATCTTCACAGTCAGCTCCACGAAATACGTACCGGTATGGATTTCTGAAAGTTTTCACAAATTCAAAAGAGGTCACCCCGATCAAAAGATTTAAATAAAATACAGCTTGAAAAATTGGTCAATAAGTCACCGTAGGTAGGCCTAAGTACTTACCATCAGAAACGGTGCGATATGGGGTCAAGGTGGTCGATTGCAATATTAGAAAATAAGGACTGTCTGTACACGAGCTATAAGCCTACAATTAATATTAATTATTAATGGCTTGGTGGCTCAGTAGTTAAGAGCTTAAGGCGTTGGATTCTTGGCCGAAGTCACCATAGGTAGGCCTATATCTATCCCTGAACACATTGTTAACCTTTAGAGTTAAAGCTTAGGCCTATACATATGGTGGTCCAAAAAATGTCCCAACTTGTTTTTGTTAGAACTTCGTCAAATTTCCACCAAATTTGATAATTTTTGGCACACAGATAGCCAAAACAATAGAATTATGGAAGATATACGTGTTCATTTCACTTAATTTATGCCACCGTACTACCGTGTAAAACGCAGATGTTCCAAATTCTTACATTATGCGGTGATTATCAGTATTAGATTGCTCACTCTTACATTATCAATTCCACAGAGAGCATCATCATCATCGACAACCGTGGGCTCAATGCCCGTTGGTGTCTGACGCCATTGTTACTATCGCTGCCCACCGCTGCCTATCTAGGGCAGCGTGGCTTAACTCCTGCAGGGTTGCCCCACACCAC
>Ga0209367_1000177_pt1 | contig 50966 bp, 38 predicted proteins | sample WorMetLIZISLAND2_FD_187412 | JGI IMG/M metagenome (GOLD analysis project Ga0209367, IMG submission 187412) | Marine gutless worms symbiont microbial communities from Max Planck institute for Marine Microbiology, Germany - Olavius geniculatus... ... | reverse complement strand
ATGGGATCACACAGTGTTACCTGCCACCCGACAGAGGTGAACGCGCCCCGCCTTAACCCCAGCCAGATAGGCCGGTACTCGACTTACCTACCCCGGAGGGATGGAAGGCTGAGTTGACCTAGGCGGTTGGTTACATCCCGAGATGGTTTTACCTGCGCACAGGCAGTCACCCATCGCAGTATTAACCGGGCCCGGCGTACAGTAACTTCGCTGATCGGATCAGACGCGTTACCACTACACCACGCCTACCGTTATCTCTATTCGTTCCAGAGATATTCGCGGTCAAATCAAAAGTTGTCGTAAATCGCACCGATTTTTGAACGTTTTGTTGCCCTTTCAAATTTTAAGGGGGCCGTGCCCCCCAAACGTTGTACCCGCATTATTACCCCTATCCAGCAGAACGTCATGTGGCAAAGTTTCACGAAGCTACTCCCCCCTGGCTCCAAAGTTTTTGGGCCAATACGCTGGAATTTAAGCCATTTTAACCCCACTTTGAAAGAAAATTTTGTAAGGAGGACCCCAGTCCCCGTTGGGAGCGCGCTAGTAAGACTTGGTCATTCTCTAGCACGTGTAAAAATTTGGGGGCGCAGCACCCTCTAGAGGCCGAAACGTTTGCTGCTACGATGATTTTCATGTCATTTGAAAGCCAATATGCCACTTCCTATTAGTGATCTATAGTAACGCTCAGAAAACTGTCGTTTCTAGGCGGACTAATAAAAACAATACGATGTTTAAATTATTTCGCCCATGCCTGTTTTTTCACCAGACTAATGGCACAATATTTTTTATTTAACCTTAATACACGTCGCGTCCTAAACCAAATACTACTAAGTGATAGAGGCGTCGTGAGTCAAAAAAGTTGGGGGGGCAGGATGTTGCATTTTTGACAAACAGCTGCAAATTTCCGACGAAGGAAATGCGGGTGCTCAGAATTTCAATTTTTCTCTTCAACGCCAACCCCCCCCCAAAATGAAAGATTTGCAGCTGGTAATCAGGAGACAAAAAATTTTTTGACAAAAAATTTTTCAACAGGCTACAATTTACGGAAAGGAGGGCAGGCAAATTGCCTCCGTAACGTCCGCTCCTGTCAAAACGCCACTCGACGAGACCCAATCATGACTGTTTGATAGCTATACAATACTCTGTCCCTGTTCACTTACAGTTAACATATTATAGGCTTGTACATGAACTCTACTTAAAAACGTAGAACTACTTCGTTGCTATCTAACACTGCAAACATTCATGAAGCGGGCTTGACGAACCAGCTAGTCAAGCCGGCTTGATGAGCGCTCGACCAGTTGGCTCGTCGAGCGAGCTTTATCGTGTAAACGGGGTATAGCAGCCTACAACAGAGTAATGGGGTGTTTACACGATCCAGCAAACGTCCAGCAATTCGCGTGTATTTCGAATACGTTTGTTGGAACTTTGCTGGACGCTTGCTGGATCGTGTAAACATTTTATAACAAACCGGCAATGACGCGGAATGCGTGTGGGCGCCGAATCGATCCGATGCCGTTAGTGGCCAGACAGATCCAGTTGTTTCTGCCGATCATGCTGTCGGTCAGTCGGAGTACAGGTCCGTCCACCACGATGCTGGCAGGGTCGTCGGCGGACTGCCAGTGGACGCTCGGCTCAGGGTAACCCCGCGCCGTGCAGGTGATTGTCTCGTCGACTCGATATACGCCGACGTACGGCGATAATTCTATGTTATGTGCCGCCGCTGTACAACAGTACCTTACACCAGTTACACGTAGGCCTATGATAATCTTTATTCACCAACACAATGTGGTAGAAAACAAAACAAACATATTTAAAACAGTTACTAGGCTATAGCATATCACAGACACACACATAACCTTAACTATAACAGTATTCTAACAGCTTAGCGTAGGCCTACAGCATTGAAGTTCAAGTTTGTTTACAAATTTCTGAAATTTACAGGGAATTATCTCGCTAGGTAACTTAAATTTGAAATACATGCAGCAATCTCCTATTATATCAGTATTACACGTGCGGAATAATTTCATCAAACAGCGCGTGACGGTGAAGTCAAGGGACCGTATGTCCGCCTTGTTCAGAGGACAAACTTCTAACGAGTACAATAATACTGACATACATTTACTGTTTAGTAGATGCAGAAAAACCTCCTCAGAGGCTAATCTACCAATCTTGCTAAATAAGGCATTTACAGATCGAAAAAATGACCGTTTTGCATTATCTATATATACTGTGGTGACTATGGCGTATTAGTTAACGTTACGTGATGTGATTTGGATTTTGGACCAATGGTGTGCAGGTATTTTACTCTGAGGTAAAACAGGACGCCCAGCGAGGATAGGTCGGCTGGAATAGCCGAACACACTGGTTGTCAGTGGTCTTCAAGGTCATCCAAGGTCGATGATTTTCACGTCATTTGAAAGCCAATATGCCACTTCCTATTGGTGATCGATAGTAACCTTGTCCGTATCTCTTACTGTTTTCAACGGTCAGTTTTCCGTTGAAAACGCACATTTTATCCCTCCCTTCCATTCAACCCCGAATTTGAAAATGTTCCCCTTGCACTAGATCGCCAAATTTTTGTGTGCCTGAGGTTTTGATATAGGGCTAATTATTTGTGGGAGAAGTTTTTCCATATAGACCTACAACCTACCGTTAGCCACAATACATGTACGTCCGTTACGGACGACGACAGACGACAACTGTACCATAAGTTCGACCGTATACTTGAGTACGGTCGGCTAACAATAAACACTTTACCGAGTTAGAAACGATGGTGAAGAAGAATCAACATTCCAGCCAGCAGCGATAAAGTCAGACAAAGCTTAATCTGGAAGAATGTACCATTTCCTGTCATCATTTTTTTGCAAAAAAAAAATTCTCACTAGAAGCTAGATTTTATGATTAAAATACACCGAATTCAATTTCGGCTGGGCTCGCTCAGACCCTGCTGGGAAAGTTTACGACGCTCTCCCAGATCTCCTAGTCGGCTAGGAGTAGGACCTCTGCCTCAACGCCTCCAGCGTTCGATTTTAGCGCCTCGCTCGACTGTTGGAGGTCCCCCCACTTCTTTCTGCACTATTTTTAAGCTCTGGAGTCAGACAATCATGTCACTGATCTTTGTAATGCCGGTAATTACAGCAAACAGAAGCAAGAACAAGTAGACCTAATCTAACTAACAAAATTGTTTCTGAACAACAGAGAAGACAGTTTACTGACTGAAAACCCTGAGTGTCGTTGAATCAGTTTTTCGGTAGCGTGGTTCCGACATTGACACGGTGCATTCAAGTACGGCGCCGTCATGACGTGAGCTTGCTGTAAAGTTCATCGACTGTACACAACACACAGACGCATTCACAGAGATTGAGCACATCCACCCTTCCCCCTTTCATAGAACATTGGTACCAGTATATACGAATCCCCCCTGAAACTTTCTAGAGGACAACGGCAACGGTAGCCCATTGAACTAACAGTAGCAGCAGTAGGGGCCTATGTTTATTTAGCACACGAAAGCGACAGTCACTATGTTAAAGGTTGTATACTTTTAACGGTAACCCGTCTCACACCTACGGAGCGTCACCTGCCATATGGGATCACACGGTGCCACCCGACACAGGCGAACGCACCTTGCCTTAATCCCAGCCGAACAGGCCGGTACTCGATATACCCAAGGAAAGGCTGAATAATTTGACTGGTGGCTAATGGTTTACCTGTCCGCAGACAGTCACCCGTTCAAGTAACAATTTGATAGTGACCCGGAAGATAGTCAGATTCAGCGAGTTTTGCCTCAGATTCAGTGAGTTTCTCGCTGACATTGTGCGCTTTATAAATTAAATTTACTTACTTACAAACTCAAGACAAAAATCGAGGGTGCTAATCAGTATAGTAGGTCACGTACCCGGACCATGTAGTGGACGGGTTGCTGGTAAGTGTGGTTGAGCGGCGCAGTGACGTCATCAGCCTGTGAACCGGCCAGGCCGAGCGCCAGCGTGGGAAAGTCCCGTAGAGCGACGTTGGGTGGTCCACTGAACGTCAAGCTGCACTCGAGCAGACCCGTTGAACTCGCGTTCCACTCGCGACGCTCTGACGACGCCAACAGCTCTCCTAGCATGTCAACGTATCTATGTCATAGGCTACCACGTCTCATAGGCCTAGCCACAACAATGCCTACACTACATTGACAACCAAGTAATAGATTAGACATGAATAGTGTAAGTTGACCGACAGAAGCAGCCTAAAACATGTCAAATTAAAAAAAAAACAGAAATTACAAAGTATATTAAACAAATATGGACGAAAGAACACTCTCCACTCCAGAGGAGTGTCCAAATATGCTAGGCCCCTACTACTATTGCTAGTACTACTTGGCGCGGACCGACGCCCGAACGGCCGAGATCTCGAGTGGGGTCCATGGAAAGCCAGCTATGATCTGGGGAGCGCTGTAAGCTTCTCCAGCGGGATCCGGGGCAGAGCCAACCGGCTGCAGACGCATTTTGTGCACGAGGAATCCCCGGTATCGCATATATGTAGCAGGTGCAAATTTCGACTTTGCTAAATTATTGCAACTGAACTTAAACTGTGACCAGTCGTCATCTGTAGCCTACTTTTACGCGAAAAACTTACCGATGACGAACAGATTGGCCGACGCAGTGAGGCTGTTGAAGATGAACTCACAGCGATAACTGGCTCCATCTTGCAGAGTCAACGACGTGATGCTTAGGCCGTAGTTTCCAACACGATGAAAGCGCTCGGCCGGAAAACCCGGACCACGCACGAAGCCCGTGTTGTTGTTGGTATAGTAGATGAGCTGTCTGTCGGCGTCAGCAGCGTCTGATGCTTGGCGATGTCGGCGCCAGAGGAAGTAATACTGGTATGACTCGCTGATGCTACAGTCGAACTGGACACTGGTACCTAGCTCTTTGACAGCGCTCGTAGGCCGGCGAACAATCACCGGATCAGCACAGACCAGCGTCGCAATACCTGTACACAGTACGCACACCTTTCACCATGCAGCTCCATTACGTAGGTCAGCCGCCGTATCTTACTCTGTTAACCTGCTAAATGGGACTTCACTGGGCGTCAACATCTGCGGTCTGCCAGCCACTCAGTGGAAGTTGGTCATAACGCACTGAACAGAAGCTCGTCGGCGTTTTGCTGTTGCGAGCCCGTCGACTTGGAATTGCTGCCCGACAGCCTTTGTGACCCAGAACTGAGTCTTGACACTTTCAAATATTAGCTGAGGATACTTTTTGCGACACAGCCTACTGACGACAAAATGTAGGCTAAGGAGCAGGTAGGGATTTTCAGATGCAAAAACGCTGTATCTGTTGCCACTTTACTTAAAGCCGAATCCTATACTTATTTTACTTTGTCCACTCAAATGCGTTGTTCTGCCGGTACCAACCGTCTGGCAGTGCCTACGGTTAAGGTAACAACCGTCGCCAACCGTTATACAGTCCTTCAGATAACTGACGGTAACAAGAAGTCCAGCTGTCGCTAGAATGGCCGACCGTACTGCCAGGCAATTTGTGAGGCATTATTGCTGTCTGGTAAAGAAAGAAAAATTCGGCAGTGGAAGTATTAGACAGGGCATTGGTACATGTCTATAGTCTGTTAATAGTAACTATTCCGCTGATAGTTTGGCCGTAATGCGTCATGCAAATTTTGGGGTTGAGAGTAGAAAGTGGAGTTTTTCGGGTCTACCAGTATCTGCTGGACGGCGCTGGTAGGCCTATATCCGACCCGTTACGCGCGGGTCGGGTCGTCAAACTCGTAATTGCCACGGTCGGGTCGATCGGGTAAAATTTTTCATTTTCCACGGGTATACCATACACTACAATAGAATGGAGCATTTGCACTCAAAAACTGACAAACAAACTGTCAGTTTAATCTAGCACATAAACTAAAAAGAACTGAAATGTTTAAAAAAAGATGAAATGAGAGATAATGAGAATAGAAAATAGTGTTAATTGTAAAAATGACAAAATTCGAAAAATGACTGAAGTAAAGACAACTAAAATAAAAAAAAAAGAAAAAAAACTGAAAAGGTAAGTAATAAAGAATAATAATAAAAACTAAAACTCCGAAAAAAACTGAAGAGTAAACATAAAAACCATGTTCTACCTGTAAATTTTTAGCCGACCGTACTTAAGCAACGGTCAAGTTTATGGCACGAGTTGTCTGTCCGTCGTCTGTCAGGGGCGTATTGTGGCTAAGCGTTAGGGGGATTTTTAAATGAATAATTGGACATTATTTTGTCTTAAACCTTGGCATGCAAAAATTCAGCGATCTAGTAACGTTTTCGGAAAGTGTCAAGGGTACCAAGTTATCCATCTTGTCAACATTTGCTCGCAGCATTTTTGCTATACAAGCCAACCAAAATAAATTTGAGCGAACATTCAATTCATTGCAGTTTCTGACTGTGTATGTGTGACAGGACAACAGACCAGTTATGAGGACCCAAGTCGTCAGAACGTTAACACAATCTACGCACAACATGATCGAGCGTCAACATTCAAAAGTAACTTATTCACTCATCAACACGCTGTCAGGTAAACACATCGCTCAGGTGTGAACGCAGTGAGCAGCAAAATAATCAGGGCAGAACGAGCCTCGTTCTCGAATTAGGTGATAGCACTATACAGAGCACAGAGCTAGGCGCAGTTGGAATGACAGTGAAACTGTTCGATATATAGGCCTACACCATATCTCAAAAAACTGTGCCACTTTTATTTTTGTTTGAATAACTCCGTGAGACATTGGCCGATTTTGATAAGTTTTGGCACATAACATCACAAAGAAACTTGACGTAAATGACTGTAGGCCTAGTTTAGCCGACCTCATTTAAACTCTGTTGCTACACTACTTTGCGAAATTCATAAGTCGTAGTTTGGCCGTTTACAAGAATGAATTCATACTGAGTGTGAATTCATACTGCGTCGGCGGAGAAATGATTAACTGAATAGCGACAAACACGACTAACAGTTAGCCTATTATCTGTTAAAAATCGCATGCGCCACATCACGATCGTTTTTATTACAATATTGTTGTGTTCAAAATGCCCGCCTACAGCACGAACGCAAGCGGTGGACGTTGACGCCACTCGCCAACAGCACGTTCAATAACCGCTGACCCAGAGCGGCTAACTCGCTGTTGATGTATTATTTCACTTCGTCGACGTACGATCTTAAAATGAATAGTGTTATTTAAGTAACAAATGTTTAGTGATTTTGTGGTCTCATGATTTTTCTGAGCCGATGCATGCGCTAGCCATTAGAAATTCATTGTTGTAAATGCCAAAATTTCAGTATTTCACAAGGTAGTTTAACGACAGTATTAAGGTAAAATGGCCAAAACTACAGTCATTTGCGTAAAGTTTCATTTTGATGTTGCCTACCAAAAATTAATAAAATCGGCCAATGTGTCACTGAGTTATTCAAAAATAAATCGTGTTACTTTTTGAGGCATGACGTATAATGTTTTTACTTGCAAGAGCTAACATAGCTACCAGCTCTAGCATGTATTAGCTATTGTACTTCCGTCTTGGTGTCCGTCTGTCTGTCTGTCACAACCCGGCACCGATTGGAGCCCAGATGAGATAGACTTCGAGTTTTCACCTCTAGTAGGCCTATTTCGTGACAAAAGTTCATGCCGCTGGGTGAGGGGTCCTCTCCAACGAAGGGGAAAAAGAAAGGCAGCCCCCTAAAAACGTTATTTTCCAGCCATTGGCTTGTTTAGCGTCGAAATGGTTGCAGATAGGCATAGACATGATGCTAATCAGAACAAGCACTGCCGACAAGCTTCTTAGAGGTGTCAACATTGATGACCTTGAATGACCTTGAACCCCCAAAATAGGGGATTATAGTAAATTTTTCGCGACTTTAGACTCCGACACACATTTCAAGAGTGAATTAAATTGCGCCGAAATGGCTAGAGATAGACGAAGAAAACCTGCACATGAAATTTTCAACATTGAGTGTAGATTTTAACAGTCCAAGTCCCGACCACCTACGTTTAACGAGGCCTACGCACGCTGGTGTCAAAGACGGGTACCCTACTATTGGCTTGTTTAGCATGAAAACGGTTGCAGATAGGCACAGACATGCTGCTTATCATAATAAGCACTGGTGACGTGCTTTTTAATGGGATCAACATCGTTGACCTTCAGTACCTTGAACCCACAAAATAGGGGTTTTAGTGATTTTTTGTCGATTTTTGGCTGCAGAAGAGTGAATTGCAACGAAATGGATGGATACAAACCAAGACAACCTGCAAACAGGAACACCCATAGGCTCTCGCGCGTCTCATGAGCATTAGCTCAGATTTCATGTTATATAGTTGATCAATTTCGGGAACGGGGGTGCTGATGTCAAATACGATGTATGCTAACATTTTTGACCGACCATTGAGGCCGAGCCTACAGGCTACAGGCTTCTGTCTGTTATCTGTTGCGCATGCATTGTGGCTAAACGGTACGCGCTACTGGAAAAATGAACTAGTAGGCCTGAATACGTCGTAGGGTTGCCTGACGTTTAACCTGCGCTACCAATTCGAGCCACCCACAACGCTCTATTTCAACCAAACGGGAGTACTGACTGCAACCCTAATACTTGCATTGCTAATTGTACTCAAACGGCTTCAGTTGGCGGCTTAAAGGAATTATCAGTGATTTGATAATCTGATGGACCCATATCCGACCCCATGCGGACACGTTCTCCCAAAATAGGGGCCCCGGTCCCCCAAAATTTGCATGGTGCACTACGGCCGAAGTTATCAGCACAATGGTTACTATTAACGGGCTACAGATAATTGTAAGTGCCCTATCTAATGCCCCAATTGACGACTCTCCCCTTCCATCAAAAAGGGGTACTGAACCGATCTCTCATTCACATTTGGTGGCATTTGGTGGCATTTGGAATCGGACATCGGCGTACGTAGTTGCAGCGAATTAGTTGCAACTAATCGCTGCAACTATTAGCCATGCATATGGACGGAGCTCGGTAGTTACATTGCAAAAGGCCATTTCTCTGCACCCGCTCTGCCCGCTTGCAACAAGAGCATCGCGTGAGTGTAACGACTATGAACTACAGAGTCAACGAAACGTTGCCATATGCTTTATTTATCGTTCAATCAAGCACTACAAACAAACGGGCAGAAAGAAAATAAATATGAGAAAAAATAACGTAATCGGACATTGGCGTAATCGGCGACATCGTTCGTAAAAATAACATAAAATGCCCGCATGTACTAGTTAACAGATCCAGTCGTGACTTTCGACTATCGTATGTCAGCGGCGACTGAGAAGCAGCAAGCAGCAAGCAATAACAATCATGATGATTCGCTTTGCACTGACCAGCACTATCGTGCACCAGTCATGCCATACATTAACTATAGGCTTTTGGTGCACGTTAAAGAGCAACGGTGCAATCAAGCTCAAAAGCACAGACGTTTTTGAGAAGCTAACGAGAAACAGCGTAGCAACAGCGACGAAAAAACAGCAATTAAAACGGAAATCATTCCAAAAAAACGACTGACAGAGGACAGTTGTAGGAACAATACTGTAGCAGACCCTTCGCTGGCAGCGATTTCCTAAATAGAAAACATAACGGCAAATCTAGCGAGATAAACTGTGATATTCGAGAAAAAGTAGACAAGCTACCTAAGCCTGAAAAAATTTCTGCGCTACCGACTGCAGTGCAGCAGCAAAATGTAGGGATGGTGAAAATATTTTTTTTCTATTTCTCACTTTTGCTTCATGCCACTGCACGACGACTGGCCTTATTTGCACTCTGACGCTCATAAAACAAAGTGACACACTGAATAGCACCCATGAAAACTGAAGAAAACGTAATGCAGTAAAACAGATTAAATTGATAGTTTTGTTTCGAAACAAGCTGAAAGTGAACAAAATACTGTACCAACAATTTAGAGGGGGGGGGGCAATAAAAATTGCAAGGATGGACAATTTTATAGACTGATGGCAACCGAAAGCACAGAAATTTTTACGCATAAGTCACCAACTAAAAATCAAATCGGCAAAATGCAGCACAAACGTCCTCATTCCTCAATCAACAATATCAACTACAACTGCACCGACAGTTAATTGCTTTAAAGCCCGATTGCACAAATACTGCAGAAATCAAAACATAATATATAACTGCAACTCACTCAGACACAACCAAAACTAGCACTACAAGTAATTTACTTATATAACATTATACTACAACATCATACAAACAAAGAGGAAAATTTCTTCAGCCCATCATCACATTAGATTACATTACTAGCATCAAAGTTCAAACGCAACTAACAAAAGGCGCATATACATTATGAAGGTGTTGTCCAACTCATCACAGGACACTCGACACAACTCGCACTTCAACTTAAAGCATACTAAACACACATGGACTGTTTATCAGTAGCTTGGTGAACGAACACTCCCAAAAATTATGGGAACACATCAACCATATGTTGTAATTAGGATTTTCAAAAACGGCAAAAGAAATTTTAATCTGATAACAATCGGACAGAAACGTTTGTAAAATGAAAAAAGGGTATTGGAAAAAACTTTTAAATCTGACAATTAGGTTAAAACGGTGACTTTCTAACATCCGTCACATGTTAAGATATGAGTCATGTGGAACTAGAACAACAGTCGGTGATGACTGTCAAATGCCATGGGGCCATTCTACGAATATTTTTGGCATTAAATGTCGCTGAAGAAATCACAATTATTTGCAGTTGCTAGTAATCAATGTCTGTCACTAATGTATGCAAGTAAAAAAATAAGTAAGATGCTCAATGTCTCTCTCTGCTGTATCTGTTTCTGCTAACGGTGTACAAAACCGATCATAAACCACAACCGATACTCACACCAATGACTTGACTGATCATAATCAATGGCCAACAAAATAACTACAGCAAGTAACCATAGTCAGGAGAATAAAAGTTATAAATATTCCTTTTAAATAGATCCATTTTTAATAAAATTCAAAATACATTTGGCACTGATATGCAACATAATTACCTATCCCACCGGCAATTAATAAACATCGAAAAATGACAGCATCAAACACTATAAATCCTCTTTCAAGATACATATGTAATAAAATTGGTTACACTTTCCACTAAAGAGCAGAATTGCAAATTATATCGGAAACGAACAAAACATCTGGCGTTTACCAGCAATCAGGATTTCCTAAGTAAAAATTATAAAATACTTTCGACATGCTGTTAACTAAACATTGAACAATAAAAAGATTAAAATTCATATTTTCTGGTGGATCAGAAATGTTCAAAGTGCACATATGGCACTAGAGGCACCAAATGAGGCAGAAAATATCCGAGAATTGTTGGTAAAATCTTCAGAGCTGTTGTCATTATTACAGAAGCATGAATTTCTGCTAAAATATATGAATATATTATATATATTAATATAAAACGAGTGTGAAACCACTTAGCTTCATAATGACCTCAATTTGATTATATTCTGCTAAAAACAAAATATTTTCAGACACCACGATTTACAAAAAAATACTTTTCACAAATGACAATTAGTGACGAAATGCAAAATACATCAAATGGAAAACAGAACAACAATTAAACAAAAAAACGCTTAATATCAAAAAATATCAAGATGATACATAAATAATAGAACTATTTACACCAGAGTGTCTAAACAAAAATGAAAGCACTTGCATGATGACAAAAAAACCATTAAATAGTCACTAAAATATATACACCAACTCCTAGCCAAAATAAGCATTTTCTAACAAAATCTTTAAAAAATTAAAGGCACTAGTTATGAACACCATAGAATACTAACTGAAAAATGCCTAAGTATAAAACATAAGAAAAAATAGTGAACAAAAAAATTTTGACAAGGTGATGAACAAAAAAAACAATCACAATAATGAACAAAAAAATGAACAAAATATAAAAGCGGATAGATGATGTTAGCACAAATACATCTGGAAGCAAAATAATCTGCCTGAAGCTCGATTATTCTATAAACAGTCAAGCGTAAAAAAATAGAAGCAGATTTTTTCCGTTTTCAGTTTAAAAAGGCACATATACGGTACAGCAGAAACAAATAGCAACCACTTAAACAGGTTGTGTGAAAACTAAAAAAGGTCCTAACTTCAATGTAAGAGATTCCGTATATCAGATCACGCCACAAAAATTATTTCCTCCTTACAGTTGGTTAAAATGTACTCGGGACAGCAGCCATGGAGCAGGCCTTACTGACTCAATCAGTGGCGGGAGGGTTAAAAAGTCTAGATAGGCAAAAATGGTGCAATTTACAGCTGCAAATCTGCTACAAAGAGAATAATTATGGCTGCTCAAAATGTCAATTCCCCCAATATTTTAACCACCCCACATTTTGTATTTATGGACAACAGTTTAGGGGCAATAAGAAAATGTTCCTGCAGTCCAGAATGTGAGCGGGGGGTGGGGACAGCGGTGTATCTAGTATGCAGTGGCTGCAGCAGCGGCGGACTTGCTGTTGCGCATCAGCGGCTTGTGGTAAGAGGCTGGCGTCCCAGTGCAGTGGTTCAGCTGCCAGCACAGACGACAGTAGTAGCGGAAACAGCGAAAGTTACGACAGAAGTAGACGCCGGGCTCACGAACGCACACATCACACGCCGACTCCTCCAAGTACGGATCAATCTGAATCTATGACCAACATTAACCACTACTAGCACACAGACAAACAGACAGGCGGACAGACATACAGATACAAAAAGAGATACAAAGAGATACAGGTATAGATCTGTCTGAATCTACGACAGATGTCTTGAATGTGTTGCAGCCTGCCAACGTATTATCTTCGGCCCATGATGAACTAACTGGAATGCTAAGAATGTCTGATCCGAACTGTGCTTGCAAAATACAGTATTTTCACTGTAAAATTCACTAGAAACCGTCTGGTGGCTGGGCTCTGCCCAAACCCGCTAAGAGAACACTTCTCTAGACAGGCTCCTAGCCTAATGTCGACATTCTGGTTTCTTTCAAATGCTGCCAAATAAGCAGTCAGAAGCCATCTGGATTAGTTTTCTAGACCGCGTGTACAAACGTAAATTTCAATCATTTACTGCAGATAGTTATTTTAAAATGCTAAATAACGTTGATAAAATAATACTACCGGGTACTGTATTTTGTCTCGTCTAAAAAATCGTGCAGCCCGCCAAAATATGCAGACGATTTTAAAACCCTGATCTACGACGACATCAATCACTAGCACAGACAGAGAGAGACAGACACTCTGTATGGGTCTATCTAAATCTGACAACATCAACTACCAGCACACACACTCAACTACCAGCACACGCTCAAACTTGACAGATAGATACAGGCTGCATATGAAGGCTAAGAGTGGGGAAGAGATTCTTAAGAAAGCAAACCCACTCACCATCTACTAGAAAGCTGGGGAGCAGTGTAATCACCCCCTGTGAGGTTTGGGGGAGAGACTCAATCGCAAATGCATTTTGGACACATTGAGCCCAGAAAACGCATCCAGTGGCTGCAAAATGCAGATGTCATTTAATTCTCACAGAAACTAAACAGCCACCCCAAGACATCGTCCTAAGCCATGATGTTACTGACTTCTTAACTTGCACCATACAAAGCAGTAAACCGACAACAGCTGAACTGACCTTTTTCGTGAACTTTGCAGTCTTGATCTCCACGAATGCTGCAGTTACGGCCTTCACGTATGACTTGTATGAACTGAACGTCACTCTACCGGACCCTGACAAACAAACGTTACTCTAGACCACCTAACGCACAACGTCACACAACCCGACCGAGACAAACAGTTACTCTACGTGACCTTGACCTGACAAACATCCCATTGCACTATCACATGACACTCTGAGCAAGGTGTTCGTACACATGTGCCTCTGTCTTCTTCAAGCAATTTGGTACCGGCTTGAACGCTGGGAAGCTAACAGCATTATATGGGCAAAGTGTGGTTTACCAATCATAACTGATCCGCACTTGTGGGCTCAGTGGCTTGTAAATAGAGGTAAGCACCAAACATAGGGTCACAGATCGGTGAGAGGTCGCTGCTGACTATGGGTGATTTAACATTCGTCAGCTGATACCAGTCAAGATGAAGCATACATGTATGTAGCACTAACCGATGGGATATTTGTGTTTGTCAGTATCAATGCCAGCGTAGACGACATTGTCAAACAGATCATTCATGATGTGAGCAAGACCCTCCGCACTCAGCATGCCATGCAGCGCCCCGACAAACACCGTCTTCTGAGGCTCCAGTCTGTGCGACGGCTGGCGGACGTAGTTACTGTCTGACAGCACCCATGGGATTACCTGCACCTACACGGAGACACACAAACTACACACTTATACACGCTGACACAGAAACTAGCAAAACTGTGTGACAGATGACAAACTTTACTTTACTGACAGCACCCATGAGATTACCTGTACCCACACGGTGACACAGAAGGGTGGTCCTGTACTTGCCACCTCTTGCAAATTTAGTCCCTTGTTTTCCAGTCCTGCATTTACCACCCCTGCAATTTCGTTCCTCCTTTTCCCCTGCATTTTTCGTGGTTCTCCATTTTAATTTCCACATTTTTAGCGTCACCACTGTGACAACTTAAGTGTCCACTGTAGCGACGTCAACCTGGCAAATGTCACTGCCAGAAAAGCAGCAGCAGTTGCCAAAGCATCAACCAGAAACTCAATATAGACTACTGACTAAAAATTTACATAGATTTTTGGCCAAAAATCAGTTTAAAGACTAGTCAGTCAGCAAGAAGTATGGTAAAAACTAGACACATGTACATGTGTACATGTACATGTAGACGTGGTATAGTGGTAACGCGTCTGATCCGATCAGCGAAGTTACTGTACCCCGGGTCCGGTTAATACTGCGATGGGTGACTGCCTGGGGGCAGGTAAACCATCTCGGGATGTAACCAACCGCCTAGGTCAACTCAGCCTTCCATCCCTCTGGGGTAGGTAAATCGAGTACCGGCCTACCTGGCTGGGGTTAAGGCGGGGCGCGTTCACCTCTGTCAGGTGGCAGGTAACACTGTGTGATCCCATATGACAAGTGACGCTCCGCAGCTCAGAGATGGGTTTGCTCATTAGGAGCTATATGTGACCTTTAACCTTTTTTCTTTTATGTGTGTCAGACCTACCTCCTTGCAGCGCATGCGTCGACTGGAGATCTTGTAGTAGTACTCGTCACCATTGCTGTAGTCGTGAGTGCAAGCCAGCAGCAGGCTCTTCACTGAACGGTCCGACTCGAAGTGAATGTAGACGTATCCCACTTACACGCACACCAGCACAGACACAACACTGAATCACAACAATAGTCAACACACCAGCATGAAACTTAACCTTACTGACAACAAGGCGACATGCTTATGGCGTGGCGGGATCTTTAATTACAGTTTTGTTTCAAATTGTCAACAAAGTATATCAGTGAAAACTTTTTAAAAACTGGTCAACATTTGGTGAAGGTATGCACCATAAAGTTTTTTTTCGAGACGCTGCATAATTTTGTCTTCAAATATATTTGACTGATGCAAAATATTGGTGCCGATTATTTCTTGCCAGCGCAAAATTGTCTTTAGCTTCATTGCCCCCCTGACCTCCCACCAGGACTCTGCCCCTAGACCCAGTGGGGCACAGCTTTTAAACCCCAAGACAGGCTTAAACAACCGCACTATTCATAAAAACCAAATCAATCCGAACTACACCACTATGGGCCAGTTACTCAAGTCAAATATCACCGCAACCCCAGCAACTGTCAATTTTCTGCCAAAATACTTGAACTTCTTCCTTCAACAGGTTAAAGTTATAACTACTGCAAACAGTGTTGCTGGGGACATAGCAGAGAAACATACATGTCATGTGACATCGTCAGAGTTTGCAAAGCATTCACATCAAACCTGTCAATCTGCATCATCACCTCACCCGGAAGTTCATGTCCACGACTTGGATATCTTGGATGCTTTCCATCTTTTCCCGGCCACTCGATCCTCAGCGGTCCAAACTGCTTGAATGCTGCCTGCAGCCCAGCTACAGCACGCAATCAAACGGATGAATTTGCCTCTTATTGCTAAATGTACTTGGTTCAGCAGCAAATTAATGCAATTCACTGCCGTTAACACATTTCCTAGGCTCTAAAGTAGCCCACAATAAACTGCTGGTAGAGGGAATGCCAAATTCCACTGTAGCTCACAGGACCCACACTTTGGGACAAGGAAAGAAAAAAAGAACGCAAAAGACAAAAAAAAAGAAAAGAGAAAGAAAAAAAAGGAAAAGAAAAGCAGAAGAGAGAAAGAAAGGAAAAAAATGGTTTTGCCTTCAAAAAAAGATATGCTGTGCAATAAAAGTGTTGCTAGTTAGACAGAAATAATCATCAAGCTGGGAAGCTCAGTATGACTGTGCGCCATTGGGCAGTGTTGCAGCTACAGACCAACACCCACATTCTCCGCACTTTCGGCTGGTGGCGTGGCGTAGTTGGTAACGGGTTTCGGCTGAAACGAAGTTACTCTATGCCGGGCCCGGTTAGTACTGCGATGGGTGACTGCCTGCGGGCAGATAAACCATCTCGGTGCAAAGCCTGCCAGCTAGGTCGACTCAGCCTTCTACCCTCCGTGGGATGGTAAAATGAGCAGTAACTCATTTATATGGGTTACAAAAAGTGGTGACCTTAGTACAGCCGACTGGGGCTGCCTAGCCGGCCGCTGCGTTGGCCTGTGTCTGCAGGCTGCACGTGGTAGCCGTGCGGCTGGTGGCTCGGGTTAGTGACAAAAAGCGCATTAGAGGCGTTGTACGCGAGATGCGCTATGCAACTTGACACCTTTACCTTTACCTTTTTCACAACTTTCCAAAAATGTCTGTGCAAATAATATCACGACCTAACAGCAATACAAGGCAAAGACCACACTCACAGTTGCCAAGCAAAATAAGTTAGAGATACAAGTAAGTAAGACTCACCTGTAGTGATGCCCCAGTCCCACTCCCACTACACTCCACTGAGACACACGGAGACAGAAAGATGCAGAGAGACAGATACAGACAGACAGACAGACCTTCAGTGATGTCCCAGGGCACTCCACCGAGAAACACTTTGCACGAGTACGTTGGGTTTCTGTGGAACTTCATCGGCAAATGACCACTCCACGTACATGCCGGCTCTGAGATTGCTGCCACACGCACAGACAGACATACACAGAGACATACAGACACATAGAGACGAACACAGACAGACAGACAGATGCACAAGCTAATAGGCAACATAAATTGCTACGCTGCATGTGGATAGTGTGGCCCCACCGAGGTCAGCCACCTTGACGTGGTGGTGGGGCTTTGCTCTGATGACCCGAAAGATTTCTACAATCTGGAGGATAGGAGCGTACTAAGAGCTGACCAAATACGTGAGAACATTTACTACACGTTACCAGTGCTTTTGTGCTGGTTTTGGCTTTATAGCCGACTACGGCTTTATAGCCGTTTACTTACAGCCTCACAGCCGTTATTTACGGCTTCACAGCCGTCTACGGCTTTATAGCCGTTACTTGTAACCTGTGGTTACTTTTGGGGACGCGCATTGGGCCGAACTGATACGGCCTCAGCACTGGGCAGGTGTAAGAGCCTGCTCACCCCGAAGGCAAGGCAAGGCAAGGCAAGGGTACTTGGTTAAATATTCTTTGCTGGTCGTGATGTAATGCTTACGTCATAATGTGCCTTGAGTACAAACATGGGCTTGCCGCAATCGGTGCTGACAGTAGTTGAATGGCTGCCCTGCGTCGATGGTGAACTTTATCTGGTTCACTGATTAAAAAGTTCATTTTATCAGCTCTAAGCAACATGGGGCCATGAAATCAGGCGTTGCGCAATCCATGAACTCAACTATCTCGCAAGCAGTGTGTGCTGGTGCACTGTCTTGCTGGAAGGTGTACAAGTAAACAAGTGTGTGAAAGTTATCATATTGGGCGTTTTTGTAGCCACAGTGGTAAATCTTCAACAGTTTGTCATCAGTGAACCAGATGAAGTTCACCATCGATGCAGGGCAGCTTTTTGACAACTGTCAGCACCGGTTTGCAGCAAGCCCATGTTTGTACTCACAACACATTATGATGCCAGCATTACATCACGACCACAAAAAAATATTTAACTAACTGCCATATTTTGTCAGAATATTTTGAATTAGAATTTTTTTCAGCTAAATCTGGTGAAAATTTCGTGTAAACTGGTTATCATTTGAGTGAACAAAAAATTTGAGCTAATGCTCACGAGATGCACGAAAGCCTACAGCAGTTCCAGTTCAGTAGTTTAGCTAAAAATTGGGGTGTTCACGCTAAGTTAATATACAAATACCAAATTCTCTATCTGGATCGCATAACGATAGTAGTGTGGCGCCACCTTGTGAATGATATAGACTTGGATCGCAGCCCAAAATTGCCAAAAAATCCATAAACCCCCTATTTTGGCGTTTAAGGTCATTCAAGGTCATTGAATTCAGCGCCAATTGAGAGCCAGTGTACGACTTCCTATTAGTGATTAATAGTAACATAAGCCCTATCTCGCACCGTTACCGAGATACAGCGACTTATTGGCCAAAAATCGCAAATTTTGCCCACCCCCTCTCATTTAGCGTCCTCGTTCGGGGTGACCTCCTTTGAATTTATGGAAAAGCTTTACGGTGCCTAAAACTAGAGTTTTCCAGGCAGCGGATGGTGAAGATTTGCACCGCTTTTGACCGATCCACCCGTGTGACAGACAGACTTACAGACGGACGGACAGAATTGCGATGGCTAAGACACGCTGAAAGCAGTAGCTGGTTTCGCGCGTAATTATAAAAAAAGAAAAAGGGCGCCTTTTTTATGAAACACCGTGTATTAATATAACATTAGCAGTAAAAAACACGCATTCCAGTTAATACTAATTAACCTTTGAATAACAATGGAAGTGGTGATGATACCGGCCGATAAAAACAACTTCGAAACGAATATGACAATATTTAGATAGAGCAAACAATTCGATATGAATAGGCCTATGTCAAAGTTAGAGCCAATGTGTCAGCAATATGACGTTGATGCAGAATGATGCTACACCAGATTGTTTTCGGAATTAGTCTTACAATTAGTAGCTAGAAAGCTAGAAAATGTAATTACCAGTTTATTTAGTAGCAACTTGAAAAGATAATTAAATGGATTTTGTGTGCTGTTACCTCTTTCTTACGAAAAGTTTCGATTTCTTTGTTGTGTTCTAAGAGTTTCTCTTCGAATGCTGCAATTTTCTTCCTGAGATCTTCCTCAGCACGCTCTCGACGGTTTGTCAGTCGACTCTGATTGACGTCAAAGACCGTGTTGAGACTGTCCGGCCAGTGAAACACCGTACTGTTCAGCTTTATATCTTCCGCTATAGCATGCAATAAACACAGTTGTAAAAAAACTTTTATAATAAACGTTTTTAAATACTTTTTTTCCAATCCGTTTCGAAGATTATTCATTTCACTAACGTTGAACAGTCATTGTGAAAATGACGGCGATTAAAAGAACCTGCACACAGCTGCTAGGCCTACAGAACATTTAACTCCGTGTCGTCCAAGACCCCTTAGCTGCATTTCAAAGACCGCTTTGTGGCAGAAAAAATAGATAGGCAAAAGGAAAGAAGAAAAACACGCAGGTAGAAAATGAAAAGAGGAAAGAGAAAAAAGAAGAGAAAAGTATCACCCCCGCTGCTATGCCAAAAAGCAAAATTTTGCGTTTATTAGAAGCTTGGGTTCAAAGCCCCAACATACTCTATAGGTGCTTTTGCACTTTTCAAGAATTCACCAGTTAACACTGTAGCTTAACAATGTGCAGAACCAGTGCTACATTCAGTGACACCGCCCCCCCCTACATAGCTTACAACACAAAATGAAAGGACAAGAAATAAAAGTTGGAGAATTAGAACTGAAAGAAACTGAACCTGGGAAAATGGCGTAGTCAAGTAAGAAAAGTAAACGGACGGCAGCTTGGTCGACTTCGGCTTTCATTTTGAGTGCAGTCACATTCTTACACTGAAAACATACAAAGAAGTAAGTAAGTAAGCAATTTATATAGCGCAATAACTGTGATAACCTCGTAATAAGACAACACAAGTTTAGTTTGTTAACACGTACACGACTCATTTTTAACCCAGATAAGGTCATGCTCGTTCTACTGTTTTTTTTTCAATTACTCAATCACAAAATGTTGCAAGCCTAATGGCCAACCTACATCAACGAGACCAATAGTGCATTATAGAGTTACGAAAACGTAAGTCTTCAGAGCTTTGCAAAAAGCAGTAACAGAACAAAGGTTTCCAGTGTGGAAAAAAAATGTGATTCCAAATACTTATACTGCAGACGAAGAAAGCTCGCTTCATGAAATGGGTCCACGTTCTCATGCGTCCGATTCTGCGGTGTTTATAGATTCTAGCTAAAAGTCCACTTTTCTTGGCAGTAGTAGCAAAGATGACACAGATACTGACTGTGTTGAGAAAATGTTGCAGGTTGACGAGTGCTTCAGTGTCTTGCGGGTGTGCACTCAGCTTATCCGCCATCTCATCATAGCGACGAACCAGACTTACACACAGACAGATAGACAGACAAACGTAGACAAATGAACAGACTAAAGTAAACACAAACATAGACATCAATATGCTGAAAAGCAACTACAGCTCACATACAGGGTGGGCCAAAAAATGGCACCATTTTTGTACACGTTATGATTTTTACCAAATATTAACCAATTTTCAGAATTTTTTCACTGTCAAAATTAAAAGACAATTTGTAATAAAACCATCACTATGGATCCCACCACACCCCACGTGTGTCGCTACACTATTTTGTAAAATATCAGTGTCTTAAAAATAACAATTAATAACAAAACAACTTTTGCAACAACACATTTAAAAAAATTAACAACAGAAACAACGTATTTGTTGTCTCAGTTGTTGTCTAAAAAGTCACATCTCACAGTTTTTCCATCAAATGTTTAATGTGTCCACTTTGCTGCTGGACGATGCATCCAAGAATGCGACGCCACTGACCAATGGCACGATTAACCAAATGCTGCGGCAGTTTGCCCCACTCAGTGAAAACGGCTTTCTTTAGCTGGTCGACTGTCGTGAATTGTCAACATTGATAGACCACCTGTTGAAGGGCATCCAAAACAGCATAATCGACGGGATTTAAGTTCGGGCTGTTTGGGGGCCACATGCTAGGCTTGATCAACGTTGATCACGCAACTGGTCAGTGGCGTTGCCGGCTTGAGTGCGTCGTCTGACATTTCACAAGGTAGTGTAGCGACACACTTGAGGTGTGATGGGATATATAATGATAGTTTTATTACAAATTGTCTCCTGATTCTGACAGTAAAATATTTTAAAAATCTGCTAATATTTCGTAAAATTAAAAGGTGTACAAAGATGGTGCCATTTTTTGGCCCACTCTGTACAGCAGTGGCAAGGCCAGGGGTTTAGCTAGTGGGCGGTTTCATGGCAAGTGCGGAGCGCAAGCCTGTAACAAAAATCTATCTCAGTGGGGTCTCTATGGATAAATTTTCTGGTCAGAACTTGGAAGCTAAAATCAGAGGCAAAATTCATTACAAATCGTTACAATATCAGTCCCTATTGAGTGAAACCACTAATTTTTGCAATGCAAATGACAGGTGTGGCGCTGACAAAAAATAAAGGGTTCGACTGGGTCTGAACCTTATTCGATACATTCTCTCCATTGAAGAAAATGTCTTAGTTGGTTATTTTACACTAAACAGCACGTTAGTGGTTATCGCTGTGCCCGTTTCCGTTTTTAAAATAAACAAACAAAGAAGACCATAAACACACTTTTTGTTCATTTCTCTGTTTTCGTTGACCTCGAAGTCGACAAGTCGCTCGCGGATGCGTTGAGCACGCGAGACGAGATCGTCGTTGACTTGACGGCAGTCCAAGCAGAACAGACTCAGACTGGCCGTGATACGCAGTTGATACAGCTCAGCTGTCAGCTCATCGTATGACGTTATCTTCTACAACAGCATCACTGTACAGGTAAGGTAAAAAAGGTAAATCACTAATAGTCAACAGCGCTCTCTTGCAGCTCCGTGACCGATGCGAGCAGTGCTTATCTTCGTTTCCAAGGCCCTGAGCCAGTAGTGAGTGCAGCTCAGATATATAAAAGAGTCATAACTTCCATATACTGCCGTTACCTTCCAAACGATTAGGCCCGTACCCACTTATACTGCTTGGTGACAGAGGCACACGTTTGTGAACAACTTGCCCAAGGTTGTTACCTGGCAATGGACTGGCCGGGAGTCGAACCAGCAACCGACGCATTACCGTTAGACTACCAAACTACATCAACTACACTGTAGTGGTAACAACAGTAGTTGTAGTAGCAACAACAACGGCAGTTAGTAAAAACTAGAAAGTTAGTAACATAACCTTTCTCGAGCCTCACAAAATAAAGAACATGCGCCATTGATTCATTCACGACACCTGGCGTTACGGAAATGTGTTTTCATTAAGTGATCGGGGTTCTAGCAAAGTCGCCTTTTCGTTGATGGAACCAACAGCCCACCAGTAGGCCTACGCCTATCATTGAAAGATCTTGGAAGATCGTCTACACGTTTCAACATGTCAACGTCTCTATTCATTCATTCATTTAAAGTTTCATAAAAACAGACAAAACGCTGTTACACAATAAAAAATGGCTTGTCACTAATAAAACGAATACAAAAATATAGTCCACGCTAGTACAATTTGTCATGATACAGCATTCTACTCGTCAATAATCCGTCACCAGGCACAACGACTGGCTGCAAACAACTCCATTTCCCGTTCCCTTGCTCACTCTTCTTTGTATCTGATGGAGAACAGCTGTTGAGCTACCACAACAACAACAGGCTCACGGATCAACCAACTGAAAAGACAACTGACTCTAATGAAGGAGTCGATCGCATGGCGCCTTGACAGGTAATTGGTGACCTCCTGGTCGGACTTTCCGTTGAGCAGGTCGTTGTACTTGCGGTAGAGGTTGAGGTACTTCTGTGGGCCGAGTGTGTTGGCGTGAAAGATGTCGATGGTTTGCTGAATGAAGTCCTTCACCAATGACTCGTCGGCCGAGACCGAGCTAAGCACCAGACGTTGATCCTTCATCAGAGGAAACAACAGACACTCCACCTGCCGGACATATGCACAAACACGATCCAATAATAAGAGCCTACGTTTGTCATAAATTTAACATAACGTTAAAAAATTTAACAAGTAATTTGAACAAAGCCCACGTGACGCGCGATAGCAGCGGTCCTGCTATTTTGGCAATCAGTATAGGCCTACGTCGATTAGATATTAATGCACCTTGAAAGAGTACTTAAATCTGAGGCGAAAGACTCCTTGATTTTAACAGATCAAAACTTAGATTCTTAAAAATGTACGTTCTATGCTAAAAATGTCATATGCAAGTTGTCCAGGTCCATCTCAAGCCATTTTGGTGCAATTCACTCTTGAAATGTGTGTTGCAGCCGGAAATCGCAAAAAAATTCACTAAAAACCCTATTTTTTGAAGGGGAAAAGTTCAAGGTCATTCAAGGTCATTGAAGTTGACACCAATAAAAAGCTGGTCACTATTGCTTGTTATGATAAGCAACATGTGTGTGCCTATGTGCAACCGTTTTCACGCTACACGAGATAATTGCGGCAAAATAACCACTTTTTAGGGTAGCTGTCTTTGACGCCCGCCAGCGCCGGCCTCCTTGAACCTAGGGGGTCGAGACTTAGAGTGCTAAAATCTACGTTTAATGCTGAAAATTTTATATGCAGGTTGTCTTAGTCTATCTCCAGCCATTTCATGGCAATTCAGTGTTAAATGTGCGTTGCATCTAAAAATTGCAAAAAATTCACTAAAAACCCTTTCTGAGGGGTTCAAGATCGCTTACGGTCATCAATGTTAATAAATCTAAAAAGCCTGTCACCAGTGCTTGTTAAGATAAGCAGCATGTCTGTACCTAACTGCAACCGTTTTCACACTATACGATCCAATAACGGCAAAATAACGTCTTCTTAGGGGGGTACCCCTCTTTGACACCCTAGTTCAAGAGGAAATCCTGCACCCACGGGCACGAAATTTTGTCACGATAAACTAGACTCCCATGAAGGCCCACAGTAAAAATTTTGTGATCCTAGCTTTCATCATTTTGATACAGTGCCAGGGTGTGACGAACGGACGGACGGACGGATGGATGGACGGAAAGACAGACGGACAGACGCCCAGGCCATGACCAAGACGCGCGTAGCATTCTGCTATTGCCTGTAAACAGTAAGGAAATATAGACATGTTTCTGAAAGTTGAATAAAAACGCGAATCTTTTTGTACTTTATGTATTGGCTAAATCCAGGATGCAGCTTTTTCATAATCTACAGATTTTCGTCAAAATACATAAGTCAAAATACAGCATTGCTTGTTCGGCTATTTTATCAGTAGCACTTCAATATTTGTACAAAAAGCTGGCGTCTGTCTGAGGTTAAGCAAACGGACGTCAGCTCCACCCTTTTGGACAGAACTCAGAAATTAGGACTTTCTGTTTGTTTACATTAGCACAACAAGTTGCACAACAAATCGAAGAAAGTGGAGTCCGAACTACTCACACGAGGCAGATGTTTAGCGCCGTCGATGATATCGTTGAAGCAGCTGTGAATAATGTCCTGAATATCACTCAGCGGAGGATCAAAGACAATCTTCGGCTCTTCAACTCGCACCAGAACCAACATGGCGGGTCTCTGGGGGTACTGGAGGTCATTGAACTCAGCCGGGTCATCGCTGAAATCATTGCCACCCTGTACAATACATGCAGACGCAAGGGTGAAACATAAAAAGTGAAGCATGCATGCTTTAAGTAAATTGAGCATCAGACAATTTTGGAAACGATTAGCTTCTATCACTGCAATGAAGAGTGGTCATGTTAAACAGCAATGATCGAGAGCAATCGTTTTTGCAACAGTGCAATCTTCATAAAGCAGGTATGTTCCACTTCTTAGGCGCCACCTGGCCGGTATATTCAAATAAGCAGACAGATATGTAGAAACTATGAACACAAAAATTTTTAAAATCTATGTTGGTCCAATGCCAACATATTGTGCAGCCGCCTTTCTTACCTGTGATCTCCTGAGCTGAAAATTGGCACACTTGTTATTCTTAACCGAGGGATGTTCACATCAGTTTGAGTTTGTTTTTGTATGCTTTTTAGTTTTCGACTTCAGTCCGTTTCAGACAGACAGATGGACAAAGGGACGGACAAGACCCGTAATGTGACCTATTGTGACAGCCGCAAAACAAACAGATAGATGTTTTGCTGCTGCAGGTCCTAGACTGTAGAACAATCTTCCAGCTCATCTGAGACAAATTGTCATTAACTTTGAACAGTTTGGGAGCTGCTAAGAACATATTTGTTCAGATGCTGAAATCACAGCACATTGTGGCAAGCTGTTAATATGCACCTTTAAACTACAGTGTATTTTATTTACAAACGTACTTAGAGAGACAGACAGATCCAAACAGACAAACAGAGAGTCAGACAGAGAGGTGAACCTGGTGTATCTGAAAGAAACTGAGCAGTTCAGCGAGCGAGTTGATGACGAGACTGCGCAGCTGAGCGGACATCAGCGCCGCGACACTGGAGAAGAATTCACGCACGAGCTCCGTGGAGTCGTTCTCATGGGGCGGCACCAAGTGTTGCCACAGCTCCTTCTTGTCAATGAACAACTCGGCACACACTGGAATCCACCTATGCAACGACGACATCAACTACTACTACTACTACTACTATAACTACAACAACTACTACTAAAGCAGAGTTCCACTTCAACTAATATGAGCAGACATGTCAAAATAACATTGAAGAAAATAAAAGCTAGAAAAAATAGTTAAAACGTAATTACTTTTTGCGCAGTTCTTCGTGCACTTCGCGGCAACGTTCTCTGACGAACGTCTTGAACTCAGACGGTGACATCGGCAGATCCGCCGCAAGCAGCTTCTCTTTGCTGACGAACCGCATATTGCAGAACCTATGAAACGCCATACAACACCACGAGTAAAATACGTGTGTATATCCTTCATTTGCACATAGCATTATTACGCAGACCATATGTAACAGAAGCGAAAACATGCAGACAAGCCAGGTATAGAGGTCTACGCGAAACCTGCATGTCAACGGATACCCAGATAGATAGACTATCTCTATATTATAACCAACCAGCCTGGTCAACTCAGTCTTCCATCCCTCCGGTGTATTGTAAATCGAGTACTGGCCTGTCTGAATGGAGTGAAGACAATACATTTTCACCTGTGTCGAGTGGCAGGTAATAAACATTGTGTGATTACATGTGGTAGTAGTAGCTCTGCGCTTACGGGACACTGTTGTGTCTGTTGTCTGTCTGTCCATTGTTTGTCTGTACTTTGTAGCTGATGTATTGTGGCTAAACAGTACGTCTTACGGAAAGACAGTCTGAAGAAGCAAAATCGGCTACCTGACGGCTACCCTGCGGTACCAAGTCAAAACATCCCCCGTACAACCCCTCAATGGTAATATTTTGAAAGCGTGGACAAAAGTTTACGTTCACCGATTATGTTATCAACCCTCTGCAGACGCGTGAGGTAACAGTACAGCTCTGCCCCCCCCAAGTAAGAAACTACGTTCAGATTCAGATTCGCAGGCGTTTGAACGCAGACAATATGGTCAGCTTTCCATGGCGTCAACTGACCTTTTTGTCTATAGAAGCAAGTAAAGTGGCCTAAACATTTGGCCGAAACCGTATGTTTAGCTGAAAGACTCATGGGTAATTTAATTGCATGAACGTCAGGGTTAAGTACAGACTAGTATGTAACCAACAGTCCAGCACATAAAAGATGTCTTCAAAGTCACTGTCTACCACACCGAACACCACTAGGCCTACATAATATAAAAAATTAAAAATGTCATCCAGCTTTGCAGATGGGGCACATGTTCAAGTCACGAAAGCGACGTTGCCTCGCTGGATGACGCTGGAAGAGAAAGGCCACGGAACGCGGCTATGCGGCTGTGGCAGCAATCCGACGGCCGAGGTCGCTGATGAATTGCGCCGCTTTCTCCCCCAGTGCACCCAGTGTCTCGACGGCGACTAGGACAAAGTAGTACGTTGCCGCGACCGAGCTGTACTTGGACCGCTTTCGTGCTTCCGCCTCCGTAGCCACGGCGCCTGGTCCAGACATCGCCCGGTCAAGATGACTGGCAGCCAGTGTGTCTGGACAAGTGAAATCCCAGACCAAGCAGCGGCCCTCCTTCCAAGGCACTGCGCTGAGCCGGTCCGGACGTTTGCCATCATCACGTCACAGCGTCGATGGTTCAAATCTGGCTGGGACGTCGGCTGACGCCAAAGCGCGCTTGATGAGGTCATTGACGGCTCTGTGTCAGGCGTGACGACCGGCAGACTGGCGGCAGCTGAAACCGTGTGTCCGTGACGTGCCGACGGCCTGCCCGCAGACAGGCTACATGTGTGTGAGACGCAGACGGGTGCGCCGAGGCGCAGTGCGATGGCGATGCGTAGGGATGTGTCGTCCAGCCTGGTGCCGACTGAAGAACATGGTACAGCTTGGAGAAAGTCTCCAGCGTGAAGTGATGCTGCCGCAAGAAGGCGGGCAAGCCCTACCTGAGTGGGAGCAGCAGACTGAAAGTAGGCCTAGACTAGAGAATGAGAAATTCGACCAAAACTGAAACCAAAATTCGGCAAAGCTCTGAACCTATACAAGATCCTACATATAGCACAGGCGTAAATACCTGGAATACCAGACTTGCTGTAGCTGCAGCATCATTGGATTGAGTAGAAACAGATGAACGCCGTTGAACTTCTTTGTTGACACGAACATCTCATGCCACGGTATCGGCGCTCGAATCACCCTTCACAGACAAAACAATATGCACACTCACAAAAAGTCAGCGCCTACAAACTGGTCTTTTATTCTTTCACTACATTCATACTCTACCCTCCTAATAGGCTGCATACGGGTCTTGCAGTCCGTCCGTACGTCCGTCTGTCCCACATGCTCCTAACTGAAAAGAAATAAACATAGAAAACAGAAGTAGTGCAACGTTCCCCGTAGCTCTGGCGGGCCTATTTTTAGTTCGAAAAATCAATGATAAAGGTCACTGGACGTCAAAAACCTCTGCATTATAACGCGCAAATGTTTGCGATTCGAGCGCGCTAGCTCATGGCTCACTCGGCCCAGTGCAGTGGGCGAGTATACTGGTGTGCAGTGGGCGCTGGAGGGACGGCCACATACATGGCAGTATACGGCGTCGTGATACCTTAGCTTGTTGTTATGACTTATACACTTTTGGTAGTGACACTCTGAATGTCTAGGGACCAACTTAATTCACGATTTCACGGCCGTGACACTTTCCATGAAATTGGCCTTCTTCCGTGAAAAACGCCGATTTTCGTGAAATCTGTGACTTTTCGTGAATTTTAGTGCTTTTAGTTTAATTTATGACAATTCCAGAGTTTTATCAGCAGCTTTTGTACGGATGTTGCTGTTTGCTACGTGTCGTACTTCAGCACTAAGTAGTTGACATTGACTGTCTTGAGTCTTGACTTTTAGCAAATATTCGTTGTTCTGAAATTTCTTCGTTTGCATTAGCGCAGCACCTCAAAATAACGTCTGTGGGGCCCGTGAATTTCCCGTGAATTCGCGAAACTCTTTCCGTGAATTTTCCGTGAAATTTGACACATTTTAAAAATTCTGCTGTGAAATCATGCATTTTTTCCGTGAATTCGGTTGGTCCCTATGAATGTCCCAAGCCTAATCGAAGTGTAAGCTACTAGATCTATGGAAAACCATGGAAAAAATTGACAAACTCCAGTCATATTAACATTATCCTGGTTTTGTTTACAGAAATTTAATTTTACTGTCCGAAGCACCAAAATGAGGACCCCCAACAAAGAAACCAAATTTATAACAAACAGGCTAAAACCTCTACCCTTTGGTGTTACAGGTCTATATCAATAACAAGACTTAATAACGATATTGTCATTATAGCTACAACTAGAAATTCAACTAAAATTATCACGCTAAAAAGAAATAAAATATACGCAAAATTTGAATCACCAACGTAGCACAAAGTAATAATAAAATTAAATTTCTAAAATATAAAACAAACATATCAATGATGACTATAACTAACCACTGTGGATAGACGCGCGGTGTTAGATAAATGTTGAGTCTTTCCCTCTCTGTCGGATCTTTCAGTATGTAATCCACTGCCAGCATCAGTAGCAGCATCAAACACAGAATAAAAGAAACCAAAAAGTATATAAGTCTATAGTAAAATATGTTTTAAAAAAGAATGCCATCATTTGCACGAAAGGGGTCAAACCCAGAAAATTATTTGTGGGTTGGATAAAAATTTTGCTGAAACTACTTCCAAATTTACGACACAAGGATAAAATTTTTTTGACAAAATCAATGACTTAATTTTGCTTAGTAAACAACAATATAAAGTTTAAAACATACAGTAGTCATGATTTAATGTTACACAAAATGGGTTTAATGTTACACAAATTGTGTAACTAGCAGTGATGTTAACAAGGCCAGACCACTCAAAGCCAAAGCCAAGCCCAAGGCCAAGCACTATTAAAACCAAGGCCAAGGCTAAAGCCATTCCATAATGCAAAGGCTTATAAGATAAAATAATGAAATCCTGTTTTTCAAGTACTCTTAAATACGCAAGTTATAGAATTTAATAGTATCAGCTGCATCACTCATCATTGACAACATAATATGCAAAAATGAGTAGAACTATCCAGTTATTGACAGTCAAAACGGTGCTAGTAGTTCGAAAGTTCTTATAATTACCCAGTCGCTGAAAGTTGAAAAAATTTTGTCAGCTACAAATTACATTTAAAAGAAGCAAAAAAGCCTGTTTTTACAGTACTGCAACATAAGCTAGTTAAAATAGTTACATCAATTTGACAGTTCGTTACAGAAAGTTATACAGTACTGGAAGCACTGGGGGTCTTTCTCCCTAATTCACAGTGCTACATTGCATTTGAGGAAGACAAGTGATTTGAGCAAAGTGTCACTCATTTGCGAATTTAGTGGTCCCACGAGACTTTGGCGGTGGCCTTGATTTTTTGGCCAAGGTCAAATCTCTAAGGCCAAGGCCGCAGTCCCAAGGTCAAAGCCAAAGCCAAGGATTAACATCACTGGTAACTAGTAATACATAGCCAAAGCTAAACTAGAGTCCTAGGATATTAATAAGATTTGATTTGACTTTGCGTTACCAATGCCTTTACGCAGACTAAAGTAGTAGTCGTCTTCAATTTCCTGGTCGAGCGTTCTGACGGTGTCAGTGAACCTGGCGTCATTCACTAGGTGGCGCGGCACCATGCGTCGCACATGCTGCGACTGATCCACCGGCATTGGAGCCAGCATGTTGACGTGTATGCCGCTGCTGATATAGTAGTGATACTGCTGCAATTTCAAGCAAGCAATCACCAAAAAGTTATTATTACAAGAACCGGTGATCGACAAAGACAGCATGGCTCCTGGCAAGAAACGCTAACAGATGCCCTTAAAATTAGACAAAAATTAGAAAACTGAAAACATAGCCTACTAAAATCGACATCGGTAGCAATATGCCTGAAAGCTTGCAAACTCACAAAACTGACGGAATCAGACAAACTGCTCCACGCATTGATGACTACACAGAAAAAAATTATTCTGACTTTGCTACGTCTAGCATTGTACAACTTTCAATCAACTGCCTACGCCAACTCAGCCTTCCATCCCTTTGGGATAAGTAAATCACCATTGACCTGTCTGGATAGAATTAAAACAGAGCACGTTTAAGCGTGTCGAGTGGCAGGTAACACTGTGTGATTCCATATGGCATGCAACGCTCCGCAGATCTGAGATTTTATGAAGAGCTGTAAAGACCTTGTTATGTACACCTTCTCGTCCCCAAGAAAAACAAGCACGTGTGATAAGTAAGTAGACTGCCTGTAGGTTGTTACGTAAATAAGTAAGTAAAGGTGACCTCGAGGTCGGCGTTGGTTGGATCGAGTTGTTGTTGTGCAAGTTCAGTTTCAATGTCACGCATGATTGCTAATTGCCGGGTCGGACTCAACGGTCGACTTGGAGGATCATTCTTACCTCTAGCACACATTCAGTACGAACACCATACAAGACTGGCAATCACACAATCCATTCAAAACATTGTCGCTCAATTTAGACTGATAACGTCTTACCTGCTAGAACGGCTGCAATTACTTTGAACTGTCCCGTATTTATAAATGTAGGCCTAACTAGGGCCTATGCATACGGCAGCGCATAGAAACTTAGAAAGTGACATGAGCTTACACGCGCTTCATGTAGACGTATGCTCAATCGTTATTTCAGTAGCGATTAGCATTGATTATTATAGCACTGAATTGTAGTCATCTTCAGCACTTGAACACAATATTCAACACGACCGTCGTTCACTGCAATGATCAAAGCAAATAGTTTCCTAAACTCTCCAGCCTAATTGCTTGATCCAGACCTACGCAAACATGCATGCTCCACTTTTTATGCGCTATCTGGTACATGAAAACGCTTAGATAAATGCGACTTCTTTTAATTCGATCACAACAAAATACCGTAGCCTAAGTCGACATGTTATGATGTTTCGCATACTTCGCTGTTCGTTGTTTCTTGAGCCTGACAGACTTCTGTTTCTCGGCGTCAGTTGAAGGCTCTTTACACAGAAAACACACACACAGAGCATGTGCTGCTGTATGCAGCTAGAATCTATGACATCACACATTATTAGGCTACTACTTCTACTACTACTACTACATACTACTACTACCACCACCCAGCGGTGGATCCAGAATTTTAAAATAGAGGCGAAAGGTTAAGGATGGGACAAAAATTTTGCACAAAAAATGCATTGTTTCCAGTGACGGTTCTAGCCCGCAATATGTGGGGGCACGGCTCCATGGCGAGTGCGGTAGCGCAAGTTTATAGCGGGGGTCTGAGGAGCAGAGCCCCCAGCGGGGTCCAGGAGCAGAGCCCCTGGTCAGGGGTTAGGGGGCAAAGCCCCCCTAAAGCTAAAGCACTTTTGGTTTTCGGACCTTCAAGGGAAGCCCCAAATTTGCCCATTTTTCTAAAATTTGGAAACGCAAAGAACTCAGATATTTGTGTTATCTTTGCAAAAATCATACGTAGCCATGAAACTGGGAGAAGGGGGCTGGAGCAAAACTGCGTGGCCTGTGTCCACCGGCCCTGGCCTAAAACCGTCACTGATTATTTCTGAATAAAGATTTTTAAAAATATGCAGAAATAATGCACTTTTGTGTAAAATTTTCACTTGGTTATAAAATGCATCCAGTCAATAAAAGGGAGGGAGGCGCCCACCGCTGCCACCACCTCGTTTCAGTCCTTCTTATTTCCTTTCTCTGTCGGTTTTCACTCTTTTCCTTAGCCTGCCTGTTTCCTGGTTTCTTGACTTTTTGGCACAGCAGCACTCATTCCAATTCTATCAATTCAGTTCCAGTTTGGCGGCTATAGCAGTCTTAGTTCTTTTACTGAGCGTTGTAGATTAAACTATCACCTTCCTTGTTCAGTGCAAATCATAGATCGTAGACCTAGGTCATACAACTATCATGCTATTACCTTTCCTAGGTCGTTTGAAGCGCCTCGCGATCTCCCTGATCTTGATGTCCTGCACAGTGGGAGTGTAGTTATTGGCAATAGACTCGCTGGGTGCGCGGTGATGACGCTGCTCTTTGTACGGTGAAGCCAGAGTATATGAAGCCGTGTTAATGATGGGCGGACGCTCAGCTTTCTTAGCCAGGTACTATAAGCAACACAGACACGTGTGCTAGTGGTCTGTAGTAAAGTGTAGTGGTATCAGACACGTGACAAGTTAGCCAGCTAAATTGTGAAAAAGTTGAAAACTAAAAAAAATGTTTGAAGCTAATTGCTACAGTGTTGCTTGCGGAAGACAGGCTCGCATTTGGAAGTGCTGTAAAATCTTGAAATGGCAGATGAATATCACGAGCAGCTCTGCATTGGTGCTGAAAAAGAAATGAGAACAGGCAAGGCCTGTAGGGCGGCACTGATATCCGTTTGATAATTGAATTTTGCAATTTGCACAATGCAAGCAAAGAAGTTTTAAAATCATGCTTTAAAATTTTGCTGCATGAACAGCATTTAATTTCTCAAGCAGTCATGTACCACAACACTTGGCCTGCACATAAAAAGCAAGCAACACAAGTCGATGACGCTGCACAGTAAAAACAGCAAATAATGCATTGCATTTTTTTCAAATAAAAACTAAGTAAAAACAAAGTTACCGGTAAGTCCTCACATGTATCCTTCAGCCAGTACCTGGTAGACAGAGGCAGTATCAGTATCAACACCAGGTGTGGGTGGAGGACACCTGCTGCTGGCGATTGGGTTGATTCTGCTACTACCGGTAGTCTCAACATGCAGGTGCCGCCGACCATTATGACGACACTGTGTGACAACGTCGAGTTACAGCACGACAAACGCACAAGAAGCACAGTGGTTAAAGTGAGGGAAAAATTTTCACTCAAATCTATAATCTTCAACTATTTCCTTTATTTGGCGTCTTTCTTTCATGATGCATCTGACTGCGTCAGCTGTCTCTACTATAGATTTTATGCTGTTTGGGGGTCCTCCTTTTTGGTCAGTTCCTTTGTAGTTTTCCAGTTGATGATCACTAATCAAAATGATATTCACGTAGACGATTAGCAAGGCAATTAATGCTGGAACCCCCTCCCATCTCTCCCAAAGTGCAGTCAAGTACCACTTTAACCACTGCAGAAACAGAACACACTGAGAGCACAAAACAGTGCAGCGCGAGGCAGCCACTTGCACATAAGTGAAATACAGAAACACCAACTAACAGCAATCAGAGATCTCAAACATTCACTCAGAATGGTGCTGTCACCTGGCTAACACAAAGAAGTCTCAGTTATCATCTATCTTTTCACAGCTTGAAGATGCTGAGTGATCCAGAATAAAAAAAATTCCAATTGCTAGCAAAATCTAATTACTTTTTTGGCAACCATACATATGTGACGAATGCAGAAATTTTCATCAAAAACGAAAATCCGTTCACAACTTTTTGAATCATCTCTAGCCCAAATTCCATTATGCTGACTTTCACCGAAACTTCCCCGTGGAGAAAGTCGTGGACACAAATCATGAAAGTCATAAACATAAACGGTGACAAATTATGAAATCATGAAGTGTCGGTGAAAGTCACCGACACGAATCACAAAAGTCGCGGACACAAACCATCTCAACATGTCGAGATGTTTGCAACAAAGTCCGTGACAAGTCCGCGACAAACCCGTTTGTGTCGCTCTAACAAAATTTAGTCCATTACAATGCACGGGAAAAGTTGGAGACAAAGTCTGCGACAAAGTCCGCGACAAAGTCCGCGACAAGTTCCAGACAAAGTTGCGGACATGTCGCGGACACAAATCATGAAAGTCGACAACACGAACTTTTCATGATTTGTGTCTGCAACAAGTCCGCGACTTTGTCAGAAACTTGTCGCGGACTTTGTTGCAAAGTCGGCGTGATGGAATTTGGGCTTTAGGGGTACCAATGGACGGAGGGACCCAAAAAAACACAAACTGTTTCATCCGCAGAGGTAAAAACAAATTAAAATGCAATCAGCTGTTTCTAATTTCGTCTTCCAAACTTGACTACTTATCTATTCATTATTCTAGCGCTCAACACCACCATTCTGTCACCAATTAGTGTATGTTAGATTTCAGAATTTAGTTCCATTTCATTCCTTTTCCAATCTCCTCTCCCTTAATTAACCTCCTCTTCCACTCTCTCCTATTTTTTCCTCTTTATTCCACTTTACAACTTGTCCAACTGAAGCTCATTTTACAGCACTTTGAAGTGAAAGAGTAACCTAAAAAAGTAAAAAGTGCAAGAAAGTACAGGTTAATTAGAATACCAAAAGTGCACATGAAGATGCAAAATTCCAAACTTACAATATGCAAGGTACATACAGAGTGAAAAACAATGGGCATAAAATAAATTAAACAAATAATAAGATAACAGAAACTGTGAAGCAACAAAGCTAAATGAAAAGTAAATGCATACAATAAAAGCTCACAGAAATAAGCACAACTAACACACCGATAATACTCACCACTGCTTCCTGCATCATTTTGACAATGATATCCTACACGTAAAAACCAACACACACAGAGAGAGACATTACTGTAACAACAACAGCAATAACAACAACAACTCTACTACTCATAAGATACCATCTATGGATATAAAACAAAATGGCCCTGCACGGTCAAATCTCATTAGAACAAGACACAGGTGCTACATGTATCGGTAGTTACAAAAATCTATTTCTTGTCAATAGCTTAACGACGACTAACTACAGAACTGATTTTTGATTTACTGGCATCAATCATCTCAATATTCTTGACAGACTTAATGCATGCTCGTTATGCCCCCACACACACTTAGATGACGTGTGAGAACAGACTGACAAACATTTTACAATAAAAGTTTCCACCAAAAATTTCCTTTCACTAAAAACTTTAAAAACTGGTATAAAATTTTATTTGCTTTTACAGTAATGTGCCAGCGTCTTTGAAGCCACAACTTTCAGCGCTTTACAAAACTAGCATTATGACTCAATACTCTGCCGCTCCAGACTCAAAATTCAACAAATCTTCACCATGCAAACTGCATTGTACATCAAGATAAAAGATAGAAAACTGTCGGGAAACTGTACAATTTTGTCTGCAAACTCAATAACTCATACTAGCGTCTGTGGAGTACTTGCAGCTAATCGGCCCAACCCCTGCGCCATTCACGTAGTGATTAAAGTTTAATACACTGCTTTTTACCATCATAAAAAGCAAACAGTGCGAAAGATATAACCTGAAGTGTGCCGTATGAAACTAAAAGTAAAAACCAAAATTTACATCGTAAACGTTACGAATACGACGTTATTTCAGAATACAAACTTTCTGCAACAAGTTGTTTATGTCGACGTTGCCTGGCAACGGGCCTTCCAAGCACCTGTTGCATAACGTAACGTGTTGTAATGCGATAATCGATTGAATGAACGACGAAGCAGTCGCTGCTCCAATGATTCCATCGTCTTTGCGTTAGACCGATAAGCAAAACGTTATGATAGTAAACCCACACATTTAAATTCTGGCTAAATACGCTACTGGACTACTCAACGGATACCATACAACTTAGGTCTATTACTGTCCGCGGAAGCGACGGCAGTTTTCATCAACGTCAAATAACTGTCAACACGATAACTCGTAAGCTGCTGCACTTAGCTTGACGAAATTTTGCACGAGCATGTACAATGATAGTCTCTAAAATCCTACTGAATATCAAGGTTATAGGTCGGAGGTCAAGGTCACGAGGGTTTTTTGTGTTTCTTGCGTGCTTGAGACTGCTTGCACCAGTTGGCATGGATTCACGAAATGTCATTCTCCAGATAACGCCACTTTATTACTGCCCGCGGAAGAGACTGGGGCTCCCCGTGGACAGTAGGGCCTACTTAGACTAGCCTTGCAATGAGTAAGTGATGACAATCTTGCTGTGTATGTTTATCTGACTAAATGGAATGAATATACTAAGCATGCCCTACAGCAAGACGATCTGTTGTAGCTCTAGGCCTAGGCCTATCTGTTCGCTGCTGACCGAGGCTTATAGGCTAGCTATATTCTAATTGCCGTGGCAAAGTGCTTTATAGAATATGCACAAGCCAAGATAGGCCTACTCACATATTGCGGTTCTTGCTGCCTATGGCCATAAGGTGATACAACAATATTACAATACATGAGCATTTCTTGTTACCACCAGCTACAACATTTGACTAATCGTAAACAGTTCAAGTTAAGGATTAAGACTCGATATAAATGCATGTATACCGTACTCACTGGGAACCGCCGCAAAGAATTTAGTTAAAGCGTCGACATCAGAGAATGTTAACGCAACACCACGTAAGTCTAGATGCACTTCCAAACTCAAACGTTCCGACGCTCAGAGCTGATTGCTGAAGGTGATCAAATTAACTAACGTTAACTAAACTGCATAGAGCAGCATTTCCATCATACCAATGAAAAAATACATGCAAAGATGTGAGCAAGCAGAAAATAATACAAGTATCTTGCTACCTATTTTCAACTTTTGCTTTGTCAGCAAAGCTTTCTTATTACTGTAACTTCAGGTCACACTGCTTAAAACTTCTAGAAAACTGTTCACAAGTGGATAACATTCTTGCTACCCAAACCCAGCAAAGAAATAGAAACATGCATTTAGCTATTTATTAGATATACGGTATAACATGCTGGGCCAACTATTAGACTGCTAAAGGGTTGCACAGCAACTGTTTTACAGACCCATGCACGGCAATGTAAATGGTTTGTCATTAAATGCCAAATCAAATAATCAATGGCATAACTATCTGTGATGTGGAAAAAAAACGACGACAGCAACTTCAACATTTTGGCATTTTCCAAAAAAATAACTACTACAGTGAAACAACAGTTAAATGTAATCACAACTCGTGAACTTGTAGCAAAGCAAAGCTGTAAAGAAGCAGACAAATCAGCCACCGTAATGCCCCACGAAGCTACCGATTATAATACACTATACAGAGCAGAACAAGAAGTGGAACAGCTCGTTTGCATTTGATGAAATATTTTAAAATGCTAAGTTTCGTTATACATTGCACCGATCAACAAAAAATGACACGAGTTGCATGTGAAATTTCCATTGTAGATGTGTGGAATTGTGGGTGACCTAATGATCGTCTTGGCTGTAGATCACTTCATCAACAATGCCAATGTTCTCAACCATTTGTAATGTATGCTCCACTTCTTATGCTCCACCCCGTATATTTGATTATACAATGGCGTATACAGAAAGTTTTTTGGAGGAGCAATGTGAGCTCGACCAAAGAGTCTGGGTAAAAATCAAAAAATGATTCAAAGAGCAATTTAGGCAAACTATACTCACAGTCGCACATCTACTTCTTACCGACTCTCTATTCACTTCATTTTATTTTCAAAACAATTTGTAAAAGCCAAAGCAGCCTCTGTAAGTCCTGGGGGGACAGAGGCAAGTCCTGTTGTTCTATCTGCTACCTTCTAGATACGCTCTGATTTCTGGATATACCACAAAATGACATTGCAAACATATAAACACAATAGTGATCAGTAGCATATTTAAAATGTGAAAATCGAGGGCTTGCGCCTAACTCCACACGTGCATTTTCAAAAATGTTCAAACATAATTTCCAGGATCGTTCTGCAATATTAGTTAAAGCAGCGACATGAGTAAAGCTGTAACTATGGTTTTTTTCAGGTTTTTCTATAAGTTCTTAAACGAGCTTTTTCGGACAAATGTTCAAAATTTCCCAGTACACTATGCCAGAAAGATCAGGTTTGAGATCCCCTAAATATGCCCCTGCACTCTACTAAGCCAACCAGTGTGTTGGTACAATGCTGCAAACTGAACTGCAATAGCCGAGCACACATAAAGTAACACAAACTGCAGCTGAAACACACGTATAATGTAGCACTACTACGGCACTATGATTGCATATATGTCAGATAGAAGACGTTGCGATTCATTTAACTGCCATTTCCATTATCAACGGGCACCCACATACATTTTCCTCCCTAAAAAGAAGCAGAGCAACCACCAAGAGATGCTGTTGGTACTTGTTCAAAGTAATCATTGACATGACGTTCTCACACAGTCAAACTATGTTGCATGGGTGAATATTACATTCCTGTATAACAGAACACTTAACAGTTAACCTCTTTACCTTTGCCAATTCGATGCACAGAGACGTTAAGCCTTTGCATTAAAACAAAAATGGTGGGACTTAGGTTTAAAGCCTAAGGATATAGCCCTGACATCCAAAGCTTCAACCTGAGTTAGAAACCCAAGCCATTTTGCATGATATGTGACTTTGTAAATCTTCAACACTCATCATGATACAATAAATCATGAGTGAGTGAGTAGTTTCTTAACGGCACATCAGCACAAAATAGGCCATTCAGTGCCATACATGGTTAAAATTAGTTAAAAGAAGTTAATATATGCACAATAAATCACTTTATTCTGCTTCAAATGCCTGAAATGACATCCAGTGAATGACAGACATCAGAAAGTACTGCGGCCAAGTAAGTGATATTAGGTCTTGATCTTGTGGCTTTGTTACATTACTGGGCGTTTGCCTCCCTTGCCAATGTCTGCAAGCATCCATACCATTGGTCAAACCAACAGTGGAAGACATGCTAAAGGCAGGTGATAACAAGGGCAATTAAGACTGCAAGACTTGTGCCCATGAGCAAGTTCTGCCTGCATAACACTTTGCATACACTGCATATCACTGAGATACAATCAGACGGATACAAACACAAAACAAAACTCCTCAGGCTCAAGGCCTTCCTAATCTATGTAATCAATGTTGCAGGAATAAATTCCACTGCAAATTAAAGCTGCTTCAATTATGATGGGCATCTAAGTCCCCCTGGTCCTATCTAGCATATGAATTGCTGGGGACGATATGTAAGTCCAACCTCAAGCAATTTTGTTACTGACTAGGAGTTCAACAAACGACAAACTCAGCAGCCAATTCACTTCTTGACTGAAGCTCAAACATAGTGACCCAGCTCAGTGACTCCTAATAAAAAAAACGCCAGCAACAGTTTACAGCAACTGAGCCATTTGTCATCAAACAATTGATGAGCGTTAACTAGAAGCATCTAAACAATAATCAACAACAACTCTTGCTCTACCTCAAGTCAAGTATGACTCAAACTCACTATAAGCAATCAGTCCAGTGGCTGCTCCAAGCTCAGGTGTCTAACAAGTAGCCAGTGCCAGAGATTCTCATAAGTACTGTGTCCAAGCATACAGCCAGAGTACCTGGCATTCCAAACCATCTGGGCCAAAACCAAATATTAATTTTTCACCAAGGAATGACCTTATGATATACAGTATACAAAGTGGTACATCAAAAATTGGAACATACATTTTTTACATTAATATTAGGTCGATCATGGTTTCAGAAATAGATAGCCTCATCACTGCAGCGAAGTGTGGTCATATTGAACACTTCTGATTATCTAAATAAGTTCTATTTATATTACAATGTGAAAAGCTCTTAGCTTTTCACACATGTGCAATGTAAACTGCACAGAAATAAAAACGAAACGTTCTACTTTTATTTTGTGCCATCTTCTGTATCCACGACAAATTGGAGGCCAACTGTTTGCGAGGCAACCTGATGAAATTGGGACCAAATTGCACATTTTTTATTTCCACCTCAAATGGAGAAGCCATTGTTCTGAAAAAAAATGATCGATCAGAAATGATATGCACATCACACACAGAGTGCTGATAATACAGAATAACTGTACACTGTGTGTCAAGAAAAAAGCCAACTACCAACGAAGACAGAAACAAAACTAACTTCAGTCCCCAAGATCCAGCAAATTATAAAAGATTGTCCAACAAGAGCTTCACAAAGAAACTTTCAAATCATCAGAAATAAAAATAAATTTCAAGTTTCTTGGCGAACGCTAGGTGCTTATCATTTCCGTAACTTGTTGCTACTTGAATTATCTTTAGTTACATGCTATAACCACACCGCATCCTATATGCCTGCAGTGTCCTATTTCTTGTCGGCAATACACTGATAGTACTGGGCAGCAGTTTACAGATGGACCCACGTTCCAATTAGCTTGCTTGTCACAAGCAACTTAAAACTGTTCTACATTCATCAAATAAAGCACATCAACTCACACAATAGCTTTACCAACTCCCAACTTGAATATAGCCAGCACTGACTAGTTATCATTGTCCAAAAGTATCTACAACAAATTTTGTTCTACATGAGATAGATTGCTGAAATTTTTTTTATAACAATCTACACTAAGTCAGATATACACATTACACAAACTGTAGTTGATATTCATATAAGCACACAAACAAAAGTAAATGACCTGAGCATAATGTCAGCTTGCAAATCAAACTGTTTGAAAAACACTATGCCAAAACAGCATTTACTTATTTCTCTTTCAACAAAATTTGGATGTTTAAACACGCTAAATTTTCTTACTCGCATAAAATGTTTAAACTAATTGTTCCAAAACAACTCCCTCAGCCAGTATGCACACATACACATTTACAGCAAATAATAAGTTAGACTGCTGCAAGTCAACAACAGATTGTCTATCACATTTTCATAAACTCGTGTGGGATGTAGTCGCTGTTCTGTCGCAGCATTGCGATGTCATGGCCTCCGTTCTGTCGACTCTTCACAAGACTGTCAGTAACATGAGTCTCATCCTCATCATCATTAGCTGCGGGAAATTTGCCGGCAATTGCAGATACTTCGTTCGGCTGATGATTATGCCTTATAGGCTGAAGTGGGATAAATTCGAGCGGCCCAGTAGTTGACGACGATGGCAAGGGATGATGATTATTGTCAGCGGTCGTGGGTCGACGCAACAGAACAATGTCGTCATTGACGTAAGTCGTCGCCACCACAGGCTGGACATTTTTGCTGGTGGGAGATCGTTGATGCGCTCGTTCTGTCTGGTTATCGGGCACCATGACCGACAGCTCGGCAAACTCTGAGCCAGATTCCGGGGTCAGGAGGAGCGGACTGTTGCTGGCGATGCCAAACTGTCCGCTGTCACGTGACGAGCTGCTCAGTCGCGAGCCCTGCCGAGTGTACGAGATACGCGAGTACTCGACAATTGGCATCGGTGAGGATGCACCGGTGGTGCTGGCGTATGGCTGGTGATGAGTGGTAGGTGGCGGGACAATCGTCACTGGGGACCAGAGCTTGTCACGACATCGCCTACAGTACTTCTTGCACAGCAGCCACAACACCACGACCATGAAGATGACAACGATGAACAGACCGATTGCTACACCTGCATATCAATCAATTAATAAATCCAGGATTTTCAAAGTGACCTAAGTAATACAGACTACTGCTAGGTACATGAATGCAGTTGGCAACTACTAAAAAGTTTAAAAAATTAACAGTTAACTTTTTCAGAAATTGACGAACAATGGCTCATTAATGAACACGTTTATTCGTCAAAAAGGCATACGAACAGACAGACAGACAAGACAGATATATACAGATTTAAACAGCATACCGGTAGCCTATCTATTAAAACTGTCCATCATAAAAACAAAATCTTGCAACAGCCTACGAATTCACATAACACTCCAAATGATAATGTACAAGTTGATTAAAAAGTAAACTGTAATCACTGTCGCATAAAGCACACCTTCATTTAGAATCTTTATCATTTAATCAACTTACAGCTATCAAATGCACTATGTAAGACATAATCACTGTTAATCAGTGAGTAATTATCACCCACGCTGAGATTCTCTGGAGAGAGAGACAATCATTTTTTCTTGACAATGTATCCAGCTGAGCTGAAAAGTTGTTCACATGCAACAGATGCAGCAGGGATGTGTATTTTATCTGCTCTACAATGCTTTCTTTAACGGTGTGACTTTACCAGAACTGAAAATTTAATGACCAAATTATTTTTAACAATTACAATTTCAAAATGATAATCACACAATAATTAATCATTAATTCCATGGCTTTACCTGCAATGATGGCTGGTGTAAGTACTAGCGCTGACGTCATGACGACGGTGACATTGGAATGCATCAGAGACTGGCCAGCACGTGACAAGCTGTACACCCAGATACCATACTCCCCACCTGTTTCAAGCCCCGTCAGATTATACCCAGTCAGATAGCCGGGCAACTCCACCCTGCTTGGCTCGTCAACACACTCTGTGTCCTCCCATCGGCAGTAGTACAGCATCAACGACCAAATGTAACCATGCTGCTGGTTTGTATCACATGGAGGGTGATCCCAGGTCACCAGGAGCTGTCCGGGCTGACCAAACGATGGCACTGATGCCTGAACATTCTGGACTGGTGCCGCTAATCCATTTACACTGTATAAGCACGTAGCCCAGTAAATACCGCTATGCGACATGATTCTAACATCGTCAGAATCAAGCGCAGCTCCGTAGTCATAGTGGTTTTTATCGTTAGCATCAATGATCAACTTGTATCCTGACTCAGCTGCAGCAACCTCGTGCCACTGAATACTGCCGATACAGCGACCGAGGGGAAAATGGGACCTGCACCAAAACAAGGTCAGATTGTTGGCACGTTCTGACAATTTCAGCTGCCAGCTCCAGAAGACTGTGGAATCATTTCCCAGCTCGACGACGAGTTTGACAAAGGGACTCGACACTGTCTGAGATGACTCGATAGCGGGTAGATATATCACCACACTGGGCAAAGTTTCTCCGACTTCATTCCTCGCAATAACAGTTAACTCAACATCGACGTTTCTGTCAACCAGAACCTCTGTGCTCGGTTTATCTGCTGATATGAAGGTCTGTAACTCATTCCAATCTGATGCTGAAGATTTCCATTCAAGAACAGAGTAACTCAACCTTTTTCCATAATGATCTTGTGCCGATAACGTTTTCCAGTACATAACGACCGTTCTGGTATGCTTTCCCATGTGACTAACTGTAAAGGCATTTGCTAATGACGGTGGGGACATCTTTGGCTTGGCTGGTGCAGTGGTAAAGTTAAGAACAGTGGGCTCGCTCCAAAAGTATGACTCGACAGTTTTTACTTTTACAGTGACAGCATACCTTGTGTGTGGTGTTGAATGGATCAATAAAGATTGATCCACAACTGTCTGATTTATTACAGGTGTATCACTCCACTGTGACATGACAACCAGTGCATACACTATATCCGTAATGCTGACATGGTTCCAATCTAACAGTGGTGCTTGCCACTGTATGAGCATTCGACGATCATCTGTACTAACAACTGTTACATTCTGTAGCTTGTCCAAGATGACATTATGAACAGGACGAAAACAAAACTGTGCCGACTGAACCTCAAAATGCAGGTAATTCAGATCAATACTCGCAAACACTCGAACACAACAACTTTCAGATTTCATAAATTGGTTAACAATGTGCGAAATATTCCATACACAAAAATCAGTGACTTCGCCCTGACAGAATGCATCTTGCCATACATCGTTCACATCATCTTGGAGCTTCCACTGCAGTGTCTGATTCAGCAGTGACATGGTATGCATATGCTCCTTCTGCTCAGTAATGGATGGCTTCCATATGCAATCAACATACTTCCAGTTCAAAAGCAAGCAGCCGGTGACATTTGGCCGCAGAGGTCGACGTACAACGGTGACATGCTGCACTGCAGATAAAACAAACATTCTGTCTGGCAGCGCACATTTTACATGTCCACCGCCTATGTTATCATCTTTCAGACTCCATGTCAATGACAGCATGGCCGTTCTATTGCCAACCACAGTAATGTTGGTAAAGTTATGGTTACTGTGACGGAAATAAAGGTCACGATTCGTGTATTCGCCAGTGTAGTGGGGTAAAATGGTACAGTTGAGTGTTAACAAGTGACCATCTTCCACTTCTGGATTAAGTGGAAGCAGGATTAGATCATCATCAGCTGAATCCAGTTTCGAATTCTGGTCATCATAAGATGTAACGTTGGTGAGAAGGCATAAATGTACTACAGCCCCAATCACCACTATCAGTGACAGACTACCACATGATGACTGCCACATTATGGCATCGTCATGTCATTGTTAACATTAAAAATGATGTGCTGTATTCTGCTAGTTGTTCGTGAAAAACCTTCGTCCAAGCCATGCAAGAAACAAGAAGAAGATGATGACAGGAACTGATGCTGGCACAAGCAAGCAGTAGTAGTAGTACAGCATGGTTTAACACTCAGTCAGTTCTTAAGACTGTTGTTACAGCAGGCACATAGACCACATCAATGAGGGTCTACAACACAAAAGACATTTGGTAGTATAAGCTTCTAACTGAAATATACAACTAAAAGCATGAATAAGTCAAACATTTACACATAAAAACAGAACTGAGTATGTAATCAGACTAGTGATGACTCAATATCAGGATTTCAATTGATACAATATCGACATGATATTTTACAAAATATCGTAATACTGATATGGACATTTTTAAAAATAATAAGAATGTAACTCTTATACAAGCACAAAAACAAGATGTGAACACTGAGCATAAGTATTTATATAGGCCTACCAAGTGTCTAGAGAGCCAACAGTCGGCCCTCTAGCACACAGCCTAGAGGGCCGACAGCAGCAGCCACCAGCATTAGGCATAGATTATAAAGGTGGCGCTAGTGTTTTTGGGTTAGTGTTTACCTTATGATAGATTATTGTTTAAGACTAGGGTTGGGGTTAGGATTAGTGGTTATTGCAGCTTATTCAGTTTTGTTTGCTATTAAATTTTCAGCGTGCAAATTTAAGGATATTTCATACAATTATGTACGAGGGCCGACAGTCAGCCCTCTAGTACACAGCCTAGAGGGCCGACTGTCGGCTCTCTAGATACAGCGATTTACATAATAACAATGTGTCTCTGGGTAAACTTATAATATGACTGTATGTAAACTACGACACCATAAACTTGAGCAATTTGTAATCTTTCTTTCCATTCATGCAGTATAGTAAAGAATCTGTAGCAAATATCGCAAAAATATTGAAACTATTGCAATATCTTTGAATATCGCGATATATCAAAAAAGTCAATATTTTTTTACAATACGATACGATATATCGATAGCAAAAACGATATATCAATATTTTCTATATGTCGAGTCATCACTAATTCAGACAGCAACAAATAGCCACAATACCAATACCATACTAGTTCACTTTCCAAAATTTACTGGCTGGCTCCAACAGTTCTCTCAACTAAAGTGTCCACTGTCCAATCAACTCCAAGTCACATCTAACACTCCTCTAACCGTGTGCATTATGAATAATTATAGACCCATGTGGTCCATGACTGATTAACTAACTGACAGCTGATTTGATTGATTTAGCTAAGCACAGAAGCGGAAAGCCCTCGCTGACCCGAATCTTACAAATACTGCAAAATAGCTATAACTTTAATACTTTCGTTAAATATACATATATATATATATATAATCTCTGTTCCATACAAATCTTTCAAGTGATCAGAAAATAAGAATACTATATAAGACATCCTACATTATGAATTATTTGTCATAAACAGCAATGTAAACAACACCAGAACAAAACTGTTTACAAGCGCAGTTACACGAGAAGTAACATAACGTAAGGAATGCGGATTGCGGAATTTCGAAAAGGTATATTTTGCGGAATTAAAATTGCAGAAAATGTTCTTGTTGAGTTATGTCAACTAAATAGGTGTACAAGCGCAGAGCGCTCGACCACCATGCCCAGCAGCCTCGTTAATTGTGCCTTGCAGGAGGAGATAGTAGACTATTTTTTTTATCATTGCTTTGGTAGGCCTACGATAACTTGTATGCTAGTTAGTGACCCGCGATGTATTTTTTACATAGTCATTTTATCTTTAATGTCTTCCTAATGCAAGTATTTTTTTTATCAAGTTCATAGTCATCTCCTAATATTTTTAAGTCTGCAAAAACCCCTAATAGGCATATCATGCGCAAAGTCTTTGCAGATAGTGAGAATAGCTTCTATCGGACTTTGTCCTGAAACAGTTTTTCTAATTTTTTATTGTAAAGAATTAAAATTCGACTAAAAACTAGAGCTGTCGAGGCAATATTTACCTGAGCTGAGCAAGCGAATTATAGTCTTTGTGCAATCCGACGACTTAATTGGCCCTCGTGGCGGCGGCAATCTTTTTCTCAGTAGGCCTAATTGAGTTGATTTCTGTAGCCGTCTGTCATCGTGCCTTCACGACAGTCGGTCCGTCATATGAAACAACACATTAGGCTAGGCCTACCTAATTACCTGAGCAAGCGAGTCGGTCTTTGTGCCGCGTCAGGAATAGTACTTTGTGGATTAGGACTAGGCTACTTGAGTTGACTTTGCATTCTTGTGTGATGTGCTGGCTTACGCTAGTGAGTTAACGGACTTCGAGGGTTTCAAGAGTTAAGTTGATTCGAAACTCAAATTATAAGCCTAAGCCTACGCGAAGTTGATTATTTGATTTTATTTGAATTTTGCGGAATGCAAAATGCGGAAAAACTCTGAGGTGTAATTTTCGCAACGTTTCGCAGGTGAAATTCCGCAATATACATTTTTTTAAATTTCCGCATTTCGCATTCCGCAAAGTACACCATGCCCCTAACGTACTATGATCTATTTTCTCGTTGTATAAATTAGTTACTTATTTACTATTAAACAGTGCAGCGACATCTGCCGAATCAGTGACGAAGTTTGTAAACAAATAAATGTTGATATAATGATATCTAAGATTATCATTCTGTATGTTGTGTGTCATGTAATGTAAGCGATCGAGGAGCATGAATTCCATGACAAGATCGAGTTCTAACGTAAAGCCGAGGCTCAGTGCTCGGGGCATGTATCATCATTCATTCTGCTAAAATTATGAATGTTGCTGGTGTAGAAAGATATGATCGACTGAAAATACCTAAAAGAATCTCAGTTGAAGTTCTCTGGGATAGATTCCTGTATTGGTACAGCCAATGCAGTTGCATTCGACTGCTTGTATGTAACTTAAAAGGAATAATGCAGTGGCTGGACAAACACATGAACTCAATGAGTTGAGCAATAAACGCTTCTGCTTATTGAGCTGATAATCTGAAACTGAAACTGAAATTATTTTTGTTAAGATCTTCGATCTTGGTTGTCGTCTCGTGATCTTGCTGTTGCTCTTCAGGTTTTGTACTTGTTCAAACTATTGAATGGTTGTAGTTTACTAATTACCGTACTTGGTAACTGTCTTTTGTCGTGTGTGTAGGGCACACAGTAAGTCGTGCAGGCAGCCACGACTCCGGCACTGGTTCACAGTCACCAGATGTGAAAGATAACCAACACACAAGAAGTCGAGATGTCTACCACTCAACTCCACAAGGTCATGTTTCTGGCGGAACTTCTCACCATGCCCAGTACTCATCGTACGAGACTAGGTACTGCTGACGTGCTGTTATATTGACAATCGATAAACCTTATCAAATTGTTGTTGTTGGAGTCATGATATGACTATTAGGCATTGCTTATACAGGCCCTTCCAGGGAGCCAAATGTCCAAAAGGGATGCAGATTTCTGCGTGGTTTTTATAGTCTTGGAACACATTGAGGATGTCCGTGGAATCATCAAAATAACTTCATAATTCATGACATCATGAAATGGTGACTGATTTTCGTAGTCTGACATCACTGCTGTAGAATGTCTGTACTTGCAGTATGCTGTAGTGCTGTCCCTGTGGTGTTTTCATGTTGTGTCATTGTCTTGCGTCTGTAGGCAACCGTACAGCTCTGCTCGGGTGTTCAGCAGTCGGACATCTGTTACTCCTCCATCGACAGACTGTTCAGTTCATCCACTTTCAGAGGATGAAACTGTTCGGTTTATAGCTGAAGGTTAGCACAGGACTATGATTAGAGCAATTTGCTCAGGCTGCAATGAGGTTCAATTAATGTATTTTCTGTGATTATTTACTTTGCAGAAGAATGGTTAGGTTGTGTTGTGTGTTTGGGTCTGTACATATCATAGATGTAAAAAACGTTCCAGAAAAAATAAAAAAAACGTTAAAAATGTAAAAAACCTGGCAAAAATTAAAAAAAACGTTTAAAAACGTTGATAACAAATGTTAGCCTTAATTTGTTCGACTTCTTGCCTGAAACCTAATGCTGTAATTGCAGTACAGCTAGAACTAAAGAAAGAGATAAAATTTTATTCAATTTTAATTTAACTGTGTAGTCATAATACCATGTATCACTAGACTAAGTAAGTAAACTACCACGACTATAGCATATTAATTAGTTTATGTGGCTTTGAAAGTCCTTCTCGACGTTCTCAGTAGAATTTGCAAATTTTGATAAACGTTTTTCAAAAAAATAAAAAAAAACGTTTAGAAAATAAAAAACATTAAAAAATGTAAAAAAAACGTGGCGAGAATAAAAAACGTAAAAAACGTTTTTTACATCTATGGTACATATCCAAGATCATCAGAGGATACGTGACATGTTGCAAGAAACAAGCACTTGATTGAATTTTGGTGGCGATTCATTTGTGGATCTCTATTAGGAGATACGGCATAAGCTGTGTTCATCTAATTACTATTCTCACTAGAGATTTGAGATCTCTGACTGTGAGATCTCTGACTGCGTCTGATTTGTTATGAAATGATATAAACTGATAAATGTAAACAGATGTACACTAGAGAGACAAACTACTGGACTGAGTTTGAAACTTGTTACTTCCTGATTTGGATGCAAGTTGAATTAATGGATTCAGGCATTGAGTTACTGGGCTATATTGATGAAAACACGTGATTACGAGTTATGAATGATTATGAGTTTCATGTATTGTGACATCTGTGTGGCTGCCTTGTTATTTGTAACACTAGAAACATGTTGGCGCTGTGCATACCAGTTCATCCATTTTGGTTTTTCTGCATCTTTTTGTTTTCAAATTAGGACCCTGCGTGGGTTAGATGGATTGGGAAGAATATGACAGTGATGAGTGTTTGAATGGCTGTTGACTGTACAGCTTGGCATGAGGTGGAGCGAGAGATGTCGAGAGCTAACCGAGAAGGTAAAACTTTCACTGTACACTGTCTGATAATGTTTATTATGCTGTGTGAGGGCACTGTCTGTCAGGTCAGGTGTAGAGTTGTGACTCAGTCCTTCAAATCCAAAGACTCTTAAGTTTCAATACCAAGGCTAAGTAGTGGCATGGCATGGCAGTAACATGTTGTGTCTGATGAAAGAATTCACTCTACGTTAGGCCTGGTTAGTATTTTGATAGGTGACTGCCATGTTGACACAGCCTTCCATCCTCTGTGGGATGGTAAAATGAGTTACGAGTATTCAGCTTTCGGGCTAAGTAGTAGTAAATGGTCATGGTGAATGTAGTGCATGTGTACTGCAGCTGTCATTATTGGCTGCCACCTTTGGTGGATCTGCGGCTCAAGTCACACGGCTTGGTCCAAAGGTTTGTGGCCACCTAGCGCTTGTACTGCATTCATCAAATGAACTGGCTGAATTCCTACAGTTGAACTGCTATGATGGTAGCACTGCAAATAATAATATTCATTATTATATTACTATTACTGAGGCTGATACTTTGACAATAAAAGCCTCAAGACCCAAGTTCTCAGATACAGTGCATCATTAATCATTCTGCCTGTTTTGTTATAGAATTGCTGCACATTTGCTAACCACTGGGGAATAGAGGGCTGAGTTGCTTAAAGAGTTGCCCAGCACTGCTGTGTACAGTTGTTATTGATCTGTCTAAATACTTGCAAGTTTGTCTGACTTGCCACTGCTGATACGTGACAACACTTTCATGGATTAAATATTGAGCGTGTCAACACTGGTAAACTAGTAAATTTTTTTGTTGCTGTTAGATATATACTGTAGTGCTGCTTACATTTATTTCCATATTGTCAGATAAATGTAGTTGAAGCAGTTCAGTATTACAGCTAGTATGATATGTTCAAGCTGTCTTTGTTTCAGGAATTGGTGGCCCTGACTGGTATCGGGAAAAAGAGAAGTCATTGCGTAGTAATTTATCAGGTGAGTGTGTATGTCATTTTGTTTACAACAAATTCAAAAATTCTTTGGGATCTGGTTTAAGTTACAAGTGTTTGTGAAACCTATTTTAGACTGGTAATGATATGCCTCTGTATGATGATGATGATGATGATGATGAAGGACGAATAAACTTTAGCATGGCGTTAAGTCCTAAGACTACAAGGACACGTAACAATAAGCTTAAACAGTGAAGTCACGTAAT